>Ga0209075_1000246_pt1 | contig 51920 bp, 34 predicted proteins | sample Stecom2011_FD_187523 | JGI IMG/M metagenome (GOLD analysis project Ga0209075, IMG submission 187523) | Agricultural soil microbial communities from Utah to study Nitrogen management - Steer compost 2011 (SPAdes) (version 2) | ecosystem: Environmental > Terrestrial > Soil > Agricultural land...
ATATTGATCGCGGTCGGGATATGCTCGTTGGCAAAATCCTCGGCCTCGGCAACGTCCACCAGGACAAATTCCTGATTCTCATCCATGCGCTCTTTCAACTCGGTACTCGACATCAAACGTGCCATAAAAATCCTCTTGGTTGAGCCGGGCAACCGATGTCGCCTCATGATATGAGTGAAGAGGTGCGCCCACTGCTGCATCGGTTCTCCCGCCCCGGATTCAGGCGCTCTGCACTCGCGGGTGCAAAGAGCTGGGGCGCGGTCGTTCTGGACCGGCGTAATATAGCGTGTGGCCAGCCGATGGCAAGTCTAAATGCGTGTGGAGGGCTTAATTGAGTCTTTTGATCGAGGTGGCGCCGGGTTCATCGCCGAGCTTCTCGACGTTGGGGCGGATCGGCTTTTCGGGCTCGGCAGCCTCCTTTTTATCCTCGGGCTCTTCCACGGGCGCAGCCTTCGGGCGAGTGGGCCGGGTGGGGCGCGTCGGAGTGGGTTTGCGCTCAAGGCGGACCGCGAAGGTTGAATCGTCGTCTTCGCGCAGCTCATAGCTTGCGACCTTGGCCAGGTAGCCGTCTTTCTCGAAGCTATAATTGAGGATATCGCCGGCTTTTCCATGAATGGTCATCGGGGTGCGCCCGACGCTGCGGCCTTCCTGGAAGACTCGCGCACCGCTTGGGTCACTGGTGACCTGAATGCTGACTTTGATGGGCGCAATTTCAGCCCCACCGGCATCGTTTTGCGCCGCGATTTCCGCAAATGGCACCACTTTGGGCTGGGGCGCGCCGAGGTCGGCCTGGGTGTCCACGAGCGCGTGCGCCGGGGGCGGCTCAACAACGGGGGGAGGGCCCGGTTTGAAGGCCATATACGCGCCGATCGCGCCGATGAGCAGCAATGCGACAAGAATCGCGATCAACGGCCCCTTATTGGAAGTCGACGGCTCGGGCGCAGCGCTCACCTTGGAGAAATCCTGCATCGGGCGCACGCCCGACTCCATGCCGGTAAGGCCCGTATCGCCAGCAGGCGCGCCGCCCAGGGGGGGCGGGCGCAGCCGATTCAATGTTTGCGAGGAGTGCTGGGCGAGCATATCCGAGGAGTCGGTGATATTTTCCTTTTCCGGCACGCTCGGGTTCGGGCCGCTGGGCATCACCGGGTGCACGCTCGTGGAGAGCGCGCTGATCTCGGAGATGCGAATATTCGCGCTGGTCTGCTCCAGCGCGGTCTCCAGGGCGTCGCGAAATTCGTCGGTGTCCCGGTAGCGCTCGGCGGGGGATTTGGTCAGCGCGCGGCGCACAACCTGCTCAAGCGGGCCGGGAATTCGGGCGAGCGCGTCGTTTGGCAGCCGCTCCGAGAAGGTCGGCGGGGACTGCTGGGCGTGGGCGATCATTAACTTGGTGGTATTGCTATCCTGAAAGGGCGGCGTGCCGCAGAGCATCTCAAAGACGATGCACCCCAGGCTATAGATATCGCTGCGGTGGTCGACCGTTTCGCCCAGGATCTGCTCGGGCGACATATATTTGGGCGTGCCGATGATCCGCCCGGCCCCGGTGAGCTCGACATTATCCTCCCCCTTGAGGATCTTCGCGATGCCGAAGTCCAGCACCTTTACAAAGAGGGGGTCGTCATCGACGCGAATCAAAAAGATATTATCCGGCTTGATATCGCGGTGCACGATCTTTGCCCGATGCGCCTCACTCAGCGAGCGACACACCTGGGTGGCGATATGAACGGCCTCGTTGGGGGTGAGCGTGCCGCGCTGCTTGATGAGGTCGCCGAGGTTTTGCCCCGACAGCATCTCCATCGCCAAAAAGAGCACGCCGTTGTCGGACTGACCGTAGTCAAAGACGGTGACCGTATTCGGGTGGTGCAACCGGCTGATGGTCATGGCTTCGCGCTGGAAGCGCGCGGTGGTGGTCGGGTCATGCGCCGGGATCACCTTGAGCGCAACGCTGCGCTGCATATTGCGCTGCACCGCCTCATAGACCGCGCCCATGCCTCCAAACCCGAGCAGGCTGGTGATCTTGAAGCGCCCAGCGATGGTGCGGCCGACCATCTGCTGGTAAAGTTGTTGGCGATGTTCGCGCGAGGCTGCCATGGATGGAAAGATCCGAGCTTAGAAGTCCAGGCTCAGGCCGAGGCCGGCTGAACGTGTGGTGACCCAGGGAGAAATAACGGTGCGCGCGGATTCTGCGGTCGGTTTGGTCTCGGAGGCGGAGTCCGAGACGAGAAAATACACGCCAATTCCTGCGGCAACCGCCGCCGCAACAAATAGGCCGTCGGCGACCAGCGCGTAGGTCTGCCCGGAGCTCTGGGCGTCGGCGCGCTCCTCATAGGTCGCGCCCTCGCGAGCGAGGTCAGCCTGGTCCGAGGCGAGGTAGCCCAGCGCAAGGCCCGTGCCCAGCAGCACCACGCTGCCGCCCAGGGTGGCGATGGCGGCATAATTGGTCGGCTCTTCGGGCGCCGGCGCGACCGGATTGGCGGGGCTGGGGTCGTCGGGGCCGGACTTCGAGTCATTCTGCCGACTCTTTAGCTGTGCGATCTCACGCAGGCTTTCGATGCGGTCAAGCGCCGCCTGGCGCGCGCCGCTGTCGACCTCGGGGGCGACGACAAATTTTTGGTAATAATCGACCGCGTCGGCGTACTTCTCGAGTTTTTCGTAACTCTTGGCGATATTATAGAGAAGATTCGGCACCGGCTCGAGCGCATAGCCGCGTTTGAAGTCTTGAATCGCGCCCTCAAAATCGCCCGCGCGATAGGCATTCGCGCCCGAAGACGCGAGCTCTTCGACCCGGCGCGCGCGCTCCTCGGGGCTAAGCTCCTGGTCGGCCGCCGAGGCGTCCTCGGAGGTCTCCTGAGCATTGGCCACCCCGGGAAGCGTGGCGCTGACAAGTGCGACGGACAAGAGCAGGGAGATGGCGTGTTTCATCGTATCTTCAAGTATATTTTGGGGGACCAAAAAAATGTACTACCCGATGATAACCCGTGTTGGCAACCACGTCTAGAAGGCGCTTCGCAAATCATGCGCGCAACCCCTGCACGCCGGCGAAATCGCTCTATTTCGTCCCCGAGATGCAGCAATCCTGGTCGGCCAGCGGCGGGTTAATCTCCGCGGTGAGCGCGCAGCGCGCCGGGTCACCGTCATAGCCCGGGCGCGTATAGGTGAACGCGGCGCAGTCGCGAAGATTCTCGCACGCCTTCTTGCAAAGCGCTGGATCGGGTTGGTTCATTTCAAATTCCCGAAAATTCTCGCCCGGGCGTGCGCTGCGCAACTCAAACCCCTGTGCCTCCAGGCGCGCCAGCTGGGCGCTCGCGCGCGGGTTCACCCACGAAACGCATCCCTGCGGGGCCGTGCTCGCGTCGGGCTGGGCGTCGGGGACCGAGTGCTTGAGCTCGCAGCGCGCCCCTTCACCGGGCGGGGCCAGATACGTAAATGCCATGCAATCAATCAAATTGCGGCAAATCTCGCGGCAGGCATCCGGGCTGGCGGCGTCGCCGGTGATGGTGCGAAAGGTCGAGCCGGGCCGGCAGGTGTCGGCCTGCAGCGAAACCTCTTGAGCCGCCTGTGGCCCCCCATCTCCAGAGGTTGGGATGGCGCGTGGGCTATTGGCTTTTTGAGGGTCAGCGTTCTCGGCGCTGGTGATCTCGGAGTACCCGCCAGTTCGACAGCTTGCGGCAAGGCAAAGTGTCGCCAAGATTAAAGTCGCTGCGCCCAAGGACGGCAGAAAACGTGCAAATCCACCATTACATTTCAAGAAAGTCTTCATAATGATTGTCGAGGTATTGGGTTGTACGCTGACCGGCGTCGATCGTTAGAACTTCGTAAAAATGATTGGTGCGTGGCATTTCAATATTGGCGACTTCGTCGGCGAGTTCGCCGTCCAGGTAGACCCGAACGGTCGCGTAGCTGGGGCCAAATCCCTTGTCGTCATAGCTATAGATACCGACGCTATAGATCAGCGGGTCCGCCTTGGTGTGGTAGGTGGCTTCGGGGCCCGGTCCATCCTCGACAAAGCGGCGCATCACCGGGTCGTCGCTGGAATCTCCCGGGATACCCCAGTCGGCGGTGGGCACATACCAGAAGATATCAAGCGGCGGCTCAAGCCCCGCCCAGATGCCGCTGGGATGCTTATAATGAAGTTCCAGGTCGGGGGCATTGCCATCATTCTGGTCGGTCTTTGAGGGCGTTTCCCAGACCATCTCAACATAAATATCGTCGTCGGTCTTGATCAGAGCTTCGCCGCTCACCCCCGAGCAAAGCGTGGCGCCGTCCGCGTTCTTGACAATCATTTCAACGGTGTAGGTGCCGAGGATCTCTGCCTTGAAATCCGCGGTGCCGTTGGCGTGGGTGACGAGGCGAGGGGCCAGAAACGGCATCTCCTCTGCGTATGGAAAGTCGACAAAACGCCACTGATAGGTGACGTTTTCGAAGCCCGTTTCGCGTGCCTTAATTTGGATGGTGCTACCAGGCAGCGCCTCCACGTAGCCGGAGTCATTATCGAGTCCGGCGGCCGAAATGATGGGTGTGCTGCACCGGTCACCGTGTGCGTCGTCCGGATTCTCGGGATCTTCGGAGTCCTCAGGATCTTCGGAGTCCTCAGGATCTTCGTGAGCGTCGGGATCATCGGGTATGACACATTGACCATCGGTGCCGCAGACGCCATCGTTCGGGCACTCCGAATTGCTCACGCACGCGTCGATATGCGGGTTGGGTTCGGTGCATGCGGCGCTCGAAATTACAAATCCGAGAAGCAGCGCGGCGAGGAGGTATTTTTCAGAAAAATGTTTCATCACGTCAAATATCCGCGGAAGGCACTTTTAACGATCTCGCAGCGTGTGGGCTGCGGGTTGCGATGAGTATGACGGTGCGGGCGCGCGTTGCATTCAAAAAAAGGCGCGCCTGGCGCGGGAAAACTCACTTAAAGTAATTCCCCCATTTGAGCTGGGTGCTGCCCCACAGTCGGATGCGGCGAAGCGCCAGGTCAAAGAGCAGCAGGCCGAGCGCGACGATGAGGAAATAGGGCCATAATTCGCGGCGGTACTTGACCTCTTCGCCCATCGGGTCAAAGAGGGTGGCCACCGTCGGGTTGGTCTCACCGCCGGCGATGGACGCGGCTTGCTGAAGCATCTGGCGGTTGGGCTCCAAAAAGAGGTATTCGCGCGGGTACGGGTAGGAAATGCTCCCCAGGCTCACCGCCAGCGTATTGCCGTCGAGATCGTGGCGTGCTTTGAGCCCGTAGGAGCCAAATTCCTCCAATTCGACCCGCGTTTCGTAGCGACCCGCGGCGGTTTGCTCGAGGGTGACGACCTTCTGTTTTCCCGACGGCGTGCGCAGCGTAACCGACGAATTCAGGCCGTTGATAAACCGGTCATCTTCGCCGACCGCATCGACCACCAGGTGCGCGCGCCCCTGGTCGATCTGGGTGCGCATTGCCAGGTTCATGCGGTCGTCGGTGCGCATGGTATCGCGGATGAGCTGGGCCCAGAATTTAGAGTATCCCTCCCAGCGAACCCACTGGACCGCCCAGCGGTTCTTGAGGTCGGAGGTAAAGACCGCAACCTTGCCCAACCCGCGCCGCCAGCGCACCAAAATGGGCTCGTTATAGTCGGAGACCATCAGCGTCTCGGCCCGGGCCTTGGCCTGAGTGGAGACATACCCCAGCAGATAGGGCGCGCGCGCCCAGTCGATGCCGCTGAGCACCTGGGCCTGTTTGACGATCTTGGGGCGAAAGGGCTCTTCGATCATCGAGGAGCGCGAAACCGTGGAGGTTTCCTGCATGAAAATGCGCGGAATATTATAGGGGTTGGTGGTAAAATAATAGCGCCCGCCGCCGCCCTCGGCGATGCGCTGAAGCAGCGTTGAGGCCGACTCTCCGCCGACCGCAACCGAAGAGACGGTCATATTCGAGATGCGCATCGAGGGCAGCAGGTCCGAGAAGATATTGCCCGAGTCGGAGTGCCCGTCGGTCAGCACGATGATATGTTTTTTGCGCGCCGGGGTCAGCAATAGGGTCTCGAAGGCAGCCTCGAGCCCGCGCGCGATATCGGTGCCGCCGCTCGGCTGCAAGCGGCTGATATCATTGAGGATTCTTGCCCGGTTGCTCGCGCTTTGCATGCGCACCAGGTGCTCAACGGTATCGTCGAAGGCGATGACGCTGACCTTGTCATTTTTGCCCAGAATCTTAACCGCCGACTTCGCGGCTTCCTTGGCCAACTCGATCCGATCGCCGGCCATGGAGCCGGACTTATCAATGACCAGGACCAGGGCGAGGCTGGGGGTTTCGCGCTTTTTCTTGGGCTCAAACTCGACCGGCAGAATTTCCTCCAGATAGGTGCCGTAATAGCCGCCGGGGCCAAAAGACGCGTCGCCGCCGGCCACAAGCAGCCCGCCGCCGAGTTCCTTGACGTATTGGTCGAGCAACTTCATCTGCTCGGTCGACATATAGGTGGCCGCCAGATCCGAGATCAGGACGAGATCAAAGCTCTCGAACTCCGCGAGCGTCTTGGGAAGCCCCATGGGCCCGCGTGTTTCGAGTTCGAATTGCTGGTCGCGCATCGCGCGCTCCAGATACAGGCGCGCGCGAATTTCGCCCTCGACATAGAGCACGCGCGGCTTGCCGCTGATATTGGTGCTATAGACATAGTGATTATTGGCCTCGAAATGATCGTCTCCGTCGACCTTCATCTCGAGTTTGAACTCCATGAATCCGGGCTCGGAGACCGCCGTCTCGAAGATGACCTCGTTGACGCCTTTTTGGAGCTCCACTTTCTGGGTGCCCGCGCGAAAATCATTCTGCCAGAGCTGAAGGGTCGCCGCGTCGTCGTGGTTCGAGAAGATCTGGGCGGTGATCTTAAAGGGCGTGCCCAGCTCGATCTTCTCCGGGACTTCCAGGGCGCGCACCATGACCTCGGGGCGCACCTCAATCTCGGTTTCCTTATTATAGAGCCGAATTCCGAACTCGTTGGCCCGGTGGGCCTCGCTGAGGAAATCACCGCGGGTTTCGTTGCCGTCCGAGATGATCACGATGCGTTTGATATGGTCCTGGGGAAAAAGGCCATAGGCCATGCGAAGCGCGGCAGCCGGGTTGGTGTCCAGCGCGTTGTCTTCGGGGTCGGGGCGCGGAATCTCGAGAAGTGCCCCTTCGTCTGGGAGCTCGACCGCATAGGGATGGCGCCCAAAGGCCAGCACCTGCACTTCATCGCGCTCGCCGCGCGCCGCGTAGGCCTGATTGATATATGCGACGGCCTCGGTGAGCGACGAATCCGGGATCGATGCCGAGGTGTCGACCAAAAAAATCGTCGAAACCCGCGACTCAAAACTTGTTAGCACCACCTGAATCAGCGCGCCGGTCAGCGCGCAGATGATCAGTGCGCGCATCACGATATTAAGGGCGCGCTGGGCGCGCGGAAGATCGCTGAGGGTAAAGCGGCTCACCAGCACCAATAGCGGCAGCACCAGCAGCACGCCGAAGAAAAGCGGCGCTAAAATCTCGACATTTCGCCCCTGAAACTCAAAGGCGATGAGGTCGACACCAGGCTCCACGATCCGGTTAAAGAACGCGTAGCCCATCGCCAACCACGCGCCGACCAGCAGCACCCAGAAGAGGACGTCGGTGATTTTTTTGGGTTTGATAATCATCGCCAGGCTCTACTTTTCAAAGCTGAAGAATCCAGATTAAACGGTGATGCGCCGGTTATAGCTGACCCACTCAAGCAGCAGCAGGGCGAGCAGGGCGAGCACCGCCCAGATCCACATTTTATGGCGCTCAAAGATCAGGTTATCGACGTTTTGCTCAACTTCTTTTTCCCCCAGATCAAGGTCGTTGGGCGCGATGCGCGACTCCTCGGGGTTGGAGAGATTTCCGGCGATGACCTGGCTGATCCGGCGCGGGCTATCGCCCTGAGTGGTCGCGTCCACGCTATAAAAGCCGATCTCCTCGCCCTGAAAAAGCGCACGATTATTAAAGACCGGCACCTCGATTTGCGCGCCCCCGGGGCGGCGCACCGTGGCGCTATCGACGTCCACGCCCAGGTCGACCCCCCAGGTTTCTCCGGTCGTATAGTTCGGAATATAGCTGGCATCGTCGAGGGTGAAATAGTCGATAATATTGATCATGAAGACCGGCAAGGCGACCCGCAGCGGAAGATCACTTTCCTGGATATCAAAGGCGATGCCGACCATCTTCTGGTCGCCCTCGCTGCGCGTGACGATGATGGGCTTTCCAAAGGATGCGGCGATGACGGTGTCCCAGCGCCCGGTGCGCCACTCGGCCGCCTGGGTGATATTAAGGTCTTTGAGCGTAATCCAGCGCATCAGCGGATGGCTCTTCTGGGTCGTGGTGATAATCGGTGCCTTCACCACGCCCGTGATCTCCCAGGGTGAGCCTTCGGCGGGCGGATTGAAGAAGACGAAGTGGCCCGCCTTGGGAAGCAGGTCCGTGGCCGGGGCGAAGCGGTCGAAAATCGTGACGTCATAGTCCCCCGACATCTCTGGGGTATACGCGCTCGGGGCGACTGCCTTCAGCTTGATATTGAGGTTGAGCATCAGCGGGCCCTCCAAAAAGAGGTTGCCGTCGGTGACCACCAAGACCGTCGCCTGCTGGGTCTTGGGGAGCATCGCAAAGGCCCGATTATCCAGCGGGAAATGATCGCGCGCGTCGCGGGTCGTCAGGCGAATACGCGCCTCAAGTCGCTCGCCAGCGACCGCCTGGCTGGGATAAAAACGCGGCTTGGTCTCGTTGGCTTCAAGCTGAATGGGTTTGGTGTCGACCAGGCGCCCGTCGGCGTAGATCTCCAGGTCGGCTTCGACCGCGCGGTCGAAATAATTTCGCACCTGCACGAAGAGTTCATAGTCGAGCTTATTGGATAGATAGCGGCGCACATTAAAGGCGGTGATGCCGATATTTCCGCCGCTTTCACCGACTTTCAGGTGACGCACGACGGTGCCTTCGCCGAAGTCGTACTTATCCAGCGTCGCCTCCTGAAGCCCGGCGCCGTCGCTGATCAGCACGAGCTGGGCGTCGCGGGTGGCGCGAAGCGAGTCGGCGGCGAAGCTCAGCGCATCATCATACGAGGTGCCGGTGGCGACCGCCTCGATCTCGCGCAGCGGTTGCTCAAGCAGGGATGCCTGGGCGACAAAGGGGCTAAGTGGTTGAATATGCTCATTAAATGCGGCAAGCATGACGCGGTCTTCGGGACCCAGTGAGTCCAGGATCTCCGCGGCCTTCTGGCGCGCGATATCCATGCGATCCGCGCCGCCACTGACATCGGTCGACGCCATACTCGCCGAATTATCGATGAGCAGCAGCAGATAGCGCCCCTTGACGGCCTCGTCGGAAGGGTGCGGGTCGGCCAGCGCGAATGCCAGCAGCGCGACCATCATGATATGAAGCAGCCAGGAGAGGATGCGCCGCAGTCGGCGCCACAGGTCGCTCTGGCGCCGCTTTTTGGCGAGCACGCGCGCCCATAGGTGCGAGAAGGGCACCGGGATGCGCCGCTTTCGCAACTTCAGCAGATACAGCACGGTGATGCCGGCGGCGACCACACCGGCCAGCGTCAAGATCACGTCGAATGGAAGGCCCGTAAATTGCATTATTTAATGAATCCTCCGGCACGAAAGACGCGCAAGATCAGCTCGTCGAATGCCTCCTGGATGGGGGCGCGAAAGTAGAGCACCGATTTGCGCGTGCAATATTCTTCGAGCTCGTCACTGAAGTCGAAAAACGCCTGGCGATACTCGCGCACCAGCTCCGGGGTCAGCGTCACCTGGCATAACTCCCCGGTCTCCACGTCCACCAATTCCATCTCGCCCTGAATGGTCGGGTTGAGCTCGCGCTCGTCGTAAATATGCACCACGATCGGCTCGAATTTGAAATAGCGCAGCTTATTCAGGCCTTCCTCAAACCCGCGCGGGTCGTAGAAGTCGCTTAAGACCACCGCGATGCCCTGGCGCTTATTCTGGGCGACAAAGGTCGAGAAGGCGTCCTCCAGCGAGGTATTCTGGCTGGGTTCAAGCTTTCGCAAAAAGTCGAAAATTTTGAAGATCTGCGCCTTGCCCCGAGAGGGCGGCAGGCGCCCGTCGAGCTGGCTTGAGAACGGGATAATGCTCACCCGGTCGAGGTTGCTCAGCCCGATATAGCCGAGCGCTGCGGCGACCTTTTTGGCATAATCCCATTTGGTCGGCTCCCCCAGCACCATCGAGCGGCTGCAGTCCAAAAGGAAGTAGATATAGAGGTCTTCCTCCTCCTCAAAGAGGCGCAAAAAGAGCTTCTGGGTGCGCGCGAATACCTTCCAATCGAGCCCGCGAAAGTCGTCGCCGGGCGCGTAGGCGCGGTGATCGGCAAACTCCAGGCCGCTGCCGACGATACGCGTCTTTCGCTTGGCCTGGTTCTTGCCCGCCACGATCTTTTTGGAGACGACGTAGAGATACTCAAGTTTCTTGAGAAACGCGTCGTCAAATTGCTCGTCTTTCGAAGCCATATTTCCCGCTTATTTGCTATTTTCGGGCACGGATTTCAGGATTTCGGCCAGGATCTGGTCGCTGGTGACGCCCTCGGCTTCGCCCTCGAAGTTCAGAATGACGCGGTGGCGAAACGCCGGAAGCGCGGAGGCGCGGATATCGTCGGTGCTCACATTGAAGCGACCGTCGAAGAGCGCGCGCACCTTCGAAGACAGCAGGATTCCCTGGGCGCCGCGCGGCGACGAGCCGAAGCGCACATAGCGTTTGGTGATATCCGGGGTATTCGGGCTATCTGGGTGGGTGGCCTGCAACAGGCGCAGCGCGTAGTCCTGCACGTGGCGCGCGATGGGCACCTGGCGGGCAAATTCCTTCATCTCGAGCAGGCGTTTTTGGTCGATGACTTCCTGGACCGTCGGCTGCTCGCTTTGCGTCGTGCGCTCCATGATCGTGTGGAGCTCGTCGAGCGAGGGAAACGGCACGTTGAGCTTATAGAGGAAGCGGTCCAGCTGGGCCTCCGGAAGCGGGTAGGTGCCCTCCATTTCCAGCGGGTTCTGGGTGGCGAGCACGAAGAACGGGTCATCGAGCTTCATCGTCTCCTTGCCGATGGTGACGCTTCGCTCCTGCATCGCCTCAAGCATCGCCGCCTGGGTCTTGGGCGTCGCGCGGTTGATCTCGTCGGCGAGCACGATATTGGCGAAGATCGGGCCGCGCTCGAATTTGAAGTGCTTTCCGCCTTTCTCATCGTCCACGATCATCGTGGTGCCCAGGATATCCGTGGGCATCAGATCCGGGGTAAATTGGATGCGCGAAAACGCCAGCCCGAGCGTCTCGGACAGCGTGCGAACGAGCATCGTTTTGCCCAGCCCGGGCACGCCCTCCAGCAGGGCATTGCCGCCCGAGAGCATCGTAATGAGCACGCCGTCGATGATCGGGCGCTGCCCGACCATCATCTTGCCCATCTCGTCGCGCATGCGGAGGCAATCACGCTGAAATTGGGCGACTTTTTCTTCAATCTTAGCCGAAGTTGGGGCCTGTGCGTCGGTGGTCATGCCGGTGAACTCCCTGCGGGTTAGACGGTGGATTGAGCCGCGTCAGTCGCGCGGCTTAATTAGCTCGAAATAGCGTTTTATATAGTAGCGATAGCCGGCCGGAACGGCCTCGCGGTCCATGACTTCCTCGACCACCGACTCATAATCGACGTAGACATCTTTATAGTCGGTGGTCGCGAAGCCTTCTTCGCTGGCGGCTTTGATGATCTCGGATTTCGATGGGCCCTTGGCGTCGCGCCCATCGAGCTTGGTGTCCTGGCCTTTGCTATTCATATCGGTGGCCTCGCCGAGCGTTTTATCGCCCGCACCTTCGCCGGCACCATTGGACTCCCCGGGGTCGCCTCCGCCGGGTTTATCGCCTGGCTTTTGCTGATCGGGTGCGCCTTCTTTGCCCTCGTTCTGGGCTTGCTCGCCTTTGGCACGTTGCAAAAATTTGCGCATATTTTCGGCGCTCTCGCTATCCTCCTCGCCTTCTTTGGAGGAGGAGCGGCGCATGGTCTCTTTCATCTCGTCGAGTTGGCGTTTGGCCTGCTCGCGCATCTCGCGGCCTTTTTGCTGCTCGCCGCCTTTCTTCAGGGCCTTCGCGGCGTCCTCGGCCATCTTACCGGCCTGCTCTTGAGGTGTGGATTGCTTGCCGCTTTCGCCTTGCTCGCCGTCTTGCTGGCCTTCTTCGCCTTTCTGACCATCTTGCTTGGCTTGCTCACCTTGCTGGCCTTTCTCGCCATCTTTTTGCTCGCCCTGTTCACCTTTCTGCGCATCTTGTTTGGCCTGCTCGCCTTGTTGCTCATCTTGTTTGCCTTGCTCACCTTCCTCGCCCGGTTTTCCTTCGGGGGGCGCGCCCTTCAACTTCTCGGCCATCTCGTTGGTGCCGCGTTTCAGGCTTTTGAGCTGGCGGCGCGCGGGGCTTTCCTGTTTGGCGCGCTGGCGTTCTTCGAGCTCATCGAGCTTTTCTTTGGCGCGATTGAGCTGATTTTGCTCATCGGGGCTTAAGTTGCCCTTGGCGTCGAACTTATCCTTAAGCTTATCGAAGAGCTCGCGGTGCTTCTCGGCGAGGGCCTGAAGTTCGGGGTCATTGAGGTCGATCTTGTCGGCGAAGCTCTCAAGTAACTTCGCCAGACGCTCGGCTTCGGCCTCGCTGATATCCTCGCTCTTCAACTTCTCAGCCAACTTATTAATGGCCTCAGAAGCCTTAGCGAGGTCTTTTTCTTTGAAGGCGTCGATCGCCTCCTGTAATTCCGGATGTTTTTTAAGGTCTTCGGCGGCTTCTTTTTCGAGCGCCTCGGCGGCTTCTTTTAACTTCTCCGCAATCTCGTCAGCACCCTGGTCATCCAGGGTATTGAAATATTTCTCTTCGATTTCATCGATGCGTTTTAGGAATTCCTTCTCCGAAATTTCCTGATTTTCCACCGCGTCGAGCAGCGCATCCATCTCTTCGAGCAGCGCCTGGACCTTGGGGTCATCGACATCTTCAAAAGACTTTCGCATCTGCTCCAGGCGGTCGCGCTCGATGGCGAGCGTCGACGCGCTCAAGACCCGCTCATGTTTGATGATCAGCGGGTCGGGCAGCGGGTGAAGATGCGAGGGCGGGCGAAAAAAGGACAGAATAATCAGCGCGACCCCGACGATGCCCAGCGTGACCAGGTCGGTGGGGCGGCGAAAGGGCGCGGCGATCGCGGTGTCGACGCGCTCTTGATGGGCGAGGGCGTCGCGGATCTGCGCGCGCACAAACGCGTCGTCCTTGCCCGCGTCCAGAAGACTCAGCGCGGTCGAAAGTCGGTCGTGTAAACCATTGGCGCGGTCAATACGCTGGGCGAGGGCGATGCGGTCGACGTGCGCGAACCAACCCCATAGCGCCAGGCCGACCGGCAAAATCGCCAGGCCCAACGCGAGCGTCAAAAACGTGTCCGCGCTCAACCACAGCGTCGTATAAAGCGTGAGCACGACCGCCATCAGCATCAAATAAACCACGCCCGCCGCGGTGGCGCGCTCCAGCGCGCGCTGCGCGCGCACCCGACGCTCCACGCGTTTAACCAGCGCCAGGATCTGCCGGCGCTGGGCGGCGATGTCGGGTTGTGGGGATTTGCTATCCATAGCATCCATGGGTTGAGTCAACTGATCGTGCGCGCAAGCTACTTGAACGGGCGTGGGGCCAGGCGCAATCGAAAGCATCGCGCATTTGGTGCATTTTTGCCAACTGGTGTCGTTTGGCGCCGTCGCCGCCATATTATTGAGCCGCCGCGATATTTACGTTTTATCATGCGCTAGAGCCGAAGTGATAGCTAAAACTGGGTGCGGCCGAGATCGCCCCGTCTCCGCAGCTCGTGCGGCGCGCGCGCAACGATGCCTCCTCAGGGATGATGCCCCCTCAGGGATACTGAGAGCACCCGGCGGGCGGGCGCTTATTCCATTTGCTTTCCATTTGCGTTCCATTATCAGGCGCGATATTTCGCCCAACCTATGGTGGCAATGGCGTGAATCATGCGTTAAACCTATAATTATCGCATGCCGCCAAGGCGGGAGATGATCACGCAATCAACACAGGGCCAACGGTGCCGAGTCCAAAGAGAATACAGGGCGGGATTTTGGTCGGGAGCCAGGCTTTTCGCTATTTTTTGTGGCGCCAACGCCCGCTGAGCCACGCTCTCAGGGGCTTTGTGCCCGAGATTCTGGCCAGCGATGGGCGCCGGGTGCGCCGAATTCACGTCGGCGATCGCTTTTTATCGATGCAGGAATATGACGATCGCAAAAGTGCCGACGCGATTGCCCAGATGGTCCAGGAGCGCGGGACCTCTCGGGTTGGTCTGCGCGGGTACGCGATGTATTCGGAGCACGAGTCGGTGGCGATCTGGAATTATGAGGGCCAGGCCGACCCGGCGTGGGTGGCGTTTCCGTTCTCGGATTTCCCGGGGCGCGCGGCGGTGCTGGGCCAACTGCCGGGCTATGCCGACGGGGTGGCGCGCCTGCGCCTATGCGGCGGGGCGCGGCTGCGATGGGTGAGCGGGCGTCTTTTATTCGAGGCAGCGATCGAGCAGCGAAGCGACGGATTTGATGATGACCCGCGCACCCAGGACTTGATGGATCATCTGGTCGATATCCGCCTTGAAACCACGATCGATAAAGACGGCGAAGCCCGGCCAATCCGATTGATCGGGCGCGACGTCGCAGCCACTGAGATTCAGCGCACCTCGGCGCGCCGCGTCGAGGCTGCCTGGGCGCTTAATGCGGCGCTTTACGAACAGTTTCGCGATAATCGCTCACTCAGAGCCTGGTTTGTGCTCACCTTTGATACGAGCTTATTCTGCCTGCCTGATCCCTGGCAGCAGTGGTGGTTCGAGGTTGGATTCCCCAACCATACCCATCTTTAAGACGCCCATGCGTGGAAGTTCGAATTGCGAAGCCTCGTGATCTCGGGCAACCTGCCGGGGAGCGCGTCTGTGAGAAAATTTTTATTCAAATCTGTCTAACTTTTGAGCTGGAGCCCTAGCGTGAATACCGATATTTTCCGAAAATACGATATCCGAGGCATCGCCGCGACCGACTTAAACGACGAGGCGGTGGGCAAGATCAGCCGCGCCTACGCGACCCGATTGCTGCGCCTGAATGCGGAGCGCACCCCCGAGGCCCGGGTGCGCGTCGCGGTGGGGCGCGACGCGCGCGGCTCGAGCGACCGGATCTTCGCGCAACTCGCCGCGGGTCTGCAGAGTGCAGGGATCGACGTCGTTGACCTGGGGATGGTGCCCACGCCGCTGGTCTATTTTGCCAGCCATATCCACGGGTACGACGGGGTCATTCAGATCACCGGCAGTCATAATCCGGCCGAATATAACGGCTGCAAGATGATGATGGGCAAGGATACCCTGCACGGCGAGGATATTCAGGAATTGCGCGCCCTCGCCGAGAGCGGTGACTTTATCGCCGGCGAGATGGGCACGCTGAGCGCGCATCCGACGATTATTGAGGAGTATATCGAGTGGGTGCGCGCCGATATCAAGCCGGGCGCGCGCAAGTTGAAGGTAGCGCTGGATAGCGGAAACGGCGCGGCCGGCGTGGTCGCGCCCGAGTTGGTGCGCCGGGTCTTCGGCGGCGAGGTCATTGAGCTATATTCCGACCCCGATCCGGCCTTCCCGAATCATCATCCCGACCCAACCGTTGAGGAGAATCTGGCCGACCTCATCGAGGTGGTGCGCCGCGAGAAGTGCGACCTCGGAATCGCCTACGACGGCGACGGCGACCGCATCGGTGCGGTCGACGAGAATGGCGAGGTGATCTGGGGAGATAAGCTGCTGATCATCTTGAGCCGCGCGCTGCTAAAAGCCACCCCCGGCGCGACGATCATCGGCGAGGTCAAGTGCTCGCAGACACTCTTCGATGATATCGAGGCGCGCGGCGGAGAGCCGGTCATGGCCCGGGTTGGCCACAGCCTTATCAAGGCGAAAATCAAGGAAACCAACGCCGAGCTCGCCGGCGAGATGAGCGGGCATATCTTCTTTAATGACCGCTTCTTTGGCTTTGACGACGCGCTTTATACCACGTGTCGGGCGATGGAGATTCTGTCCTCGACCGACGCGCCGTTTTCCTCGCTGCTCGACGGGGTGCCGCCGACCTTTGCCACCCCGGAGATTCGCGTGGAATGCGATGAGCAACTCAAATTCCAGATTCCGGGGGTCGTTGCGCGCCACTTCAGCGAGGAGCATGAGGTCATCACCATCGACGGGGTGCGGGTGAAGTTCGAGAATGGGTGGGGATTGGTGCGCGCCTCGAATACCCAGCCGGTGTTGGTCCTGCGCGTCGAAGCGCAGTCGGAGGAGGAGCGCGACGCCTATCTCGATAATCTCGAAGCCGCGATCGAAGCCGCGCGCGACGAGTTAACCGAGTGGCGCGCCTAGTCGACGGGCCGGCTAAACGCCCCAGGGGGCTGTGCGCTGCTCGCGCAATTGCACGAGCAGCGCGGCCGTCTCGCTCACCAGCGGATGCACGTGCGTGGCGTTTCGGACCTGGTGGAGTTTGTCGATGCCCAGCGTGGGCAATAATTTGAGCGCCAGCCCGGTGCCCGCGTAGGGATTCATCACCAGGGTATGGCGCACCGACTGGCGCAGAAACCAGATTTTATGCAGCGCGATTTCGTGCAAAACCTCCGGGATATTCGGGCGGTTTGAGGCGATATAAATCACGTCCGCTTCGCGAAGATTGGGGTTTTTCAGAAGTTGCTCGACCACCAGGCGATTCGGGTCGCGCAGCAATTTCTCGATGATCGCTCGCTGGTTACCCCGCGCCAGAGCGCGGCGCTCGCCGAGGGTGATTTCGCGCCCCAGTTTCAGATCGGGCGGCGCAATGGCTCGCCCCTTGATGAGTTTTTGGTGGGGCGGCGGGTCGCGAAGAATCGCAAGAATCGCGCGGCGCTCGTCGTGGTAGGCGCACTCGAATACGGATTTAATCAACTCATAATGGTCGTCGATTTGCGCACGGATCAGCCAGTGCGAACACGCCATCATGGCGTCGACTTCGGCCTCCTTGCCCCAAAGCGCGCCGCGCATCAACTGGTCGATCCACCAGGCAACCTCGCGCGGCGGTCGGCTCTTGAGTGCCTCGCTCAACGCCGCCACGCGCATCTCAAGCTCTGGAAGATTTGCCAGGGTGCGAAGGTTCCCCAGAAACGCCTGGTGCAGCGTATCGAGCGTGTCCTGGGGGTCTTGGGGCCCCGACAAATCGCCGGGGGCATCTGCCCGGTGGTCGTCACTCATGGTCGTGCATCGGTCTCAGGGTGTGGGCGATTTCGAGGCGACTTCGACCCGGTAGGATAGATTGCCCCGGGCCAGGATCTCGGCCGGCACACCCTCCATGATCAGGCTAAACGGCTGGGTCGCGTGGCTGGTGAGCGCGGCCGAATCCTTGGGAAGCAGCGCGGCCGGCGACGGGGCCTCGGCGAGCGCCGCCTGCTGAATTCGACCGCCCAAAAGCGCGGTGGTCTCGGTGATGATGCGGTCGTTTTCATCATAGAGAATCGCGCGCAATTCGACCGTCTCAAACCCCTGGTCGCTGATATTCTTGGCCGCGCCGCGCACCAGAATAACGGCGTCGCTATCGGCGCGCGCGACGCTCTGGGCGAAGACGGATTCAATGCGAATGGGGTTCTCGGGCGCGGCGACGACCTGCGGCGCGCTGCTGGCTGTCCACTCCGCGCGAGGCTCAAAGGTGGCCCCCTCAAACGCGACCTCGAGCATATGGGGAAAACGTTTGAAGTCGAGAAATCCACCGCTAAGAGCGGCCAGAAGTCCGAGAAAACCAAGCCCGACCAGAAGGAAAATAAGCAGAAAATTCGCGGCCTTCTGCGCGCCGCTGCCACCAATATCGCGGGTCGAAATGGGCGCGTCGAATTCCTCGGGCTCCCAGGCGGGAGCCGGGCGAGACTTGCTGGGGGCGGGCGCTGCTGCGGCTTTCGTCTGGGTGGCGGCGCGCGGCGCAGGAGCCTGGGTGGGCGCGGGGGCCGGAGCCGGCGCAGGGGCCGGCGCCGGCGCGGGCGCCGATGGCGCGCTGGCGGCGGCTGCGGCGGAGTCGACGAGACCACGCTCCGGATCAAAGACCGGCCCGCTTTTTCCGAAACTCGGGTCCACCATATCTTCGGGACGATAGGCCTGATCGCCGGGTTGAAAGGGCGATGCGCCGGCTTCGGCGCCCAGCACCGCGGCCTCGGCCGCCGCCGACTCGGCGCCGGGCTGGGGCGCCGGGGGGGCGGTGAGCTTGAATTTCGCAGGGGTGACTTCAGGCACATCCTGTGCCGCAGGATCTTCGCCAAACGCCCCCGCGAACGGATCATCGCCGCTGCTCGCCACTTCCTGCGGCACGCTCTGCGAACCGCTGGCCTCAAAGGCGCCGGCGAATGGATCATCGCCGTCGGCCTCCGGGTCCAGCACGCGCGTTGCTTCGTCGCCCCAACTATCCGATGTCTCCGGCGCGTGGACGTCTTCTGAGGCGACCTTAATCCCCAGCGCCGTCTCGTTATGCGCCTTGATATCAAGGTTTGCGTGCGGGAAGGGGTTATAATCCGAAGACGCGCTCTTGGAGAGTTTCTTGGATAGCTTGGACGATAAAGTCGACCCGCCCGGCTTGGGCAGGTTGGCCGCGGGCATCCCAAATTGCGTCTTATTCGGGCTCTCCCAGTCGTCGTCTCGGGAGTCCGAAGAAGCGGAAGTCTTGCCCGAATTCGAAGACTTCGCGCCCTCGTTCTGCGCGCGATCATCGTCGGTCAAAAAGACGTCGGCTTCACCCGAATCGCCGAGGCGAAAATGAAAAACGTGGCTGCACTTGGAGCAGCGAAGTTTGACGGGCTTTTCGGTAATTTTACTGGCGGGGAGTTTAAACCCGGTCGAACATTCCGGACACCGGACAATCATGTGATGACCTTGGCATGCAGTGTGACTTAGTTGAAAATTCGATGCGTTCAGGCGAATAGTTGGCTCGGGGGCACTGTACTATTGAATCGCCTATTTTTCCAAGGGTGGTCGGGCGACTTTTAGGGGGGTTGGGGCGAGTAAATTTCGGGGCGAAATTCCAGTCGCGCTATCGGGCGCTGGCGAGCCGCGCTCAGGGGAGGTGTTGAAAGGGGTTCGAGGTGGTGGGCGACTGGGCGGTGTGCTGGGCGTGCATTTCGCGCTCGAGCTGCTCGATGCGCGCCTGCATGCCGTTCATGCGCCCCTCAATGCGGCGCAATTCGCGCTTCATCTCGGGGATATGGGTGAGCTGATCCACCGTATAGCGCAGGCGATCATCGATGCGCAGCTGCATCTCATCGATGGAGCGCTGGGTCGACTCGACGAAGTCACGCACCGCCTTGCTTCCCTCCTCAATGGCTTCGGCCTTGCGGCGGAACTCTTCGCGAAACTGAGCCACCGGCGATTGCAGCCGCGTAATAAACTCCTCGCCGGATTGGATGATCCCGCGCAGCGCATTGAGCGGCAGCCCGTCGGGGCGCGACTTCTCGTGCTCGAAGATAATATGGGCGAGGGTCGCCTTGGTGATATCCTCCCCCGAGGTATTATCGATGATGCGCAAGTCTTCGCCGCCGCGAACCAACTCTTCGATCTGCTCCAGGGTGATATAACTGCTCTGGTCGGTGTCGTAGAGTTTTCGGTTCGGGTAGCGCTTGATGATTCGGGTCATAGTGGGTCCGAACGGGGTCGTTCGCAAAAAGGCCTTAGAAGTCCACGCCCGCAGCCAAGGTGGCCTGGGTCACGGTGTCTGAATAGACGCCTTCAAGCGTGAAGCTCATGATCCAGGCGTTGAGGCGAAGCCCGCCGAAGAAACGATTGACCGCTTGCGACTGCTGCTCAAAGACGAATTCCGGGGCGAATGTCTCGTTTGGCGAGTTGCTGGTCTCGTCAAATTGCGGCGGGCGCGTGTCCTGTGGGTAGGCGTTGAGCACGCGGCTCGAGGAGATAATATGAAGTTGCTGGTAGCCCAGATACGGCGTCAAGGAGGTCACGTTGGCGATATTAAACGCCTTGGAAACCGAGATATCCCAGCCGGCCGTGATCAGGTTGAGGTCCTGGGAGCCCAGCAGTGTGTGGACCGTGCCGCGCACCGCGACGTCCGGAAAATAATAGAAACCTTCGTTGAGCGCCCATTTGAGCTGGCCGCCCACGTTGAACATCTCACTGGCAAAGAGATAGGCCAGGTCGGTGCCAATCTCAAAGGAGAAGGGCAGTCCCTTGCGAACCTGAAGATGCCCGGTGAATAGCGAGGAGGCCGGATTGCGGCTCTCGACACCCTTTACCCAGTAATCCGCCTCATTATCGATAAAGGACAGACTGGTCATCAGGTTGATCGCAAAACCCGCCTCACCGAGGGTCTCAGCAGGGGCGCTAAAGCGCGGAGCAAATACCTGGCCGAGGTCACGCGCCAGATTGCGAAATCCCTCATCATCCTGGACTGCGCGACCGCACGCGTTGGGGCAATTGGGGCTGGTGTGAACGAAATCCCCGAAACGGGTCAGGACAAGGTCATTTTCGCCAGCCTGCGCCGGCAGAGCCGAAACCATGAGCGTCGCGACAACCAGAGCAGCCAATACAGATTTCATCTTAACCTTCATATACAACCCTCGGGCTGCGGGCGGCGCCACAGCAGATATATCAGCGTACAATCATCAAAAAATATCTATTTCAATACGTTGGCGCGGCGAAAAACTCCCTAGAATTCCGCCGACTTTAATGACTCTAGCATAAAGTCACCCGCGCGTTCGATGTCCAATTTACAACGCATCGAACTCGCATCGCCCAAAAAAGCAGGCATTTTGTGCAAAAGACTTCGGCCCGATGAGCGTCCGCATTCTCCACGGCAATCGACCTATTTAATCGCAAAACGTCTAACAAGGGGGGCGGCCCGCGTCAAGTTTGAGCGCGGCTGGAGTCAACGGGCTTTCTTTACATATTATTATTGTGCTGGCATAATTTTATCGTGCTGGCATAATTATCCGCACAATAGATAACCGCGACCTTTGCGGATTTCCCTCCCTGAAAACGATGTATTTACCGTGTTTTTAAATTATTCAAAATTTTCGAATTCGGTCCCAATCCGCTCACTTTATCATCGCTCATCCAGCCACGGGCAGCCCTTCCATTGGCTTGAGGCTGGCTGGGAGAATACGGAGACCATTGTCTTATTGCACGGCTTTATGGCGCATTCGATCGCGTATCGAAAGATTGTGCCGAAGCTGGCGGCGCGCTACCACCTGATCATTCCAGACTTGCCCGGGCACGGGCGAGACCTGACCTTTCAGGCCGACGCCGTCGAGCCAAATATCGCGCATATGGTGGACTGGTTGAGCAGCTTGCTCGCCGCAGTCGCCGCCCATCGCGGCAGCGGACATCCTCGGCGGGTGCATCTGGTGGGGCATTCGCTGAGTGCGCTGGTGGCGTATATGTGGGCCCAGGATCCCGGGGCGATGGACCGGGTGAAGTCACTGACGCTGGTCAGCCCGGGGGTTCGCATCGGGGTGCCCGGCTGGACGCATCATGCGGTTGAGCGCATGCCGTTTCGTCTGGCCCAACTCGGGGCGACTTCGCTGGGCATGCGCTTTTATGAGCCCATTCAGTGGCGAAAAAGTCGCATGACCAGCTCGGAGGTCGCCTCGTATGTCGAACCTTTTCGGGATGAGAATCGGCTGCGCTTCATGATTGACCTGGGCGCGGATTTGCTGCGAATCCCCGACAGACTTGCAGGCGCGCATAATATTCACCACCGAACATTGGTGCTGTGGGGCGACCGGGATCACTTGATTCGGCGAAAGACGGTTCGGACCTTGCGCGAGGGAATCCCAGACGCGCAGATGGAGATCTTTCGCGGCGTGGGCCATTGCCCCATGGAAGATGCCCCCGATGACTTCTGGCGGGTGCTCTCGAATTTTGTCTCGCGCTGAATTTCTGACGCTTAAAGAGCGAACGCAAAAAAAATGCGCCCCAGTCCGGGGCGCATTTTTTATTTCGATAGGTTGGTATTACTCGTTTGCGGCCGCTGCCTCGGCGGCGCGTGCCATGCAGTCGATGGACTCTTTCTTGGCGCTCACCCGCGCGGCCAATGCTGTATCGGTGACGCCGGTGGGCGAAAGCCCCGCAAGCTGCTCGCAGAGCGCCGCGCGCAGTTTGACCTCGCGCTCGGTATAGGTTGCGTGATCCTCGGCGCGCTTCTTCACGGTGTCTTCCAATTCCTGGCGATACTGCTGGGCATCTTCGCTGCGGCCTTCTTTCTCGGCGACTTCCGCGGACTTGACCAACCAATCATCGCTTGAGCCATCGGATTCGAGAATGGCCACGACGCGGTTGAGATACTTTTGAAGATGCTGGATCACCATATATTGCGCCTCGACCTGGGTATTGAGGTCATTATGGGCCTTGGCCCATTCCAGGGTGGCGTCGAATTGGGCCTGGGCCTGCGGACCGATGGTGGTGGGATCGGCGGTGGTGGGGGAGCGCGTCAGGGTGCGCAACTTCAGCAGGGCGTCCAGGCGCGCCAGGCGAAGCCACGCACTCTCGGGCACCGCCTTTTGGGCGCTGTCCAGGTGGTCGCTCGCGTAGGCGAGTTGCTCCTGGGTCGGGTCGCTCGCCTCCAGCGCGCGGCGCGCGCGCACCAGATCGGTCCACTCGACACTTGCGACCGACCAGCCGTCGGTTTCCTGGGAGCGCTGCGCGTTCCAGACCACCGGCCCGGTGGTGGCCGAGGCGGTGAGATTATTGGTGATCTCAAAATTCTCGATCTCAAGCAGACACGCCGCCCGCAAGATCTCATCCTGCTCGCCGTCGAAGCGCTCAAAGGCATAAAAGGCCTCGTCGGCCGAGGCATCTCGACAGGATTTCACAGCCTCTTCAATGGCGCGGGTGGCCTTTTCTTCATGACTGGTGCAACCCGCGCTAAGCGTGCCAAAAATGAGCGCGGACAACACAAGATAGGGCGTATGGGAGTTGGTTTGGAAAAGATTCACGCGTCTACTCTCTGCAAGGCGTCGGGGGTTGGGAGCGGCCGAAAAGACGGCGAGCAAAAGGGCCGGGACCATCCATTCGTCACAAGACGACCTCGGCTGCGATATCGCCTCATGCCTAGCATAGGACGATGGATTTTTATAGCGAATGGTGCCGGAGGCTGCGCGCAATTTACCAACGCGCGAGAAGATGGCTGAGGTTGGCCCTTGCGGCAATTCTGTGGAGCCATTAAGGGGGGCGGGTGTCGGCGCGGATGTCAGATTTTGGGTCCTTGCAGCGCGCAAATTTGCGCGTGCGTTTGACCGGAAAGTATGCCACGATTTGCCCTACGTTTTGCCCATTTAATCTTCACGCGAATCGTCCTCCATGATCATTCAACCTCGAAACGCCGGGTGGATTGAGGTCATCTGCGGACCGATGTTCTCTGGAAAAACAGAAGAGCTCATTCGTCGGATGAAGCGCTCGCAATACGCGCGCCAGCCGCTCCAAATTTTCAAGCCACAGATCGATAATCGCTACGCCACCGAAGCCATTGTGAGCCATAGCCGCCAGCAATTGCCGAGCTTTCCGGTCGCCGATGTCGCCCAGATGCGCGCTCAACTCGATCCTTTTGTCGAAGTCATTGGGATTGATGAGGTGCAGTTTTTTGACGACGAGGTCATCGCGTTCTGCAATGAGATGGCCGATAAGCAGCGGCGTGTGGTCGTCGCGGGGCTGGACCAGGACTACCTGGGAAACCCCTTCGGCCCGATTCCCAGCCTGCTGGCCGTCGCCGAATACGTGACGAAGTTGCACGCCATTTGCGTCAAATGTGGGGATACCGCGCACCGAAGTTTTCGGCTCGCCGGCGACCCGCAACAGGTTTTGGTGGGCTCCGATGAGCGCTATGAGGCGCGTTGTCGCAGTTGTTTTGCCATGGGATTTAGTGCCCCGGCGCACCCGCGCCAGCGCGAAGTCGCGCCCCAGGTGTCGGCATCATCGCCGCCCTCACCCCGAAGCAGCGCACCCCCAATCCTTGACCACCCAGAGGAGCCCTAAGCGTGGACAGTCAATATTCTGAACTCGATTATCAACTCAGCCAGATCAAGCATCATTACGGGGAGAATACCCATATCCTCAACGATCCCTTCTGCCTGACGCAGCTGGCCAAATTATGCTCGCCGGTGGTCGGGCAACCCCAATTCAATCGGATCATCGAGATCCTGTACCGCCAACTGATGGTGGCGGTGATGAATCGGGAGTTCCCGCGCCACCAGGCCACGGTCCACTCGCGCATGAAGGCGAAGTCGCATCGCGGGGTCTTTCGCGGCGAGCTCATCGACCATGAGACCGAGGTGGTGTCGGTGGACATCGCGCGTGCCGGGATTTTGCCCTCCCAGGTCTGCTATACCCAGCTGAACGAGTTGATGAATCCGGAGCGGGTGCGCCAGGATCATCTGATCATGAGCCGGGTGACCAACCCCGACGACCAGGTCGTCGGAGCCAAGGTCTCGGGCGAGAAGATCGGCGGACCTGTCGACTCGCGCATCGTGATCTTCCCGGACCCCATGGGGGCCACCGGCTCGTCGCTGTCGACCGCAATTACCTATTATAAAGAACTTTTTGGCGGCAAGCCCCTGCGCCTGATCACCCTGAATCTGATCTTCACCCCGGAGTTTATCCGTCGCATGAAGAGCGACCATCCGGAGGTCATCATGTACGCGTTGCGCCTGGACCGGGGCATGAGTTCCCCGGAGGTCCTCGCCACCGAACCCGGCACGCATTGGGACCAGGAAAGTGGGCTCAGCGAAGAGGGGTATATTATCCCCGGCGGCGGCGGTTTCGGTGAGCTGATGAATAACGCCTGGATTTAAGGCTTGAGCGCAAGGTTTTGCGCATCTCGAACGCATGGATCGTTCGGGCATAATCGATTTATTTTTACCCCAAAGAGGTTAGTCGTGGAGAATTTGCTTGAGCATATTGAGGTCCTGATCAGCGCCGAAGAGATCGAGGCGAGAAATCGTGAACTCGGCGCTCAGATAACCAAGGATTTTGCCGGAGAGTCGATCCATGTGATCGGGGTGCTCAAGGGGTGTTATATCTTTTTGGCCGACCTGGTTCGCCATATCGATCTGGACGTTTCCTGCGACTTCTTGAGCGTCTCAAGCTACGGGGCGAGCACGCGCTCCAGTGGGGTGGTGCGCATGATTCGCGACCTCTCCGAGCCGGTCGAAGGGCGCAATGTCGTGCTGATCGAGGATATCGTCGACACCGGTCTGACGATGAAATATCTGCTGGCAAATATCAAAACGCGCCACCCGAAGTCGGTGTCGGTATGCACCTTGCTGCATAAGCCGGGCGGCCAGCAGGGCGCGGGCGTCCCGCTTGATTATGTCGGATTCACCATCCCCGATAAATTCGTGATCGGCTACGGCCTCGACTATATCGAGTTTTACCGCAACCTTCCCTATATCGGCTATGTCCCCGAGATCGACGAGCGCTCTCAGGACGAGGACGCCAGGCAGGCCGCCGAGTCGGAATAATCGGGCGCCCAAAAGAGCGCTCGGCGGCGGTCGAAATCCTTAGGCTGCTTGACCTGCGCGCCCGGACACCGAACAATGCGCAGACTTATTGATTCTTATTCGTTGAACCAGCCTCACTCATCTGATTCAGGCTCTCACGGGCCGGGACACTTCCAGGGAGAAGAATATGTCTCATTTTAATTCTATTCGTTGTGCGCCGAATATGCGCCTTCGCGGACTCTCGGCTCTCCTCGCGCTGGGCGTTGGCGTTGCGGCGCTGAGCGCGTGCGAAAAGCCGGATTGGACCAGCACCGATTATATCAGCAAGCAGCTCGTCGAGGGGGATTCGGTGGAGCGCGCCATGGCGCTGAATAAGATCAGCGATCTGGAGGAAGCCGACCAGCAGAAGTTGGTGCCGGCGCTGGTCAAGGTCTATCTTGACGAGGGGGCGAATCAAAAAGAGGCGATGGGCCGGCTGGTCCAGTTGCGCTCGGCCCAGGCCAAGGACGCCTATCTGAAGGAAGTGCGTGAGAACGCCACCGACTTCGCCGGTGCCGCGGCCGAGGCCCTGGGCGAGGCCAAGGTCACCGAGGCGCTGCCCGACCTGATCACGCTCTTTAATTCGACCGACGATAATGACACCAAGCAGGGGTTGATGCGCGCGTTCAGCTATATGCCCGACCCGTCCCTGGTCGAGTTATTAACTCAGACGCTCGCCCTGGATGTCGATAATTATCCGATTGCTCTGCACGCCTATAGCTGTGAGATTCTCGGTGAGATCGCCAGCAAGGCCCCGCAGGCTCTCGATGATAGCGCGAAGAACGCGCTGGTTCGCGGCATGTTTCTGGGCAATATGACCGGGCAAAATGTCGCCAGCGAATGCGGTGTTGCCATCCAGCAGGTGGGCGATCCGATGGTGCCGCTTTTGCTTCAAACCTTCGCCGGCGAAAATGACAGCGTCAACAGCCTGCTGGCCAAATATAATACCGCGCCCGAGTACGCATTCCCCCAGAATTTGGTGAAAGGGAAGATGGCGGTGCGCCTGGGATCCTTGCGGGCCAAAGAGGCGGTCAAGCCGCTGATGGAGGACTTTAGTTCGGTCAAGGAAGCGCCCAAGCAGCTCTCGGGGCGCCATGCGGTGAGCTGGCGGGTCAACGAGGCGCGCGCGCTCTCCGAGACCATCAACGCCCTGGGCGCCATTGGCGACCCCAGCGTCGCCAGCGCGTTGGCGGGCGTGGTCAAGCACGAGAAGATCGAGGAGGAGTGGGACGAGATTACCGACTATATGGTCGAGCTTCAGTTGCGCCAGGACGCGTCCTTCGCGCTGGTCCACCTGGGCGATCGCAGCGCGGCGCCTGCCTTGCTTGAGATGGCCGAGAAGGGCCTGATCGTCGATATGGAGAAGTTGGCCGAGCAGGCCGCACGCGGTGGCCAGCCGATGCCCATGCTCCAGCGCTATCAATTCAACTGGATTATGGCCGAATCCTATACCTTCCTGGCGGGCGCCGACGGGGCCGAAGGGCTCAAGGCGGTGATTGCGAAGACCAAGGAAAAAGAGATTGCCGACAAAATGGCGACCTATCTTCCGGTGCTTGAGCGGAGCGCCGAATGCCTGAATAAGGACGATGACGCCGCCAAGGCGGGCTGCTTTGGCGAGATGCTCGCAGCCGAAGATGTCGTCACGCGCAAGAAGGCTGCGTTTGAGCTCAGCCGTCTTCCGGCGGCCGCCGCCGGCCCGATCGTGACCAAGCATCTGAGCGATGATCATCTGGAAAGCCGCGAGGTTTTGACCTTCGCGGCCTACCGTGTGGCCACCCCGGATACCGCCGCGGCGATCGACAAGATCCTGGTCGACGAGGCGTCCAATGGCCAGGCGTATAAGTTGGACCACTACCGCCTCAAATTGCTGCGCGCCTGGCTGGGAAATAATACCAGCGCCGTCGCCCAGAAGTAGTCGAAGCGGGCAAGTTATGGCATAGTCGGGCGGCCGGCGCATCAGGTGCGTCGGCCGCTTTTTTGATGGTCGACCCGAGCACGCTCCATTTCCCGGGGCGTGTGCCACAGAGTGAGCCCAATGATTCGCTTTCAAGCGCCACAAATCGAGGTCTGGGAGCCAAACGCGACGCTGCGCGCGTTGATGTGTGAGGCGCTCGACGAGGCCGGTTTTGAGGTCATCACTGGCGCGGCTCAGCGCGGCGAGGCAGCGGCGTCAAATGTCCCCGCGGACCTGTTGATCCTGGACGTCGAGGGGAGCGAGCAGGACTTCGACGCGCGCCTTCAAGTCTATCAGGAGGCCGGTCGGGCGGTCTTGTTCTGCGGGCTTCGCAACTCGCGCGAGCATTTCCCGGACACCCGCTGGCTGGAGCGGCCGTTTTCACTGATGACCTTATTGGCCCAATGCCGCGAGCTGCTCGGGCTGGGGCAACTTCCGCACGCGACGAGCGCGGAGGCCGACCGCACACTTCCCGAAGACCTACTCTCCGAGACCAGGCGCCTCACCATCAAGGAAACGGTCGTCCTGGAGGCGGCGCTCGGGCTGCAGGAGGGGAAATTAATCGGCGAATTAAACCGCGCGCAACGACAGGACGAAGCCGACCGACTCGGCGCCGATTTAGGCGATGAACTCGCGGTGCTTGAGCTTAATGGCGACGATATCCTCGTGGTCGACGACGCCGAGTTAAGCCTCAACGTGAGCGGCCAATCGGTGCTCGGTCGCGCTGCTTCGCCGGGCGGTGATTTGGTTGGCGTCGTTTGGCGAAGCACCCTCGACGATGAGGAACTTGAGGTGGATGCTTCGCTGGATGCGGGGCTGGAGTCGGAGAGCGTGGTCTCGGGGCTTCGCTCCAAGACGATGAATTCGACCATGCCCGACGTGCCGGCGGTCAAGCGCCACGAGGCAATGGGTCACAGCGCTGCGCCGTCGTCACGTCTGCTGGGTCTGACACAAGATGTCTCACAGGTCGGCGGGGCGCCGGGGTCGAGCGTGGGTTTGGCGCCGAGCTCAACGCCTTATTCGCAGGTTTCCGGGGTCGTTCTCGGGCCGCAGCTTGAGCCGAAGACCCGCGGCGCGGCCGAACTTCTGGCCGGTGCCTGGTCCCAGATTGGCAGCTCGGCGCGCCAGGGCGACCGGCGTGAGCATATTGAGAAGATCCTGCGCGCCGTGTTCGCCCAGGGCCTGGAGGCCGGCGAAGCCCAGGTGCGCCGCATCCCGGCCGCCCCGAGTTTTAGCGGAAGCCTGGCCGTTTTGAGCCTGACCGACTTGCTGGTGACCATTCGCGATCGCGCGTTACGCGGGCGTCTGGAGTTGGCAATCGGCCCGGAGTATTTTGTGCTGTATCTGGACGCGCAGGCGCTCGATGAGATCGAGAATCTCACCGGGAATGACGAGCAATTATTGCTCGATATCCTCGCCCAGATGGGGTGTCTGGGGCGCGCCGATTATGACGCGCTGGGCCAATCCCTAAGCGATCCGCTTGCCGCGCCGCTGCGCATGCAACTGCGCGAGCGGCGCGTCGCTTCCGCCACCGCTGATACGCCGAAAACCCCGCTCGGCCAGACGCATCCGCTGGTCGACGAGGATGACCTGCGCGAGGCGCGCCGGCTGAGCACGCTGCAACTCTTTAAAAAGATCCGCCACGCCGCGCGCAGCGCCGCCCAGCCAGGCAGCTTCGCGTTTATGGAGATTTTACCCGGCGCCGGCCACGCCTGGCCCTTTGACGCGCTCGGGCTTAATGTCGATGAGTTGCTCAATTCGGCGCGGCGTGAAGATTCAACCGTGGGTGATAAATCGGGGGAATCGGAGCTATTTTAGGACGGCTTTTCAGCGCGCGCCGCCGCCGCGCCGCGCATTGTCTCATCTTGACCTTTGGGTCATCACAAGGGTAATTTAATACCGTGATTAAACGCATTTCTCAATCAATTAGACCTCTTATTTTCGGGCTGCTGATTCTTGGAATCAGCAGCGCGATTCTGGGGTGTAAGAGCAAGGAAGCCTGGCAGGAACCCGCGCCCGAAGAGGTCTTTCGCTCATTTTTGATGGACTGGTTTCGCGGCGAGCAAGAGAATGCGTTTGCGGCCATTGTTGAGGCGGACCGTGCGGCGCTGATGGCGCCGCTGCAACAACTCAAGGCGACCCACGGCGCGGATGCTTTACCCGAAGACTATCAGATGTTGGTCGTCGGTCGGGTAAATAATCCCTACGACTTCAAGTCGATTGTGCAAGAAAAGCCGCTTGAATCGGCGCCCGCCTCCGGCCAGGAGGTTGAGCTTACGCTTAATTTTCACGACGGGCGCGTTGGCAGCGCCACGATGGTCTGGAGCGGCGAGCGCTGGTTGGTTCATCTGCCGGTCAACGCCGGCAAGGTCGCCAAGAATAAAGATGCCCTAAAAGATGATGAGCAAGGTGAGAATGAGAATCGAGCCGACACAGCGGATGCGGACTCCCTGAATACGGCCCCCGACGCGGGCACGCCCGACCCTTCGAATACCAATCTTCCGACGACCCCATCGAAGACCCATGAGTGATTCCAGCCAGCAGGGAGATGAGCAACCCACCATGCCCAAGCCGCCGTCGCGCCCGCCTGCAGGCGCGCCGCCCAGGCCCGGCGCGCCGCCGCCGCACCCGGGCATGAGCGCGCGCGCGCCGGGGGTTCGCAGCAATATCGAGGCGCCCAGCGAGCCCACGACGCTTCGCACCGGCGATACCGTCGGCGGCGCGTTTGTGGTGCAGCGCTACCTGGGCAGCTCCGGCGGCGCGATCAGCTACCTTTGCACCGAGAATGCCACCGGCGACTCGGTGGTCATCAAAGTGCTCTCGCGCCCGTATCCGGGCGACCAGGCCTATGACGAGTATCGCAAGCGCATCCAGGTCGCCAACTCGCTTCGCCACCGCAACCTCACCGGTATTCTGGGCATGGGAAAAACCGGCGCCAATGAGATGTTCGTGGCGATGGAATATGTCCAGGGAGCCAGCGTCTCGGGGGTCGTCGCCCAGCGGCGCGAAGCCGGCGAGCGCCTGGAGCTGCGCGATGTTTTTACGATCCTTGCCCATATTTGCGATGCCCTGGAAGTCGTGCATAAACGCACCGCCCACGGCGTGCTCACCCCCTATAATATCTACCTCGGCAGCCAGGGCGTGGTGAAGTTGGGCAACCTGACCTTCGACCGGATCGCCGGCGAGTACCTGGCCAGCGAGAAGCAGAGCGGACCGTTTGTCGACAGCATTTATGTGGCCCCCGAGGTCGCGCTCGACCCCTTTGAGATCGCGCCCAGCGCCGATCTTTATAGCCTCGGCATGCTCGCCGCCGAGCTGCTCAGCCAGAGCGGTCTGCCGAATCAGCCAAAGCGCGCCCGCCAGCTCGCGCTCGACGGGATGAGCAAGTATCCGCCGTCGTTGGTCAATCTGATCGCCTCGTGTATCGACTCGGAGCCGGCCAACCGACCGCGCTCCGTGCGCGACTTTCGCGATACCTTTGAGGACGCCGCCCGCGAGGCCGGCGCGACGCTCGGCGGCCCGCCGCCGCCCGGGTGTTTGCCCATCGAGCCGGCCGTCGCTGACGACAGCGCCCAGCCTTTTGAGAGCGGTGATAGCGACCTTTTTAATATCGATATTCCCGGCTTCAATCACGCCAATCGCGAGGAGAATGACGAGCGGTTTTTGCTCCAGAAGGACGGGCTTGATTATGGACCGTTCACCCGCGAGCAGGTTCTGGAGCAGCTTTACGCCGATGAGATCGACGAATTCTGCGCCGTGCTCGACCGCGTCACCCAGGAGCGGGTGGAACTCGGGGAGATGGAGGAGTTTCAAAAAGATGTCGCCGCCTATCTTCCCAAGCGCGCCGAGCGCCGCCGCCTGGAAGCCGCGGCGCGCGCCGAGCTGGAGCGCAAGGTCAAAAAGGGCGCGTCCATCGGGCTGGTCATCGGGGTGGTCGTCGGCGTGGTCACCCTGGTGGGGTTGCTTATCTTTCGGATGCTGCTTCCCGCTCCGCAGGCGTTGCCCATGGAGCAGACTTTCGCCGCGCTGGACTTCGAGTTCCTGCCGCCGCCCAAGGATTTCCAGACCATCGCGGTGGATAAAAGCCTGATGGCGAGTATTTTTAACCTCAATACCAGCCAGGAGGAGATCGAGCGCAAGGTTCGAAGTCAGCGCAAAAAGGTCGCCAGCAAAGTCCGCGCCGCCCGCAGCGCCGCCGGCGAGGGGGGGCCGGGATCGGCCGCTGAGATTGACCTCTCCGATGAGGGGGGCTCGTCGCATTTCCTCAGTGATACCGAGATCAACCAGATTATTATGGCCCAGTTCGGTCAGTTGCGCGGGTGTGTCATGCAGGAATTGCGCGGAAATCGCTCCTTTAAGGGCGTCACCGTTCAGTTCTTTATCCGCCCCTCGGGCACCACGGGCGGCGTGAAAATTCAAGAGGACGCCTACGCCAATCGCCCGGTCGGCGACTGCCTCAAACAGCGCTTTCGTGGGATGAAATTTCCCGCGCACGGCGCCATCAGTAATAAGGGTGTGACTTTCCCGCTTCGTGTGCAATGATTTTGCCCACGGGTCTTTATCGTTTGCTTACTCCAACAGGAGCGATTCCATGAGTCCAGAAACACTGCGCGAAATTCTCATCTCCCAATTTGACGCGGCCGTTGAGGGCGATGAGATCATCATCCCCGAGGCCAAACGCGTGACGATTCTGATGATCGCCGGCGAGTCCTTGATGCCGGTGGGGCGAGTCAGGAGCGTACGATTTAACGAGGCCTATCTGGCGGTTTCGACCGACGAGCAGCGCTATTTTGTCGACCCCGCCCAACTTTTTGGCGTGCGCCAGGAGGACTTCGACGCGCGCTCGAAGGACTCGCGCCCCGGGTTTCATCGCACGTGAGCGCCACCCCCGATATCTCGCTTGACGCGCTCGACCTACCCCATGCCCCGGTTTTCTGCGTCGAACTCGCAGACCTCGCCCAGACCGAGCGTCTGGGCCGGGCGCTGGCGCAGGTCTTCTCCGATGGGGTCTTTATGGGCCTACTGGGAAATCTCGGCGCCGGAAAGACCACGCTGGTTCAGGCGATGGTCGAGCAACTGGCGCCGGGGTTTGAAGCCCGCAGTCCCACCTACACCTTGCTCAACCACTATGAGACCAACCCTCCGGTGGTGCATATCGACCTATACCGGCTCGAAACCTACGACGATCTCGATTCCATCGGGTACTGGGATTATGTCGAGGAGCCCTCGGCCATCCGCTGCGTCGAGTGGCTTAATCGCATCCCGACCGGCTGGCCCGGCGAGGGCATCCTCATCGAGCTTAAGCGCAGCGCCGAGGGGCGCAGCGCGCGCGTGTGGGCAAGCGAGCGCTATCGGCTGCGCGCCCAGGAGGTCGCCAGTCGCCTCAGGGAAATCCCCTGACCTCGGGGATCAGCGGCCAGAACTGCGGCGCACGACTTTGGCCGGGCGCATCTTTTAAACGGCAAGTTTCATCCCTCTGGACGAGCACCGGCTCAACGTCGAGCTGCGCGATGTCTCCGAGCGCCCCATAGACCGACTCGCTGCCATAACCCGGGTTCGTGCCGGCGTAGTCACCCTTCAGCAAACACCCCTTTAGCAGGCCTTGGAGCACGTCTTCGTGCGTCACCAAAAAATAGACCGCCACATCCTCGGAGAGCACGCCGAGCTCGTTGAATGCGATGCGTTTGGCCGGCTCATCGACTTCAACTTTGAGCGGCTTGTCCAGCAGGTTATCGGGGTCGACCGGTTCGCCCAGGACCTTGCGATAGTCCAGGAAGCGCGCAAGTTGTCCGCCAAAAAAGACTCGCATGGTTTCGTCTATATTAGCGGTGGGCTCTTTGAGAAGGGCGATTTCGATGGCAATTGCGCGATTGATTGCTTCTAGTCGCGCGCTCCCCGAGGCCTCGCGCGCCAGGCGATAATCCAGGGTCGCCAGGGTGTCGCGGCGGTCTTCGCGACGGGACTCCTCGGGGGTGATCGCGCTCATCGCGTCGCGCGCCATCTGAAGCCGGGACCTTTCGGACTTGGGATCGGTCGCGATCATCCAGCTATAATAATTGATATTATCGGGCGCATCGGCACTGGATTGGGATTGCTCAAATACTCTGGCCAGGACCTTATCGGTGTCTTTTGGGTGCGGGCTGGCGGCATAGATTCCCCCAAAAATCAGCCCGGCCACCGTCAGTGCAGATACCGCAGCGGCCATAAGGGTGACGCCCTTTGAGGCCGGGCGGTGAGGGTCGAGTTCGGGGGCGGCGCGCAAGAGTGCCAGCGTGAGCAGTCCTCCGGCCGCCAGACCCGCGGCATGCGCCGCATAGTCGATGGCCGGCACGACAATCGGCAGGCCCGCGTTGAGGGTGATGATCATCAACCACCATTTTTTAGACTGGCGAAACGGCGACGGAAGTTGGCGCCAATAGCGAAGATGAATCACCAAAAACGCCCCAATCAGCCCGAAAATCGCCGTCGACGCGCCGACCGAAAGAGGGCCCGGTCCGACCCACCAGGAGCCCAGTGCCCCGGCGATCGCGCTGCTCAGGTAGATAAGTAAAAAGCGCCACGAGCCCAAGAGCTTCTCGACCATCAGGCCTAAAAAATACAGCGCCATCCCATTAAAGAAGATATGCACCCAGCCGCCGTGCAAAAAGTTCGCCGAGATCAGCCGCCAATATTGCCCATCCTCGATGAGCGCCGGCGCGTTCGCCCCCAGGCGCAAAAGCCCGAACGGATCGTCGAGCGCCCCGGTAAGCAGCTCGATTGCGAAATAAATACCCAGCAGCGCCAGCAGCGCCGTGGTGACCGGCGTCGACTTTGCGAATGCCGCGCGCCCAAGCTCAAAGCGCGCTTGCATGCGCTCCAGGATCGCTTGAGCGTCAGGCGAGTCGCGAATGTGTTGGTTGAGCTCGTGGACTAATATTTGGGTGGGGTGGGACGGAACGGCCGGCGCAAAATCTCGGTCTTCATACCCCAGGGTGCGCTCCCCGGTATCGATGAGCACAGCATTGGAGCCGGCGCGCGACATCATAACGATGCCGTGAATTTCGCGATATTTGAGCGATACGCTCCGACGGGTATCCTTGCCGAGCGGCAGCAGAACCTGCTCCGGGCCAAATTCAATGCGCCGGGCCTCTTTGGGCGTATCCCACAGGCGCCACCCGATCCAGAGCGCCAGTGCAAGGGGCGGCGCCAATACCATCACGAGCATTTTCGTGGGCGTATCCGGCGCCGTTAACGTCGCCAGAATGGTTTCGTGATACCAGAGCAGCGCCCCCAGCAGCGCGATGCTCGCCAATTTCATGCGCCGCGACCAGAGGGTCGGTTTGCCCAGTTCCAGACTCGCGACCGTCGGCTCGGCGGGCAGCGCGCCGTCCTGCGGCGAGGGGGAGGGCGGCAATTCTGGGGTGGCATCGTGCATGGTGGTTTTCCGTGGTGGTTACGCGTCGCTTGCTCTCATAGCAACCCTGGCGCTTAGCTCAAAGTCACCCGCTCCTGCACGTCTCAATCGACCCAAGACCGGCGAACCCGGCCAGTGGGCTGGCGCTAGACAAATTTAGGCGGATTTTCTATGGTGATCGAAGCTGAGATTTCATTTGTAGTCATATGCGGGGCGCGCGTTTTGTTCATTTGCATGAACGCCATTTCGGAGCAAACGCCGTCATCACAGTCCCTATATTAATAGATGGAAATTTCTGGGTTTTGTCCGCCACTTTCAATAACATGTCTCGTGACTGATTTTCGAAATGAGTGAAGACATATCCAATCGCGATCACTCCGGAGGGGACGCTCCAATCGGCGAGGAGCAGACCGAGGATATGGTGCAAGTTTGCGATGCGGTGCTTCTGGATATGGCTCCCGCGGCGGCGCTGTTGGTTGATGCCTTTGGGCGAATCATGCGCGCGAATAAGCGCGCTTGCGAGCTTCTGACCCTCCCGGAGCAGTCCGTTCTGGGAACGCGAATCCATCACTATTTATTCGCCAACTCGGCGCAGGCTTTCGCGCTTTTTTTCGCGCAGGCCGCCGAAAGTGGCGAGCTGAAGACCGGCGAGATGCTCTTTAAATCCGCGTCGAATGAGGCGATTGAGATGCTCATTCAGGCGCGGCCGGTGCACCTACAGGACGGGCGTTTTCTTGTCATCAGCTTGAGCGATATTTCGCAGTGGCGAAGCGTAAGTCCTGAGTTGATTCTGGTTGATGAGCGCTTGCATCACTCCCAAAAAATGGAGGCGCTCGGACGCCTAAGTGCAGGGGTTGTGCATGATTTTAATAATATTTTAACAATCATCGCCGGCTATAGCAATATCCTCCTGGAGGACCTGGAGGTTTCGTTGCTGCGCCAACATGTGCAAAAAATCGCGCATGCCAGCGAGCGCGCCAGCGGCCTGGTCTCAAATATACTTCTCTACGGGCGCCACGAAGATGCCAGCGCGGAGCGCGTTTTGAACCTGAATGACCGGGTGATTGCCTTCGAAGATTTATTCGTGGGCATCGTCAGCGACCAGGTTGAGTTGGAGGCCTGTCTGGAGCCGAATTTGCCCGGTATTCGCATCGATGCCAGCCAGGTCGACCAGATTTTGATGAATCTTGCGATCAACGCGCGTGACGCCATGGAAAAGGGCGGTGTGCTGTCCTTTGAGACCAGTTCGCGATTTCTGGGCGCGGACCGCCCGGCACACCTGGGGCATCTGAGCCCCGGGCCTTATGTCGAGTTGACTGTGCGCGACACCGGCTGCGGGATGGAACCGGAGGTCGCCGAGCGCGCGTTTTACCCCTTTTTTAGCACCAAAGGCGTTACGCAGGGCACCGGACTCGGGCTGGCGACCGTTCGCAGCATCATGCATGAATGCGGCGGCGAGGTGGAGCTGACGACTTCGCCGCAAAATGGAAGTTGTTTCAGGCTCCTATTTCCCTGCGCTGACAGCAGCGTCGAACCCCTGAGCGATAGTGTGCACGAGGTGCTCCGTGCCGAGAGCGACGGCGCGCATCTGCTGGTCGTGGACACCAACCCGGACGTGCGCGCGCTCATCGCGTATGTCATGGAAAAGAAAGGTTATATTGTCGCCCAATCAAACCTTGCCGATGCGAACGAAACCTTTCGGAGCGCTTCGCCGCCGTTTACGCTGGTGCTCGTCGATAAGAATCTGCCCAAAACGCAACTCAAGGAGCTGATGAGCGGATTGCGCGCGCATCAACCCACGATAAAGTTTCTCTTTTTATCGAGCTATGGCTCCAATCAAGCCGTTGAGGCGGGCTCAGCGGAGCTCCAAAAGCCCTTTACCTCCCACCAGCTTTATCAAGCGGTTCACGCGCTTCTGCATAGCTAGTGCAGTGATCTGGAAATACCTAGGCACTCTCGCCGGTCTTGAGCGACGATGGCTGCGCCAGGCTCACCTATTGATTATTTATGGGATCCGGCGCGGCCGGGGCCGGCGGGGCGCCTTGTTCCTGCTGCTCCTGGGCTGCCTGGTTCGGGGTCCCGTCGGAGACGATCTGGACGCCGATCGAGAAGAGGATGACGAGCACGTAGATGCCCACCAGCGAGAATAGAAGCAGGAAGAGAACCCACGCGACTTTTACCCCTTTGGAGCGCGAGGTTGTCTCCTCGGCGCGCTGGCTGAAGTCGCGCTCCGTGAAATCTGGGCGAGTTGTCGGTGGTGTATCCGGTGAGATAGTCACGATTCCCTCCGCAATGATGATAGGAGCCGGGCACCGCTAAATCTAGATGCCTGGCTCGATCGGTCAATTCTTCATGGAGCCCGGCGCGGGCGTGTCGCGGCGCTCGATGCGCCGATAGCGCGGCCCCACCGCGGCGGCGAGCTCGGTGGCGCCGGGCGATTGGCGCTGCTGCCAGGGCGAATTCGGTCGTCGGCAGTGATAGATTTCGGACTCCTCGGCGCGCTCCACCTCGAATCCAAGCGACTCCAGGCGCGCGGTCTGCAGCGCGCTGAATTCGTCAATCTTAAACGGTGCGATCGAGGAAAAAGGCTGAAATATCAGCATCTTATCGGCGCGCTCTGCCATGATGTCCAGGGCCAGATTCGGGTAGCGAAGCTCGTGGAACGCGCCCATAAAGAGCACCAGATCATAGTGCTCGGGCGCGCGCGCCACCTCGTAGACATGCATCTGGCGGAACTTGATCTGCTCACCCATCCCGAAGAGCTCGGCGGCCCATTGCGCCTGGCGCACGCAGTGTGGGTCGCGGTCATACCCCAGCACGCGCGCGCCGAGCCGGGCGAGCTCCAGGCAGAAATACCCCGCGTTGCAGCCAAGATTAAGCACCGACCACCCCTGCAGATCTTCGGGCAGCCGGGGGCGTATCTGCGCCCAGGCGCTCGCCGGATAATCACCCAGCGGATGCGCCGGCGCGGTTTGCTCGCCGCCCGGAAGATGCAGGTTATGAAACCAGGGGCCGAATTCCTCGTGGGTCCCGAGCCGCCCGAGGTGATTGGCCGGCCCGTCAAAAAGCTGTTCATCCTGCAAGTCGTTTGTCTTCTCGATCTTCATCTTGCCCCCTGGCTTCTGCAATGCGCGAACAATCCTGCGAGGCGAAACGCGATAGGCGCGCCCCGCGACGAGATACCGCCACAATTATAATCACCTCGCCAGGCCGCAGTAGGTCCCCGGGTATCTCGATTGTGTGCATGCCGACACAATCGCCACAAATGGGCAAATAAGACCTTGAAATTCATGCCTTTTGCCGACTAGTATCGCGATGAATCGCTCATGGATGAGCGACCTGCACCGCTGCCTCACCAGGGATGGCCATGAAACGCACCGAGCGCGAGCGCTTCGCCGAATTTTTCCATTTTTTAGTCCACGCCGACACCGACTCCGAAGCCGGCACCGAACACGACCCAGAGTCCGACGCGGCGCTGCGAGTGCTGAGTCACGCACTGCTCAATTACTGGGGCGTGCGCCAGGGCGAAGATCCGGAGCGCAACGCAGAAATCAGCGCTCAGATGACCCACGCCTTGCCCTGGTTGGCGGCATTTTTGGCCTCCACCCGCGAGCCCACCGCACCGGGGCGGCGCGTTTATCCCGGCGACAAATACTCGGGCGGCACGTATCCGGACGACGAGGCCCGCGCCCGCCGTCCGCTCAGCGAAGCCATGATCGCGCGTCGCCTCGACGCGCTGGGAGCCCGCGCATCCAGCGCGTTCGCCAGCGCGCCGCGCGACGCGCACGCCCATGCGGACCCCCAACTCGACGTCTTTTGCGCCCTCGCGCGCACCGAGCGCCGCCTCGCCGCGCTGGCGAATCTGGACGCCCAGGCGCTGCGCGACGAATTGCTGGGCAATTCTTTTTTACTCGCCGCCGCCGCCGAGCGCTGCGAGGAGGCCGGTGCCGATTCGCCGGCGCCTGCAACTTCGCTGCTGGCACGCCTTCGCGCTGCCATTGAGCCGTGGCAGGGGTCGAATCAACCCGCCCACACCCGCTCCTTTAGCCCGGCCGTCTGGGCGCTCGCCGAGCTGCATAATGCCGAGCCCCAGGGGGCGGCGATGGCCGCCGCGATGGGCGCCGGGGCGATTGAAATCGCGCCGAAATCTCTGCGCTTTGAGCGCGGATTGGCCGAGAATATGGCGCGTATGGGTTTTATCAGCGCGGTGCGCGCCGCGCTGGCGTTTGTGCCGGCATCTGCCTGCCAGACCGCGCCTCACGCGCTGGCCGGGGCGGATGCGCGTGCCTCATTTTTGCGCCAATTCAGCGTCTTTCGCGCCGACGAATCGCTCTTGCAACTCGCCTCGGCGCTGATGCAGACGCGCGGTTTATGCCTGGATTATCTGCGCGGCGGGGCGCCGCTGGCCAGCCTGTCGCCGTGGGTTGACTATCTTCGCGGCGGGTGTGCGGAACTGGCGGAAGCGCGCGAATGCACGCTGCGCGAGGCGATGAGCTACGCGCATTATTGCCTGCATCTGGTCAATATTTGCGACTTCGCCGCGCTTGAATTGCCCACGGGTGAGCATGCGCGCGCCGGTGAGGCGCCGCTGAGTGAGGCAACGCGCGAGGCGCTGTGTCAGGTCGAGGACGAACTCAAGGAGTTCGCGCTGCTCGGCCAGCGCGAGGGACTCAGCGACGCCCAGGCTGATTTGGGCCGCTTTGAGCGCGCCCGCTGGCGGCGCGAGGGCGACGCGCCGTTTGTCGCCGATCGCCTCAGCCGACTTCGCGGTGCCTGGCGAAAAGGCGTGATCCCCGCGCCGATCGGCGCGCCGCCGCGTCTTGACCCGGATCTCAGCGCCCACAGCCTCGCCATCATCGATAACCTGCTCGTGGAGGCTGGCGAGTCGCAGCTCTCAGGGCTCGCAACGATCGCGTCGAACGCGCGTTTTCGCGGCTATTCCTGGCTCGAATGGCTTGCGCCCGCCGATATTCTGAAGCTCGTCGCGCTCTGCACCAGCGCCGCGCGAGACCTGCCCGGCGTCGACGTCACCCGGCCGTTTGACATCGACCTCAGGGAGTTGGGAAAATGGGCGAGTGACCCGCAGCGCGGTCGGCTTAACCGGCGCATTTTAAGCATGCTGCTCAAGCGGCGCGAGATGGCCGAGATACTAAACGGGGACGCCGCCAGCCAGGGCGGCCCCATGGCGCTTCGCCGCGGCCTGGTCGCGCATATCCGCCACGCGTCTGATGCGCGCGCCACCCCGAGCCACCTGGTCATGCAATTCATCGCGGACCCCGAACTCCAGGCGCTCCTGGAGTTAATGGGGACCAGCAGCGCCGAGGACCCTGCGTTTGACGCCTTGCTTGAGCGGCGTCTTGAGACCATGCTTCATCGTCACGACGCTAACGCTGCGCGCGAATCGGTGCTAGACGACAGCGCGGATTCAGCAGCGCCTCAATCCTCGACACACCCTGCTGAAACCTATTCCTCATCTCAACCGGCCGCGAATTAAAGGCCACCCGGATTTTTTTCAATGACTATTGAACCGCTCGATTCCCAACGCGTCACCATTGATCGACTCGCCCACGGCGGCGATGGCATCGGCTATCTCGATGACGGTCGGATCGTTTTTGTCAGCGCCACGCTTCCCGGTGAGGTGGTGGATATTGAGCTCTTCGAGCTCAAGAAGTCCTTTGCGCGCGGGCGCGTCGCACAGGTCATGGAGCCAAGCCCTGCGCGCGTTGCCCCGGATTGTCCTTTCTTTGAGGCATGCGGCGGCTGCCAGTTCTGGCATACCACCTACGACAATGAACTTATTTTAAAGACGGAGGCTGCCTGGGAGGCGATTTCGCGCATCAGTCGCGTCGAGCTGCCCGAGGCGCGCGTGATCGCGGCACCCGCGGCGAGTCGGTATCGCTCGCGGGTGGTCTTTCACCAGAAGCGCGCCCACCGGGACAAAAAAACCGGCGCGCTGGAGCCCAATAAGATCGGATTCTACCGCGCCCAGAGCAAGCAACTCGTCGACGTCGACGACTGCCTGATCACCGACGCGCTGCTCAATGAGGTGCGCCGCGCCCTGGAGCCGGCGCTGCGGGATGTCGGTGATTGCGATATTATCCTGGAAACCGCCAGCGCCCAAAGCGCGGTGGTGACCCTGGTCCCCAAGACCAATTATCGCACCAATTTGCCCCGCTCGCTCAAGACTTTTATGCAGTCGGTCGACCAGAATCCCCTGATTCGTGGGGTGCGCGTTGTCGGCAAGGATGAAGACGTGATCTTCGGCGATATCGCGGTGGACGCCGACCAGATCCTGGCCAAATCTCCGGTCGCGTTGGCGCGGCTTGGCTCGGGGGATTTTCGCCAGAGCAACCGGGCCATGAACCGCCAGCTGGTCGATGAAGTCAGCGCGCATATTGCGGCGAGCGGGGCAAGGTCGGTGCTTGAGCTCTATTGCGGCAGCGGCAACTTCGCCTTCGCGATGCCACAAACCGTCGAGCGGGTCGTCGGGCTGGAGTATAGCGCGGCGGCCATCGAGAGCGCGAAGGCGCTGGTCCGTCTGGCCGACCTGTCGCGCTATACCTTCGCCATGGCCAACCTCGACAAGGGCCTGGAGAAGACCCCCTGGCCGGGCGCCGAGGGCTTCGACCTGGTGCTCCTGGACCCGCCGCGCACCGGCGCTGCGACGGTCTGCCAGGAACTCGCCGATTCCGAAGGCGGCCCGAAGACGATTGTCTACGTCTCCTGCGATCCCGCCTGCCTCGGGCGGGATCTCAAGACCCTGGCGAGCGGCGGATGGAAGGTTGACTCCCTGACTTTGCTTGATATGTTCTCGCGCACCTCACATATCGAAAGCATCGCGGTCCTTAGCCGATGAGATTTCGCCCCGAAGCTATCTCCATGGGCGTCTCGCACAAATAAAGTGGTTGGCGATTGGGGGGCGCCGACATTTTACCCAGAATATGGATCGAGGAGCGCGATGCCGGACGAAGTTGAAAACTCGAATGAGGAGTCTGAAGCGCCGCATAATGGCGGCGACGCGCTTCGAATTGTCGCAATCGGGGCGTCCGCCGGCGGGTTGAGCGCGTGCAAGGAGTTGCTTGAACATCTTCCGGCGGCCACCGGCATGGCTTTTGTGGTGATCTTTCATATGGCTCCCTCGGGCGAAAGTCATCTCGCAGAGTTGCTCAGCCACAGCGCTGAGATGCCGGTGTCGACGATCACCGCAAGGACGCGTTTATGCCCGGATCATATCTATGTGATCGCGCCGGGCACCGCGCTTGAGCTGCAGGCGCATGATACCGTCACGCCGCGCCCGCGCGATGAGGTGGCTGCCACCCGAAAACCGATCGACACATTCTTTGAGGGGCTGGCCAAGCATAAGCGGGAGCGCGCCATCGGGGTGGTGCTCAGCGGGAGCGGCGACGACGGAGCCGCGGGGCTTGCCGAGATCAAGCGGGCCGGGGGAATCGGCCTGGTTCAGCGCCCGGAGAGCGCCGAGTTCAAGGGGATGCCGCGTGCGGCCATCAACGCCGGGCTCACCGAGTATATATTGCCGCTCCAAGAAATGGGGGAGTTCCTGGGGGCGCAACTTAAGCGATGTCCTCGGCCACCCACCAACGCCAAGACCTTCGATGATATGGTGGACCGGGACGCACCACCACACGCGGGGCCCGCAGCAGATGCGAGCCCGGAAACGACCGCGTTTCACGGCATCTTGAAGTTGCTTGCCGGCCGCCAGGGGGTCGACTTTCGGGATTACCGCCACGGGACTCTCAAGCGACGAATTTTGCGGCGAGTTTCGATAAATCATAGCGACAATTATGCGGATTATCTGGCGATTTTGCAGGATGATGCGAACGAATTGGACATGCTTTATCAGGATTTATTGATCGATATGACCCAGTTTTTTCGCGATCCCGAGGTCTGGGAATATCTGGAAAAGGAAGTCATGCCGGCGTTGGTCGAGCGCAGCGATGAGGCATCTATGCTTCGCTTCTGGGTGAGCGCGTGCTCGACCGGTGAGGAGGCCTATAGCCTGGGGATTATCGCGCTGGAGGCGCTCGAGGCCGCGGGCAAAAGGGCGAATATTCAGATCTTTGCAACGGATGTGAATACGCGGGCGCTGGAGGTCGCGCGCTGCGGGCGCTACCCGGCCGCGATTGCCGAATACCTGAGCGAGAAACGCCTGAAACAGTATTTTGAGCCCCAGGGCGCCTATTTTCAGGTAAAGCGAAGCCTGCGCGATCGGCTCATATTTGCGCACCATAATTTGTTGGTCAATCCGCCGTTCTCGCGCATGAATCTGGTGACGTGTCGCAACCTGCTGATCTATCTGAAGCCCCAGGCCCAACAGCGCGCGCTCAAGGTGCTCAATTATGCATTGGAGCCGTGTGCCTACCTGGTGCTCGGGGCTTCGGAATCCATCGAGGGAAGCGAACTGGGGCTGGAGGTTCTTTCTAAAAAACTGCGCGTCTACCAGGCCTCGCCTGACCCGGAGCCGCTCGACAGGTCCAAGCCAGCACGTCGCGCGATGCCCCATCGCCCTCCGCCCATCGCCCCCGTGCCCGCAGCGCCTGGCGAGCGTCACGAGGCCCGGGGGATCGAGCGTAGTCTCGAGCGCCATATCCTGAGTCGCTACGCCCCGGCCGTGGTGGTTGTGAACAAGTCCCTGGAGATTCGTCATTTTTACGGGCCCACCGATGATTTTCTGCACCCGCCGATGGGTGCGGCCGAGCTTGATTTGCTCGGCTGGCTGCGCCCCGGGCTTTACGCCGGGCTTCATGCGGCGCTGAAAGAATCCATGGAAAGTGGCGCGCCCGTGGAAACCGCCACACTGCAGGTCGAGCGCGATGGCCAGGCGGTCGAGGTGAAATGTCAGGTCGAGCCCTTTGTCTCAACCGCTGGCTCAACCTCCGGCGCGGAAGAGATGTATCTGGTCGTATTCCGCAGCCTCTCTCCTGGCGATGATGCCGAAGAAGTCCCCCGCGGGGACCTCTCGCTGGTGACTCGACTCGAGACCCAGTTGCGTGAGGCGCGCCGCGAGCAAAGACATCTGCGCGAAGAACTCAACGTGAGCCGGGAGGATTATCAGGCGCATCACGAAGAACTTCTTTCGCTCAACGAGGAGTTGCAGTCTTCAAACGAAGAGCTGGAGAGTTCCAAGGAAGTATTACAGGCGCTTAACGAGGAGCTTCGCACAGTGAATCGCCAGCTTGAGGTAAAAAATGAGGAGTTGGATGATATCAATGTCGACCTCAATAACCTCTTTGTCAGCGCCAATTTCCCGTCCATTTTTCTGGACGAAAAGCTCAAGATTCGCCGTTTTTCCCCTGCCTCAACGCGCGTGATGCGCCTGGTGGAGTCTGATATCGGGCGTCCGATCGGTGATATCAAGGGGCGTTTCGACACACAGGATCTATCGAAACTGTCGCAGGTCGTGCTTGAATCCGGCGAGGAAAACGAGCGTGAGATTCGCACCGACGACGGGAGATACTTTGCCCAGCGCATCCTGCCGTATCGCAGCGCGGACGGAAGCATCGGCGGGGTTTGCATCACCTTTAGCGATGTCACCGAGGCGCGTAACGAGGCGATTCGTGCCCAGGCCAATGGGGAGTATTCCGACGCCGTGATTCGAACCGTGCGCACCGCGCTGCTGGTGCTCGACGCGGATTTGCGCGTTGTGCGCGCCAATCGCTTCTTCAGGCAGCATTTTATGGAGGAGTCGACGTCGGCCGTGGGGACACATATTTTTGAAATGAGCCAGAGACGCTGGGATATCCCGCGCCTGCGTGACCTCCTGCAGAAGGTTCTTCCCGAACGGCATGAGGTCAATGACTTTGAGCTGGAGCACGATTTCGCAAAGTTGGGGCACCGTGTGCTTCGTATCAACGCACATAAAATTTTGCACCCGACCGATGCGCCACAGATTTTGCTCTGCATCGAGGATATGACCGAGCGCACCGAAGCCGCGCATATGCTGGAGCATCGGCGTGATGACCTGGAGCTTGAGCGCGCGCGAAAAAATGAGTTTTTGGCCATGCTCGGCCATGAGTTGCGAAATCCGCTGGCGGCTCTAACTTATGGGTTGGAACTCCTTGCCGTTGGGACAGCGCCCGAGCGAATCGAAAATACCCGGCAAATGATGGAGCGCCAACTGCACCGAATGATGGTCATGCTCGACCAACTCCTGGAGATGTCCAGGGTGGCGCAAGGCAAGATCGTTTTAAAATGCGAGCCGCTCGACTTAGGTGTCGTGGCGCAAAACGCCATCGAGGTGATATTGCCACGCGTGGAGAAGCGCCACCAGCATCTGAGTACATCGCTGCCAGGGGAGGGCGAACTCATACTTCAGGGCGACGCCAATCGCCTGGCGCAGGTGATGGAGAACCTGCTATTTAACGCCGTCAAATATACGGACGACGGGGGATATATCGAGGTGAAGTTGGAACAAATAGGCAAAAACGCCGTTTTTAGCGTCAGAGATACGGGCATGGGGATTGAAGCCGAGCTCATGCCCTGTATTTTCGATCTTTTTGTGCAATCGGATCGAACGCTGGAGCGCTCGGAAGGAGGATTCGGGCTGGGGTTGCCGCTGGCCAGGGAGCTCGTCGAGCTTCACGGCGGGGAACTGACCGCGTATTCGGCCGGCCTGGGAAAGGGCAGCACGTTCACGGCGACGATTCCGGTAGGCGCGGCGCCCGAAACCGCCGAAGCGGCGCCCGAAACCGACGCTTTGGATGACGCCAAGCCCACTCCGGGCGCCGCGTCCGAAGCGCCGCGCATCCTGGTTATTGACGACGAAGTCGACCTCGCCGCGCTCTTTATGCGCCTGCTTCAAAGAAAGGGATTTACCGTCAAGATGGCGACCGACGGGTTGCAGGGCATCGAGCTGGCGCGAAGTTTTCGACCCCGCGTGATCCTGCTCGATCTTGGCCTGCCCGGGCTGGATGGCTACGAGATTGCGCGGCGGCTGCGCGAAGAGTTTGGCCATTCGGAGCTCCTGCTCGTCGCCGTGAGTGGCTATGAGCGCGATGATGCCAGATTGCGGGCCGCCGGGTTCGACCGCCATCTGCTCAAGCCGCCGGATATGACCGAACTCGAGGCGTGGATCAAGGCGCTCGATTAGCCGGCGAGACTCGGCCACTCAGCGACCGATACAGACCCGAACCCTAACGCTACCATTCTCTCGAAGCTTTTCCCGGGAGCATTCCCAACCCGAGGGGCAATCGGCGTTGCGGTCGCACTGGAAAAGGCAAGCGCCGCCTTTTTTGTCGATGCATTCGGTGTCGGAGGGGCACTGGCCCGAGTGGTTGCAGGAAAAAGAGCAGAAGCCTCCCGGAAAATCGCTGCCCTCCAAGCACCGACCCGGCGCCGGGCAGTCGCGATTGTCACGGCAGCTTGCGCCGACGCCCTCGTAGACATCGCTCCCGCAGCCGCTGAAGAGAAAAAAAGCAATACAGAGCAGACCAAAGAATCGAATTTTCATGGATGCCATGGAGTTCGGGAGATATTCAAATTTGTCGCGCGCGAAATGCGCCCGGCCGAAACAATCGCAAATATCGGAGAGCCCCACAAGTTGCCAGCAGAATCTGGCGCCTGCGGGCTTTCGCGCCTATAGTGGCGCCCGTCCACGCTCCCGCGCTGTGCGGGCGAAGCGTTCGCCGCGGATACGACGAGTCTATGAAGTTACGCCGAATCCAAATCGTGGGGTTTAAGTCCTTTAAGGACAAAGTCACCATCGAGCTCAGCGATGATATGAATGGCATCGTCGGGCCCAACGGCTGCGGCAAGAGCAATGTCGTCGACGCGCTCAAATGGGCGATGGGGGATATGTCGGCGAAGAGCTTGCGCGGCGCGGCGCTGTCGGATGTGATCTTTGCCGGCAGCCAGAATCATCGCGGCGCGGGAATGGCCGAGGTGACGCTGACCTTCGAGAATGACGTTGAGCCCGGCGCGCCCGACACCCCCGTTGCTCTGCAGTCCCCGGCGCAACTTCAAAATGATGGCGGCGCGCAGGATATTTCCGAGGAAGTGACGTCCGAGGAACAAGTCGACGCGGATATCTGGGATGATGCCATCCCGCGCGAATACCGTGAAATGGCCGAGATCGCGATCACCCGCCGGCTATATCGCTCCGGGGAGAGTGAATACCTGATCAATAAGACCCCATGTCGGCTGATGGATATTCGCAACCTGCTCGCCGGCACCGGGCTGGGCAAGCAGGGTTATTCGGTCATCGAGCAGGGCGAGATTGCGTTTGTGGTCAGCGCCAAACCCAGTGAGCGCCGCCTGATTATTGAAGAGGCCAGCGGGATCACGCGCTATAAGTCGCAGCGCGACCGCTCGCAGCGAAAATTGGAGCGCGCCCAGGAGAATCTGCAGCGCGTCGATGACGTCGTGGCCGAGGTGCAAAAACAATTGCGAAGCCTGGAGCGCCAGGCCCAGCGCGCCGAGCGATTCAAGCAGCTAAGCGAGGAGCTGCGCGTCCTTGAGATCAGCGCGATCGTCGGGCGCCGCGATATTTTGTCCGAGAAAGCCGCGGGATTTCGAAAGTCGCTCGAATCCGGGCGCTCAAGCACCGAGAAGGCGCGCGAAACGCTCACAAAACTCGAGGCTGAGTTATCCACCCAGAAAATCGAGGCCTTTGTCTCCGAGCGCAATAATACCGAGAGCACCGAGCAGTTTTATAAGCTCGATACGCGTCTTAATCTTGCGAAATCAAATCGACAGCATCTTCAGGATTCGTTGGGAGAAGCCCGGGCGCGAAAGGAGCGAGCGCTCGGCGAGCACGCCGACCAGGTGCGCCGGCGCGCCGGCCTGCAGGCCGAGTTGGAGCGCGTGCGCGCTGACCTCGCCGGGCTCGACGATGGCCCCGAAGACACGACCGTGCGCCTTGAGCGCATCGAGGCGGAGCTGGTCGCCCTGAAGCAGACCTTTCGTGAAGCGGAGCAGCAGCGCCATGATGCGCGCGCGAAGTTGGATCAAACGCGCGCCGAGATCCGCCGGGTGCACGATCGCCGCGAGTGGTTGGTCGGCCAGCGCGACGAGATCAACATGCGCCGCGCCCGGATTGGCGATGAGATCGCCGGCGCCGAGCGCGACGTCGAGGACTTTCGGCGCGCGCTCAACCGCCTGCGCATGGATTTTGAGCGCAGTCATGCCCAGCGCGCCGAGGGCCAGCAGAACTTCGAGCGTGTCCAGGCAAAGCTTAAGTCCGACCGCGAAAACCTTGAATTCGTGCGCAAGGAATTTGAGGAGTATCGCGCCGAGCGCATTGAGGTGTCTGCCCGCGTCCAAACCCTTGGGGATATGCGGCGTCGAGGCGACGGATATACCCAGGGCGTTCAGCGGGTATTGGAGTGGGCGCGCGGCGGTATCGACGCCGATGAATCGGGCGATCAGGCGGCGAAGCACGGCGCGATCCTCGGGCCTGTCGGCGGCCTGCTGGAAGTTCCCGAGGGTCACGAGGCGGCGGCGAGCGCGTATTTTGGCGAGGTTTTTAACGATATTGTCGCAACCGATCGCCGGGCTGCGATGGCTGCCGTGGAGATGCTCGCGCGCGAGAAAGTCGGCCGTGCCGGGTTCTATATTCTGCAAAATGCCAACGATGATCCCCGCGCCGAACTTCAGGCGATGCTTCAGGGCCTGGAGGTTGTGGACGACCTGGGCGAAGTTGAGCGGCGTGGGGAGGGCCAAAAGCGCGCCTGGGCAACCCCACAGGGCGATATCGAATTTGCCAGCGGGCGCATCGTGGGCGGCCACCACGGCGACCAGGCCCAGTCGCTGCTGCGCCAGGCCCGCGAACTTAAAGAGTTACAGCAGAGGTTGGAGCAGGTCGAAGCCTGGGAGATCGACGCCCAGGAAGAGCTCGACGCCTTTCAAGACAAGGTCAAACACGGCGAGGTCAACGCAAGCGCCGCGCGAAAGGCGCTCGAAGAATCTGGACTCGAACAACGGCGGATCGAGCAGGAGGTCGTGGGCGAAGAGCGCGAGCTTGAGCGCGCCGAAAAGCGGCTGCAACGCGTCCGTGCCGAGGTTTCACCCCTGGAGGAGCGCTTAAAGAAAATCGAGGATGACGCCGCCGCACTCGGCGATAGCAGCACCCAATTTGTCCAGCAAATTCCGCAACTTGAAGCTGATTTGGAAGGGCACGAAGCAAATTGTGAAAGTCTTCGCAGTCGGCTTGATGACGCCCAGGCGCGCGCCACCGAGTATAAGATCGAATTGGCCCAGGCCTCCGAGCGCCGCAGAAGCCTGAATGAGAGCATGGAGCGCCTGGAGCGCGCGCTCGAATCCAACCAGAAGCAACTTCTCAAGCTTGACCAGGAGGCCGGCGAGCAGGCCGCGCGCCTTCGTGAATTTGAGGATAATTCGACCACCAATTCAAGCGAGCTTGAGGAGCTGGAGGTCGCATTCGTCCAGGCAAAGCAGGCCGCGCAGGCCGCCAGCGCGCACCTCGAACTCGTGCAAAACGAAGTGCGCCGCCTGGAGCTCGCCATCCTCACATGCCGAAACGAAGTTGAAAAAGAGGGCGCGAGCCTGCAGCAGATCGAGATGTCCTTGCGCGAGGTCGGCATTGAGATCGAGCATATGGACCGAAACCTCATGGAGCGCTTTGAGATGGGGCTCCACGAGGCAGCGCAGATCGCCGAGGCCTATCGTGAGCACGCGCCCGAGAAGGCCGCGATGGACGCCGCGGAGCGCGATCGGCGCATTCGCACGCTGCGCCAGGAGATCGATAAGATGGGCGCCGTCAACGCCATGGCCGTGCATGAATTCGAGGAGGCGCGCGAGCGCGAGGCGTTTCTGGCCGACCAGCAGCTCGACCTGCAGGCCGCCATCGACGACCTCAATCGGGCGATTCGCCGCATGGATCGCGAGAGCCGAAAGCGCTTTCGCCAGACTTTTGAAGCGGTCAACGAGCGCTTTCAGGAGTTTTTCCCGCGACTTTTCCGCGGCGGCTACGCGCGCCTGATGCTAACGGACCCGGAGGATGTGCTCGAGTCGGGCGTCGATATCGAGGTCTGCCCGCCGGGCAAACGCCTGCAAAATGTGACCCTCTTGTCGGGCGGCGAGAAGGCGTTGACCGCGGTGAGTTTGATCTTTGCGATCTTCTCGCTAAAACCGACGCCGTTTTCGGTGCTCGACGAGGTCGACGCGCCCCTCGACGAGGCCAATGTGGGCCGCTATGCCGAGATGGTGCGCGAGCTCAGCGCAAAGAGCCAGATGATCGTGATCACCCATAACCGCCGCTCGATGGAAGTCTGCGACGCGCTTTATGGCGTCACCATGGAAGAACCTGGCGTTTCAAAGGTTGTTACGGTGCGCCTGGATGACTTCGGTCGCGCCGATAAGATCGACGAACCGCGCGCTTCCTGATATGACCTGATATTTTCGAGTTCAAACTCTTCAACACGCGTCGTTATTTTGAGCGCATCAGGCCCAGGCCCTGTTTAAATTGATTAGATTTTTCGGTTCATTAGACCCAAATTCGAGAAGCCGTATGATGTCGCATCCGTCCAAGAATCGTGAGCAGAGCCCGAAGGGCGACCCTGTAAATCCGGCCGAAAACGCGGTGCATGTGCTCGCGCTTTTTGTGCTTGCCCAGGCTGCGCCGCAAGCGGGGCTGTCTCCGATCGTTCCGATCATTATCGGCCTGGTGGTGATTCTGATCGCGATTTTTGCGATCGTGAAGGTGCTTAAGCGGCCGAAAAAACCCGAAATTACGCAGCGGCGTGAGACAACGCCCGAAGATCGCATTCCGACCAAGGACGTCCTCGATGCTCGGATGGAGGTCGATGAGCCGGTCGAAATCACCGACGATATGTCGCTTGCCGAGATCAAGCGCATCAAGGCCGCGCGCGTCACCCGCAAAGAGACGGCAGTGCGCCGCGAAACCTCCAAGGATGCGACCGAGCGCGCGCATCGCGAGCGTGACGAGGCCGAGCAAGCGGCCAAGGGCGCCGGCGAGGCGATCGTCGAGGCGGTTAAGAAATACGCAGACGACGAGGGCGCCAAGGACGCCGCCGAAGAGACGCCTCTGGAAGATGCTACTTCTGAAGACGTGAGCGCCACCCCGGAGAGCTCGGCTGAAGCGCCGTCGGAACAGGGCGAAGCCGCCCCAGAACGCAAGATTTCGCTCAAAAAGCCGGATTTCTCAAAGCTTGCGCCCGAAAAGCCCGCCGACTCGCAGCAGGATGAGCAAGAGGCGAAAAGGCCGCGCTTAGAGCTCAAAATTCCCAAACCCAAGACCATCACCGGCGAGAAAGCCGAGGAAAAAAAGGCCGCGGAGCCGCAAGCAGCTGCGGAGCCGCAAGCAGCGAGTGAAGCCCAACCCGAATCTGTCATCGAGCCCACGGTCGAACCCAAAGCCGAGCCCGAAATTCAAAGAGCTTCCTCCGCCCCGGCGCAAAAAACACTCGCCCAGGGACTCGCGAAGACCCGCGGCGGCTTTATTGACCGGCTCAGCGGACTCTTTGCCGGTGACCAACTTCCCGAGGATATGGTCGACGAGGTCGAAGAGATCCTATTTACCGCCGATATCGGGCCGCGTGTCGCCGGCGCGATCCTCGGCGCGGTGCAAGATGGGTTGAGCGGCGACGAGATGCAGGATCCGGCGCGAATCTGGGGATTTATCCGCGACTATTGCTCGGATCTCCTCAAGGCCCACGAGCAACCGCTGGCGCTCGACGCGCATAAACCCTTCGTGATGCTGGTGGTGGGCGTCAACGGCGCGGGAAAGACGACGACCATCGGAAAACTGGCCTCCAAGCTCCGGGCGCAGGGCAAGAAGGTTTTGCTCGTCGCCGGGGATACCTACCGCGCCGGCGCAGTCGACCAACTGGCCGTCTGGGCGGACCGCACTGATATCCCCATTCACCAGGGCGACGACGAGGCCGACCCCTCATCGGTGCTCTTTTCCGGCATCGAGCGCGGCATCGCCGAGGACTTCGACGTCGTGATCTGCGATACCTCCGGGCGCCTGCAGACCAACGTCAACCTGATGGACGAGCTCGCCAAGATGGCGCGCGTCGCAGGCAAGGCGCTCGACGGCGCGCCCCACGAGACAATGCTCGTGCTCGACGC
>Ga0209075_1000247_pt1 | contig 51896 bp, 50 predicted proteins | sample Stecom2011_FD_187523 | JGI IMG/M metagenome (GOLD analysis project Ga0209075, IMG submission 187523) | Agricultural soil microbial communities from Utah to study Nitrogen management - Steer compost 2011 (SPAdes) (version 2) | ecosystem: Environmental > Terrestrial > Soil > Agricultural land...
CGATTGTATATTAAAACTTATTTTTATATTTGCAGCCTCATTGCGGGCGTGGTGGAATTGGTAGACACGCCAGACTTAGGATCTGGTGCCGCGAGGTGTGGGAGTTCGAGTCTCCCCGCCCGCACAATATAAAAAGCTTAATTAATTGAAATTCAATTGATTGAGCTTTTTTAATTTTGCATATTCCCCTAATTAGTACCACGATTTACTTCTCTGCTGCATTTAAAGCTTATTTTATCTAGTTAATTCTTAACGGCTCTGAAAGGGATTTAATAAACCTTCTAAAAGAAATTTATTTGGTTTCAATCTATAAATGCATTCTCTATATACTTTCAAATTCAAAAAAAAATGGCGGGGCACAAAGCAAAAAGTCGATTTGCTTGCAAGCCTTTTGAGGGAGGTGGTTACGGTTAGGTGTCCATATCTTCATTTTTACATTCAGTTTATACAAAACTTTTGTATTTTGCGGTTAACTTAATTTCTGACAGATATTTAATGACAAGAGACCAACTTAAGCAGCTAGAGGATAGACTTTGGAAAGCTGCCGATGACCTACGAGCAAACAGTAAACTTACAGCAACCGAATACAGTTTTCCTGTATTGGGGTTAATATTTTTAAGACACGCTTATAACCGTTTTGTAACGGCCAAAGAGGAAATAGAAAAAACATTGCCTTCTCATCCACAACGAGGAAAACGACCTGTAAACAAAACAGATTTCCTTTCTGCAAATGCCATTTTCCTTCCTGATAACGCACAATGGAAAACCATAAACGAGCTTCCTGAAAGTGCTGATATTGGTGAGTACCTTAATGAGGCTATGAAAAGCATTGAGGCTGAATATGAAGTGTTGGAAGACGTATTGCCTAAAGAATACGCCCTTTTTGAAAGTGATTTGCTATTTAGGTTAATACGCATATTTAACGACCCAATGCTTGATGATGTAACGGGCGACGTATTTGGGCGTATTTACGAGTATTTCTTAAATAAATTTGCAATGAGTGGCGCACAGGAAGGTGGCGAATTCTTTACACCACCTAGCCTTGTAAATGCTATTGTAAATATTATAGAACCCAACCACGGAACGGTGTTCGACCCTGCCTGTGGTAGTGCAGGTATGTTTGTGCAAACAGCCCATTTTATTGAGGAGGAACTACAAACCGAAGCTTCGCAAAAAGTAACCTTCTACGGACAGGAAAAGGCAGACACCAATACCAAATTGGCTAAAATGAATATGGCCGTTCACGGGTTGGATGCCAACATCATGCAAGGGAATAGCTTTTATACAGACCACCACGATTTGGTGGGGAAATGCGATTTCGTCATGGCCAATCCACCGTTTAATGTAGATGGTGTAGATAAGAAAAAGGAAAGCGTTAAAAACGACCCACGTTTACCGTTTGGCTTACCCAAAAACGATAATGCCAATTATTTATGGATTCAATATTTCTATAACTACCTAAACGAAAACGGAAGAGCAGGTTTTGTAATGGCGAGTTCTGCGAGTGATGCAGGGCATTCAGAAAAAACCATTCGTCAAAAGTTGGTTGAAACAGGAGCGGTTGATGTCATGGTCTCTATAGGTACAAAGTTTTTCTATACGCGTTCGTTACCCTGTTCGCTTTGGTTTTTTGACCGTTCAAAAGAACAGGATGAAGACAGAGCCAATAAAACCTTAATGCTCGATTTAAGGGATGTTTACAGAAAAGTATCGTCTAACCTTCACGATTTTACCGATGAGCATTTAAAAAACATTCACGCTATTGTAGCCCTTTACAGAGGGGATAACAGCTTATTTGAGCAAACGCTCGCTTCTTACAAAAAAAGTGCCGAGGAACACCTAAAAGAAGCCAATACCATACTGAAAAGCATAATAAATGAAAAGCTATTAAATATAGATGGCGAGGGCATAAAAGCAGAAAGCGCAAAGGAAGACAAACGCAAACTTAACACAGCCACTAAAAAAGAAGTAGAAGCCCTTAAGGCCACGTTAAAAACAGAGGCCGTAAAAAAGGATACTAAACAGAAAAAGCAGCTACAGGAAGCTATAATAAGCTTGGAAGCTTATTTAGTAGCCCTTAACGAGCAAATAGATAAACACATTTACTTTACTAAAGAGGTACATTGGTTAGAAAAGCGTTTTCCTGATGGGGTTTATGCCGATGTAGCAGGTTTATGTAAAATAGTAAACCGAGACGAGATTGAAGCCAACGACTACAGCCTTACCGCAGGGCGTTATGTAGGTGTTGCACCTATTGAGGAAGAAGAAGGTTTTGATTTTGACGAACGTATGGCAGAAATTAAACAAGAACTGCACATACTTAACGAAGAAGCTAACGAGTTGGCCAATATAATACAAACCGATTTAACTGATTTAGGAATATGAGTTGGGAAACAATAAAATTAGGAGATTATATTGAAACTCTAACAGATTATCACGCTAATGGTGCTTATAAAAAATTAAAAGCTAATGTTAAACTGAAATATAAGCCTGATTATGCTTTAATGATTAGGACATTAAATTTTGAACAGAATGATTTTAGTAGTAACCTAATATGGTTAAACGAAACTGAATATAATTTCTTGTCTAAATCTAAAGTTTATCCTGATGATATAATAATGAATAAAATTGCGAACGCAGGGTCGGTTTATATTATGCCTAATCTTAATCGTCCTGTTTCACTCGCAATGAATTTGTTTTTAATTAGATTTAAGGAATTAAACCAAAGGTTTATGTACTACTTAATGAAGACAAATGAACCTTATATTAAATCTTTTGCAAATGGTGTAGCTACCCAATCTATAACAAAGGATGCAGTTAGAAATTTAGAATTTAAAATCCCTAATAATACAACCCAAAAAAAAATAGCATCCATTTTAAGTACCTATGACGATTTAATAGAAAACAACCTAAAACGCATAAAACTTTTAGAAGAAGCAGCACAACGCCTGTATAAAGAATGGTTTGTAGATTTTAAATTCCCCAACTACGAAAACACACCCATAAACCCCGAAACTGGTTTGCCTGATGGGTGGGAAAGAAAACCAATTTCCAATTTTATCAAGTTAATACACGGATGTTCTTTTAAAGCTAAAGAGTTTTCAGATTCTAAAGATTATTATTTGGTAATAAGGATGGGGAATTTTAAAGAAAATGGAGGTTTACAACTAAACAAAAATGTCAGGTATCTTCCAAAATATAAAGAAATAAAAAACAAGTATCTTTTAGAAGAAGGAGACTTGTTAATGGTATTGTCGGACGTTACTAGGGAGGGTAGAATAATTGGAAATGTTGGTCTCATTCCTTCCAATAATCAAAAATATGTTCTAAATCAACGAGTGGCCAAACTCGAAATAAACGTAAAAAATTATAAAACTTATTTTTATTCTGTTTTAAATTCAGAAAACTTTAAAGAATATTGTAGGCCAAGAGCCAACGGGGCAACAGTTCTTAATCTAAAAACTAAAGACGTAACTGATTACAATATTGTAATACCTGATAGCACTACACTGAATTCTTTTTCAATAAAATCCAAACGAATTCTTGATAATATAGAAAATCTAGAGAAACAAAACCAAAACTTAAAAGAAGCTAGAGATTTATTGTTACCTCGTTTAATGAATAAAACCATAGAAGTTTAAAGATATGACAGCAGCAGAATTTAACGCCAATGAATTTCAAACAGATGATATAATTGAAATCACTTTCAATAATAATTCAATTAAAACAGTTCATCTTCATCAGGGGCACGCATATACCCCAGATGACGTAGAAGGAGTTCATCATTCTCAAATATTAGTTATAGGTGGTGAGGAAAATATTGAGGGGATTAACTTATTAGATGTCAAATCTGTTTCTTTAAATGGAGGTGTAAATAACTTATAAAGTATGGGCAACGATTATTCAGAAGATAACCTAATAGAAAAAACCACCATCAACTTTTTTAAAGAGTTAGAGTGGCAAACGGCCAATGTACACCATAACGAAACCTTTGGTGCAAATGGCACTATAGGTAGGGATAACCAAGAGCAGGTTATTTTAAAACATCATTTTTTGGCTGCGATTAAAAAGCTAAACCCTAATCTTCCTGAAGTTGCCTATACACAAGCTTACGAGCAAATCACCAAAGCAGAAGCAAGCAAAACCCTAGCCGATGTTAATAAAGAAAAATATGCACTCTTAAAAAAAGGGATTCCCGTTACCTATAAAAACCAAAAAGGCGAACTCGTAAAAGATAAGAAGCTACAGGTTTTTAATTTTCAGCAACCTGAAGACAACCATTTTTTAGCCGTTCAGCAATTGTGGGTAAAAGGGGTTTCAGGTAGAAAACGCAGAACCGATGTGGTAGGGTTTGTTAATGGTATTCCTTTGGTGTTTATTGAGCTTAAAGCGCATCACATTAAAATAAAATCGGCTTACGAAAAAAACCTATCCGATTATAAAGATGTCATTCCAAAATTATGGCACACCAACGCCTTTATTATTTTAAGCAATGGTATAGAAAGTAAAGTCGGTTCGCTAACCTCTAAATTTGAGCATTACCACGAATGGAAACGTATTAAAGAGGAAGAAGAGGGCATCATCAGTTTAGAAACGGTTATTAAAGGTACGTGCGATAAAACCAACCTTTTAGACCTCTTTGAGAATTTTATTGCTTATGATGATTCTTTGGGTAAAGTGGTTAAGTTGGTAGCAAGAAACCATCAGTTTTTAGGCGTAAATAAAGCTATTGACCATTTTAAAACGCTTAAAACTCAATACCAAAACAACAACATATCTAAAGAAGAAGCACAGCGTTTAGGCGTATTTTGGCATACACAGGGTTCAGGAAAATCCTATTCAATGGTATTCCTTACTCAAAAAATTGCGCGCCAAATAAGCAGTAATTACACCTTTGTTTTAATAACCGATAGAAAGGAGTTAGACGACCAAATTTATGGCACGTATGAGGGTGTAGGTGCAGCCACCAACAAAAAAGCAAAAGCCACTTCAGCAGCGCATTTAAAAGAATTATTACAGACGGATAATAAGTATATTTTTTCGCTCATTCATAAATTCAATTTTGAAGAAGAATTGAGCCAACGAGATGACATCATTGTTATTTCAGACGAAGCCCACCGTACACAAGGCGGAAGTTTGGCAATGAATATGCGTAAAGCCTTACCCAATGCCTCATTTATGGGATTTACGGGAACGCCATTGTTTAAAGATGATGAGTTAACCAAGCGTATTTTTGGAGACTATGTGTCTAAATACGACTTTAAACGCTCTATTGAAGATGGGGCAACCGTACCCTTGTATTATGAGAACCGAGGCGAAAAATTAAAGTTGGATAACCCTGAAATAGACCAACAAATAAAAGATAAAATCAACGAGTTTGATTTAGATGATAATGAAGAAGAGAAGCTAAAAAAACTGTTTTCTAGAGAGTATCCTGTACTTACGGCCAACAAGCGATTGAAGAAGATTGCAAAAGATGTAGTAGAACATTTTAACACGAGAGGTTACAGAGGTAAAGCCTTGTATATCGCTTTAGATAAAGTAACGGCTGTTAAAATGTATGATTTCATTACAGAAGAATGGCAAAAGTATGTGGTAAAGCTTGAAAAGGAGCTAAAAACTATTACCGACGAGCAAGAAGAATTAATAGCCCATAGAAATCTTAAATGGGTAAAAGAAACAGAAATTTCAGTTGTTGTCAGTTCAGAGCAAAACGAGATTAAGAAGTTTAGGGATTGGGGCTTGGATATAGAGCCACACCGAGAAAAAATGAATTCGCGCGATTTAGAAAGCGAGTTTAAAGATGAAGATAACCCGTTTAGATTGGCCATTGTTTGTGCGATGTGGATAACTGGATTTGATGTCAAAAGTTTATCTACACTTTACATTGATAAGCCTTTAAAATCGCATACCTTAATGCAAGCCATTGCAAGAGCCAATCGCGTACACGAGGGCAAAAACAATGGTTTAATAGTGGATTATATTGAAACCTATAAAGCCCTATTGGATGCCTTGGCCGTTTATGGCGGTGGAACTTCAGGAAAAGTTGAAGGCGACACAACTGTAGATGAACCACCTGTTAGGCCTTTAGAAGAATTGGTAGAGGATTTAGAAGAAACCATAACAGCAACCATTTCATTTTTAAAGCACGATTGCGAGTTCGATTTAGATTTGGTGGTAAATGCAGAAGATTCTGCTTACAGGATTAAATATTTGAGCGATGGTTATAATGCCATTTGCAAAACCCAAGATACAAGGAACAAGTTTAATGTATTGGCCAGAGAGGTTTTTAAAAAGTATAAGGCCGTAATGCCTAACAAGGCTATTTATGATTATAAGGAACAACGCGATGCCATTAATGGACTGTATAATTTGATTCAGGAGAAAGTAGAAGGCGCAGATATAACCAATTTGGTAAAACAGGTTCAGGACGTGGTTAATGAATCTATTGAAACCTATAATACCGCACTTGATAAGGTTGAGGATTACGGAAAGCAAGTTGATTTAAGCAAGCTTGATTTTGATAAAATTAAAGCCGAGTTCGAACAGCTAAAAGACAATAAGAATATTGCGGTTAAATCGCTTGAAGAGCGCGTTAAGAAAAAATTGGATAAACTTATAAAAGATAATCCATTAAGGGTAGATTTTTATGAGCGATACGAGCAAATTATTGAAGATTATAATTTAGGAAAGGAGTACAAATCCATTAAAGAAATATTTGACGCGCTTGTAGATTTGTTTGGCGATTTAAACGAAGAGGAAAAGCGTTCTACTAAGGAAAATTTATCCGAAGAAGAATTGGCCGTTTTTGATATGCTTAATAAAGGCAAAAAAATAACCGATAAGGAAAAAGCAGAAGTAAAAGAAGCAGCTAAAAACCTATTAAAAAAGCTTCAGGAAAACGAGTTTAAAGTAGTGGATTGGGCAGAGAAAAGTCAAACCAAAGCAGCCGTTAGACGCGTGATTAATGATTTTTTATACAGCAAATTACCCTATCCAACCTATGAAGATGGCGATATTGCAGTAAAAACAGAAGTATTGTATAATTTCTTTGAATCTCAATATCGAGATTATGGGAGGGAAGCGGTTTAATTTTTTAAATGAATAAACAACAACCTATATTCACTAATAACGAAAGAATTCTTGATTTTATTTCGTTTATTTTATTATGGGTAGGAGGCCTAAATGGTAAACCTACTTTGTTTTTCTATCAAAATCGCCCATCTATTTTTAAAAAAGATAAAAATGAGTCAAAGGAATCTGTTGTTATTGATTCCTATTTAGATTATTTAAAAGAGACAATAAAAGTTGAAAAGATATTCAATAATAAAGATAATCAACTGTTAGAATTGGATTCGTTAACAGATTTGTTACCAAGTGAAGAACAGAAAATATTAGCTTCTTATATTGATGAAAATTATATAATCGATGAAAAATATCACGATTTCAACCTTGTAAATTATTCAGTTGAAGATTTGAATAGAGATTTTAAAACGTACAGGTCTTTTTACGAAATCAATCAAGAGGTTTTAATCTCATATTTGCTGCAAGAGATTTATTTTGTTTCTCGAAAATCTTTTCAGGTTTTTGACAAAGAAGTTTCTAAAATAGATAGGATTTACGAATTAAAAAAGCTGTTGCATTATGACTTGTCAAAAGAGTATATAGAGTATAAGTCTAAAAAATATAAAGAGCATCTTTTTGAAGTAGTTGATAGGGGGATGTTTATGTTAAGGGGATTTTCAGATAATGAAGGGATATTTATTGACCATAGAAAAACATTAGTTGGTTATTTACTTCTACTTAAAGGGAAGTCTATAAATTATGATTTAAAAACTCCTAATGTTAAAGATTCCTATGTCTATTTAAATTATGAATACTTTAATTTTAAACTTAACGGTAAAGTAATTGAAAATGATAACATTCTAAATAATGAGTTAAACGAATTACATGAGGAACTTAACATCTTTAAAAATAAAAACACTAAACTTTTTATATTTTTAGAAGAAAAAGGGTTTTCTGAAAATGAAATAGATACAATTATAAATACATTTTTTTCAGGAAAATATACCGATTTGGGGTTAAGGTATATTGATACTTCAAGCCCAATTATCGTTTTTCATTTTTTATTCCTTTTCTACATATTTGATTTTTATGAATTAGATAACAACAACCTTAAATCGTCTAATGATTTTGATAAAGTTTTGGAATGTCAAACCTTAATTTCTAATCAAGGTAAATATTTTAGAAGGTATTATTTAAATATAGAAGCTAATTATGAGCATAGAGATTACCCTTTTAGGTCAGTTGAAGATACTATTAAAAAAATTATAGATGAGCTTAAAATTGAAGGGGGAAAATTAAAATCAATTCCTGAACAAAATATTTTTTAGCCTTGTGCCCTTGTTATTACTGAACTTGTAAAATTATTTACTCCCCCTTTTTTCCCTTCTTCCCCCTTTTGTCTGTTTGTAATGGAAATAGTTCCAATAACATTAAATAAAAACAGATGAAAGAATTTAATTTAATAGGTTTAAATATAGAAGACCTACAAGAACTTATCAGAGAAGCAGTCGCTTCAGAACTCAGTAAAGTAAAAGAGTTGTTTTCAGCATCTAAAGCTGAAGACAAAGATTTGCTGACCAGAGAAGAGGCAAAGGAATTTTTAAACATTTCCTATACGAGCCTGTGGAGCTATGGGAAAAAGAAATTGATTAAACCGAGATACCTCCAGGGCAGGGTGTATTACTCAAAGAGCGAGTTGTTGAACCTTTTAAACGATGCAGCATAATGAGTATAGAGATAAACACCTATAGCAAAGTATTAAAGAGTTTTAGCTACCTAGAGAAACAACTTGAACGGGCAAATTTAAACAAGGCAAAAGCGATTCTTTATTTTCAAATTCTTTTGAATATTGAGCAAGAAGGTATAATTGAAAGACCTTATTTTACTTATGCTTTAGAAGACTATAAAAGGTATCTACACTTTTTTAAAAAGTATAATTTTATTCAGGATGCTTTAAATGCAAATACTTTTAGGCTTGCCAAAGATTGGAAAGATAAACGAGAGCGTTATATCGTGCCAATACCTGAAAAAAATGACTTTCTAAAGCTAACGGCAGAATTTGAAGAACTTACTTCCTGTTGCCATATTTCAGCCTAGCGTAGCATTTCCTAATTAATTTTTTAATCACAGTACCGCAGAGCGATGTGTCATGCATCGCTAGGCTTGGTATTGTCTAAACTCAAGTAAAAAATGACATCATATAGCATCATAAAACCTAGCATTTTAAACCTAGAAGAGCGTATAAAAAAATACCCGCCTGACTTTAATTTTAATATAGATTATGGTTTATGGTTGGTTAGTGAAATCATAAAACAAACCGCCTACAGGTTAGAAAATGAAGAGACTGATATTTGGATTCCGATGTGTTCAAGTATAACAAATAGGCATCCGTATTATTATCGAGACCATTTAAGGTATCTATGCGAGAATTTCCCTGTTATTGGCAACGTGCTTTTCAGGAGCGACTATAAACAGGGCAGTTGTTATGCGTATCGGTTAGCACCCTATTTTTTTGGTGAAGAAGTAGAATTGGTAAACATAACCGATAAAAAAATGCTCAAATTTTTAAAACCTAAAATCGGGCTGAAGGCTAATAACCCATTTAAAAAACAGTATCATTTTTTGGGAAAGTATTTTAATGAGAAGTTAACCGTAAATGCAGAACAAGCGAGCCAAAAAAATAAAGAGCTGTTTAGAAAAAAAATGGATTATAGAATACATTTGATAAATGCCGTTCGCATAACTGAAATAGGCAATGGCGAATTTTCAATAAAATATACAGACCGTACGGATGGGAGGTTGCACCATCAATTAACAAGTCTTTCAAAAGAATTACGGCCTTTTTTAAGATATGATGGTAAAATACTTGCAGAATGTGATTTGTCGGCATCTATACCAACTATGTTAACTTATATATTAAGTAATATGAATACTCATACTATTCATCTTAATAATGTAATTAATAACAGTAAGATATACTATCGTCATTATATGTTTACAAAAACTCTTGAAACCCTTATGGATAAAGAGATTGCGCTTTTCAGAGAAAAAGTCGTTTCAGGACAGTTTTATGAGTCATTTATTGAGGGCATGCATACCATCCATCACTTTGATAAACGCCTCAAACCTGATGCGTATTATTTACAAAATGTACAGCGCATTTTTAATAGACCGTTCGATGGGGATATGGAAGATTTGAGGGCAGTAGTTAAACGGAATTTCTTATCTATGTTCAATGCACCCAATGCACAATTTCTAAATGAAGAAGCAGAATTTAATATGCATTATCCAAGTCTCTTAAGATGGATGAAGTTGTTTAAAAAAATTAACCATAAGTATTTCGCTTATTTGACGTTTCAAGTAGAGAGTTATTTTATGTTAAATATCGTGGCGAGACAATTCAATAAAAAATATAATGGTAAGAAGCCGTTATTCACCCTTCACGACTGTTTGATAACGACAAAAGATAATATTGAGTTACTGCATCAATTTATGCAAGAAACGCTCTCTAAAGAGCTAGGATTTAGTCCTGTGTTGAAGGTTAAGGTTTGGGAGTGAGTAACTGATTGTTTAAAAAGGATTCACTTCGAAAATTAAAAATTTCAGTTTAGTTGTATTTGATGTGATTTAAGTTTTTTTTTGGAGATAAAAGATTTATTAAATTAGTTGAAACAATTTGGATATAATTAATGTGTATATTCAATTGTTAGCTGCAATTAAAAATGAACAATGATTGAAAAAATTAAAACAAAGTAAAAAGTTTTGGCTAAGTGCTTAATCTAAAGTTCACTACTTTTAATTCCCGTACTAACCATAGCCGAGACGTTACCCACAAGTTGAAGAAACCGATGAACTACGATAATACAAACGAACTAAAAAGCTTTATTGCTGACAAAAATTTATCTGATAAAAATTCTAATGTTTTTTTCGATGCAAAAATAGAACTAACCACTTCTAAAAACTTTGCGAAAATAGAAAAGAAAGTAATGATAAGGTTTGACGGATTTAAAAGTTCTGGAAAGGTTACAATAATAGATAGTGGATTAAATCCATATGAATTCCCAGAAGATTTTGAAGCTAATTGGCAAATTTTTAAATATATTGACAATAAATATTTACAAATAAACGGAACTCATCCAAAAAAGAAATTGGAAATTATGTTATAGAAATAACACCAATCATTATATAATTATGAAATACAAAATTGAACAAAGAGTTTTCAATAATTTAACAGGAAAAAAATGCCTAATTATTGCCACTAAAGATATTCCATACAAACCAAAAGTAAATCCAATGAATCAAAAGGAATTATTTCCAGAAGAAGGTTATGATTATTTGCTTTTTATTGAAAAATCAGATAATGGGGAAACTATTGATTATTTAGGAACAATAAGTGCTAACGAAAATCATTTAAGCCCTATAGAATAACATAATGATTATAACGTGGAAAAAAATATAATAGATGACTTTAAAATTTCAGGAAAATATAGATAAAATAGAAGGATGTCCTGCAAAGAGTGAAAATGGAGATAAAACTCTTTATAGATTTATACTATCTGTTCCATTAGATTCAGACTCATTTAAGCCTCATTCTTTAATTCATAAACCAAAATTTGATAACATATGTATTGCTTGGGGTTTATCAACATATGACAGTTTAAAAAGTGCTCAAGAAGCACTTCAAAATCTGCCAAAGAAAACAAGAGAAAAGTTTACTGCGATAGCAGTAAGTGAAATCACTGATGATGATGGTATTAAATATCCAACAAAAAACAAAAGACATTATACATTCTTCCCTAAAAAAGAAGTTAATTTATTAACTAAATTTGCACTTGTCAACCAAGATGAAGAATAACAAAAAAATATTCGACCTTAATCAATTTGAAAAAATTGAAGATATCATTTTTATAGATGAGCCTATTCTAACTCACTATAAAAGAAATGACAAGCATTTTCTTTTGTATTTAGTGGATACATTAGAAAATTCTGATAATTATTTAATGCTTGAAGTAGAAGAAAGTTCTATATATAATTATCTAACTAAAAATTTATCACTTCGTAAATTAATATTACAAAATAAGAATATTGGATATTTCCTAGAACAAGATTTTGAAGGAAACATTTTAAATTTAGATATTATTCAGACTGACCTTATTGATAATAATTATCTTCCTTTAGAAGATTCATTTCTTGAATATCGACCTTCAGAGAATTCATATTACTTAGATTTCATAAGAAATTATGAATCGACATCATATTTAACAAGTTTAAGGCAAGAAGCTTTTTATGTAAAATTTGCGCCAATTAATGCTAAGTATTCAGATACAATTGGATTAAACGAATTAGCAACTGACCTACTTTCAAACTTATCAAAATCTTTTAAGAATTTTTTGAAGGCAGATTTTTTTGTTGCTTTTAAAGAACTAAAAACAGATAATAGTAAACTACATAAAATATTCAATCGAATCCTTCCTGATTTGGACTTTCGAATGGTTGATTTAAAATATGGGAGTTTTGAAGTTGGTTTGGCTGTTGATAAAGTAATGAAAGGTGCAATAGAGGATAGAGAAATAAAAGATTGGGCTTTAGGTGTTGGTTATAAGTATAAAGATATAGTTTTAGATGCGGATTATGATGAAGAAACTGTTAATCTTATATTAAACGAATATGACGAAGAAGATAGAAAGAAAATTTTTAACCCTATTTTCAAAATAACTCAAAATCCAAATTACAGTCTTCAAATTAAAGACTCCAAAAAAGCAAAGTATTCTACCATTCGAGTTAAAAATAAATCAGTAATTGAAAAGATTATTCCACCAACTAATTTAGTTGTAAAATTAGAAGACAGAAAAGATTATGAAATTGTTCAATTCACAACATTAGTTGATAAAAACAGTATTAGTCAAACAGTTAAAATAGAAAACACTTTATTCAATTCTACTGACAATACAGATGTTTTACTAACTAATAAAGAATTTGAAAAATATGGATACGATGTCAAATTTGAAATTTCGATTCCTCTAAATATTCGAGCGGTAAAAGACACAATATATTTAACAGCGAAATACGATGATTTAGAATTTGAAGTTGTTTATCATTCCGATAAAATTGCAGAAGGAATGGAAAAAATCACATCGAACATATTTGAATATATACTAAATAAATCGGAATAAAACCTGTGGTTAACGGCATGTATAATAATAGCTAGTACTCGCCTACTTACGAAAATCCTCTTAGATTTTCTATTCGGTTTCTGTTTGCTAAATTAGTTGATAAACAAGATATGTACTATATGGTAACTTGTTACTTACAAAACTGAAAAATGATAATACAACACGCATTAGTAAATTGGGATTTGGAAAACCTAAATCCAATTTTTAAAAAATCAAAGACATTAGTTTTAGGTTCATTTAATCCAAATAAACCAGACCCAAATCAAATTACAGATTTTTATTATGGTAGAACCACAAATCATTTTTGGAAAAGTATAGCCAGAAACATGAATTTACCTGAAAATCATTTCACGAACAATCTTCAAGACAAAATAGTCTGTATGAATAAATATAGATTTTTCTGTTGCGACATCATTAACTCCATTGAGTTAGAATGTGCCAATGAAGAAGTTCTAAATCAATATGTAAATGAACGCATTTACACTAAATATGAAGATAAAGAACTCTTTCGAGTAAGAAGACCGTTTAATTTTAATAATCAATTATTTTATAAAACCTTAGAGTTTAATCATCAGATAATAGAGCTTTTAGAGCAAAATAATATCACCAAAGTAATCCATACATTAGGTAATCGTCGAATTGAGAATAATTTAATTGCAAGACCATTAAATATTAATTTAGGTTTTAATCCATTTGTTACACAAATTATTAATACTTGTAATAACAATGAAATTGAATTTGTTTCCACTTCTTACAGTCCATCTCAAACTGCTGTTAACCGTGGAGGTCAAGATTATAGAGATAATTTAGATAATTGGATTAATCAACATATATTGTGTTTAAAAAAAAGCTTGCGGAACTAATTAAATTCAAATTGAGGAATGCAGAATGAGTCAAGGTTGATGTTAGATTTATTAGAGCATTATAGATTATTATCAAACCACCACTTAAGAGATACCAGATGAGCTTTTAAAATAACTAAATTGTGGTTTTCATTATGGGCAAAAAAATTTCTTGTGGCTTCCTCGCCTTTGCTATCTTTTGTTTGCTGTAGTGAGTTTCCAATATTGTTTATTATCCTTTTATCTAATTCATTTTCAATTTTCTTGACTGACATATCCGTTATATCAATGCCTAAATCAATAAAAGCTTGTTTTATGATGCTAAAATCATCATCAACTTTTATTCTTTGAACAGGTTTGTTAATCTCTAATTTATGATTATTTCTTACAGTCTTTTTGCTTTTAAAAGAATTAAAAAAACTGAATAATTTTTGAATGGCCATAACTTTTTTGTTTTATTAAAAACATCATCAATTAAATAGGAGAGTTGCACTTTATTTTGACAGTCAGTCCACATCATTTAACCACCGTGGACTCTCGTCTCGGTTGGTATCTTATAAATTAAGATTCTTGAAGTATAAATTATATTATAACTTAAATGTAATAGAATTTTTGAGAAATTACGAATTAGGATGCAAGCCTTTAAGATAGTACCTCATAAATTAAGGGCATGTTCCCCAAATAGGTTTATTTATTGTCATTAAAGGTGAGTCTATAGAGAAATGTTGTGGTTCTTGTGTGAAATTAGAAACACACCATGAAGATATATTTTGATTAAATGATTGAGCAGCGTTAAACATCTGAATCATTTCAGTAACATTGCTTGTGTCCCAACTTCCTATGTCTTGATTAAAAGACTGTGCATTTGCAAACATCCAACCCATATTGATTACATTACTTGTGTTCCAATTCCCAATGACTTGATTAAATGAATGTGAGCTTGTAAACATAAGACTCATTGTTCTTACGTTACTTGTGTTCCAATCCCCAATATCTTGATTGAATGAATATGAGTTTGCAAACATGGCATACATTGTACTTACATTGCTTGTGTCCCAATTTCCAATATCTTGATTAAATGAGTGTGCGTTTGTAAACATACTAGCCATTGAGCTTACATTACCTGTATTCCAATTTCCTATATCTTGATTAAAAGATTCTTGGTCATAAAACATACCATGCATGGTAGTTACGTTGCTTGTGTCCCAGCTTGTTATGTCATAATTTATTGGGTAAACAATACCGCTGCTATTATCTCTAAATAGTGTGTGCATGTTGGTAACAAAAGTTGTAGCGACTTTAGAGAAATCTTCATCATTGATAATCATCTGTCTTAATACCTGATAATCTACAACCGTGTATAATTCCCCGTTAATTTCACCTATATCTCCAATTTCTGCCCATTCTTTAGCCTTAATAGTACTGCCATTGGTGTCTAAATAGACAGGGTTGTCTGTATTGTCATTACTACTATTATCGTCACTACTGCAATTAGTAAATGTTATTATGGATAAGAATAAGATGGTGAATGTGTTTAAAAAAAAATATTTGTTTATTGTTTTCATAATAAGTTGGTTAGTGTAATAAATATAAGATTAATAAGGAGTATTATTGATATAAGTTGAAAAATTTAATTTTCAAGCCAATCTTTTAGGGAAACAACGTGAGATTTTAAAATTTTAAATTGTGATTTCCATTCAAAGCAAAAGATTATTAGTTGCTTCATCATCAACTTTGATTTTCTTAATTGATATAGTGTTTAATATTTAAATCGTTGTAAATTTATATGTTTAATGAATTTTTACTCCAATAAGCTTTTAATTTTTCAGCATATTCCCTAGGCGTTATTTTAATGTAATCTAAAAATTGACTCTCGGTTTTGTGTCCAGTTATTTTCATAATTGTTAATGTGTCAATCTTGCCGTATAAGTTAGTGGCAAAAGTCCTTCGGCAAATGTGAGAGGAGACTAATTCATGTTTCGAGTAAACACCATGTTTTTTTCTGTATATTTTTTTCTTTTTATCCTTTCCTTTTTTATCCTTTATAATTACAGTTTTAACATGGCACATTTTAGCTCCTTCTACCTTTTCATTTATACCTACTTCCTCACATACCCTTTTTATATATTCATTAAATCTTTGGTCGCTAATCCTTCTAGGGAAGCAACCGTTTCTTTTTGCTAATATGGCTTTAACTTGGTCATGTAGTGGAATTAAAACAGGGTATTCAGTCTTTTCTGTCGTTTTTTCAATGAAACCATCTTCAAGATGCTTTTTTGTTAGCTTTAAAAAATCTGATATCCTTAACCCTGTTCTTAATCCAATGATAAACCAATCCCTTGCATTATCTAGGTGTTCTAAATCGAAAGAAGCATTATATACCTTATTAATTTCATCTTCTTTCAAATAGATGTCTTTAGTCTTATTAGAAGGGCTATAAAATTCAGGAAATCTATAATCATTAGGTATTTCTATCCCTTTTCTAGTGGCGTTTCTACAAAAGAGCTTAATATCATCTATATAACCTCCAATTGTGTTAGGGTTTAGTTTTTGTTCGGTCTCTAGAAATTCGATAAATTTTGTATGAAAATCTATATCTATTTCACTTAATAGTACGCGATATTTTGTAAACTCTTCAAAGGCAATTATTTTGTTTTGTGTAGTTTGATAATGCTGAATAGTTCTTTTTGCAATAGGCTTATTGTTTCTAGTCTTTTTGTTATGTGATTCCTTAATAAAGGAGCTTATGAAATTGGTTAAGAAAATCTTTTCATTGGTATCTTCCTCCTGTGTTTCTCTTTTGAAAAAGGAAGCTATTTTTTCTTTTAACCATTTTGAATTAATAATAGAGGAATTAATTTTGGAGTTTTCATACTCTTTCCTAATAAAAATATCTAACTCTACAAGCTTTTCATTAAAGCTTTTGAAGTCCATTAGAGGGGTTATTAAAATTTTCTGTTTAGATTGACTCCATCTATCTTTAGGAATTTGAATTCCTGTAGAAAGCTCTAAATCAAATTGACCTCCTTGTTTGAATCTATAATAAATAGTATTCCAATCGTTGTTTGTTTTAATTCTGAAGTTGCTGCTGGCCATAATTTAAATCCTTTATTCAAAGATATAAATTAATAGTATATTCCCCTAATATTCCCCCATTTTGATAAAATTAAATAAGATTAGAATAAATTAAAAATAAGTTAATGTCTTTTAAACACCATTAAATATAGTAGTTTTGAGCTCTTTATAGATTAATTGAATATTAATGAAATCAATGATTGTACTATCCCCGCCCGCACAAAATTAGAGAAAGCTTCAACTTTAGGTTGAGGCTTTTTTGTTTTCAGTACTTTTGTAATGTAAGTCGGTAACTTTACTAACGACTAAGAAAATTGAAAAGTAGACGACACGAATCTTTAAAACTGAAAAGTAACATGCTAACTTGGAAAGATATTATAAGTTTTTCTGTAAAAGGAAATCCAACACCAGACTCTCGGGTTGAGAAAACTACTGCGGAATGGCAGGCTCAATTAACCCCAGAGCAATATAGAATTACTAGATTAAAAGGGACAGAAGCCCCGCATAGTGGTGCTCTTTGTAGTGTACATGAAGCAGGTAAATACAATTGTGTTTGTTGTCACGCCCCCTTATTTGATTCTACTATAAAATTTGACTCAAGTTCAGGATGGCCTAGCTTTACCCAGCCTATCAAAGTTAATGCTATTAAATATGAAAAAGATACCGCTTTTGGTATGGTGCGCGTGGAAGTTATGTGTAATACCTGCGATGCACATTTAGGACATGTGTTTCCTGATGGTCCAGAGCCAAGTGGTTTGAGATATTGTGTGAATTCGGAATCAATTATCTTAGAAAAGGAATAAATGAGCAGTAAAAATATTCAATTAGCGACCTTTGGTGGTGGTTGTTTTTGGTGTACAGAAGCGGTTTTTCAAGAAATAAAGGGTGTAGAAAAAGTGGTTTCTGGGTATTCCGGTGGAACTGTTCCTGGAAAACCAACTTATAGAGAAGTGTGCTCTGGCTTAACTGGACATGCAGAAGTAATTCAAGTTACTTTTGATGCAAATGTTATTTCATACAAAGATATTTTAATCGTTTTTATGACAACCCACGACCCAACTACTTTAAATCGTCAAGGGGCAGATAAAGGGACACAATATCGTTCAGTGATTTTTTATCATAATGAAGAACAAAAGATGTTGGCCGAAATTATACTTCAAGAATTGGCTCCGTATTTTGAAGATACTATAGTTACTGAATTAAGTAGGTTGGGAATTTTCTACGAAGCCGAAAGGGATCATCAGGATTATTACAGGAACAATAAAGAACAGGGGTATTGTAGTATGGTAATAGCGCCGAAGTTATCAAAACTTCGTAGAATTCATGCAGACAAGCTGAAGTAGGAGTACACCTAATATCATAAGGCCTTTAAGTTTTTGTAACTAGAAGGCTTTTTTTTATGCTTATTTTATTTTTATGGAGTAGATATTACCTCCAATAAACCCAATCCGTTCGTCTGTAATTAACACGGTGTTTTCGTCTTTAAAGCAAATGCCTTCTTTTTGAGAAATGTGATTCAGAGGTATATTTTCTATGGTGGCACTACAAAAATCATCCGTATGAAAATCGGTTATTTTCCAAATCATATTATGATTTAATAAAACTATGGTTTTTCCGTCCTTACTAATGTCGGCCGATGTTATTTTTTGTTTTTCGTTTTCAAGATTAAAGCTGCAAACATATTCTGCAGTATGGTTTCCAATACGGTTTGGAACCTTAAATAGCATGGTTTTTTTACTTTTCTTATTTATAATATAGAAGTGCTTTTTGTAGATGAAAAAGGCTTCAAAATTCAGTTTTTTTGTGCCGGGTGGTAGTTTAAATGTTATCAATTCAGCAATGGCATGTTGCTTTACATCTTTTAGATTGGATATTTTATAAATGTTAAAAGAGTCTCTGTCCTTTTTGTTATTTCCAAAATCACCTATATAAATATTTCCGTAGGAATCGCTTGTTAAATCTTCCCAGTCTTTGTTTGTAGCATTTATTACAGTTATTTCTCTAATGATATTTCCTCTTTCATTTACGCCATAAAGTATGTTGGGATTTCTAGAATCCTCTATGGTCCAAATTAGTGGCGAGCCCTTAACAATTTCGGCAGCAGAGGCTTCTTTTAAAGATAAAGGAAAATCTCCTATTTTATGCAAACGACCTTTGTTACATGAGCATAACAAAAGGAGTGAGCATAAAATAAATATCGTTTTACGAATCATAAAGTTGTGATAAAAACCGTTTTATCCAAAACTAATTATAAAAATAAGACCAACCCAAAAATGAATTTAATAGTTTTGGAAAATTAAAGATTAGAATTTCAATTTATGACATCTGTAAACGACCTATTAGATATTTTAATTTTAGAGCAGCTTTCTGAAAACTTGTTTGAAGGCAGAAGTGAAACTGTTGGCAGCCCTAATGTTTTTGGAGGGCAAGTACTGGCTCAAGCCATCAATGCCGCCCATAGGACTATAACTAATAAGAGAGTTCTGCATTCTATGCATGGCTATTTCTTGGAAGCAGGGAATTTAAAGTTGCCCATACACTATCAAGTTAGTATTATGAGGGATGGAGGGAGTTTCTCTGTTAGACGTGTCACTGCTCGTCAAAATGGAACTATTATTTTTATTTTGTCAGCTTCATTTCATAAAGTAGAGAAAGGCCATGAGCATCAAATTAAGATGGGTTCAAATATTATTCAGCCCGAAGACTTAATGAGCTGGACTGATATGCTAGAGAAATTTGGAGATATGTTGCCACAAAAAACGAAGACGTTTTTAGAGATTCCTAGACCTGTAGAATTTAAACCTACGGAAGTGCCGAATCCTTTGAATAAAAAAAATCTACCACCTTATACGGATGTTTGGTTTAAATTAAAAGGTAATACTTCAAATTTAGATTTGCCTACAAAACAACAAATCCTGACCTATATTTCAGATTATAATATTTTGTCGGTAGCCATACAGCCTCATGCAGCCACTGCTCATTGGGGGAATTTGCAAACTGCAAGTTTGGATCATTCTATGTGGTATTTTAGAGATTTCGATTTAGACGATTGGATGTTGTTTTCTTTAGAATCTCCAAGCACCTCTAACGCCAGAGGTTTTGCCAGAGGTAATATTTTTACGCGAGACGGAAAACTTGTAGCTTCTGTAGCCCAAGAAGGATTAATGCGTCCAATAGTTAAGTAAAATGGCTTATTCTTGTTTAAAAATAGGGCATCGAGGAGCTAAAGGTTACTTAGCTGAAAACACTTTGGAATCCATTCAAAAGGCATTGGATTTCGGCGTAGATGGAATTGAAATAGACGTGCATGTCTGTGCGTCTGGAGAATTGGTTGTGTTTCATGATTTCACCTTAGATAGAATGACGAATGGCACAGGTGAAGTTGGAAAACATTCGCTTTCAGAATTAAAGAAATTGAAAGTGAATAACGAATTTTCAATTCCAAGCTTAGAAGAAGTCCTTGAAGTAATAGATAAAAAATGTTTTTTAAATATTGAATTAAAAGGGAGAGGTACTGCCATTAAAACTTCAGAAGTTATACAGAAATACATCAAAGAAAAGGGATGGTTATATAACGATTTTATTGTGTCCAGTTTTCAGCATCATGAATTAGAAGGTGTTTTTAAAAAAGATGAACAAATTCCCTTAGGAGTTTTAACTAAAGCAAGTGTAACTGAAGCTATGGAATTCGCGAAAACTATTCAGGCAGTAGCCATTCATCCTAATTTTGCTTTATTAACTAAAGACAATGTTAAACGTGCACAAACCGAAGGTTATAAAGTATTTACTTGGACGGTTAACAATGAAGAAACCATAAAACGTATGAAGAGCTATGAGGTTGATGGTATCATTTCAGACGTTCCAGATTATTTATGAAAAAATTTGATGTAATAATAATTGGAGGAGGAGCAGCAGGCTTTTTTGCTGGTATAAATATAGCTGAGCAAAATCCAACATTAAGTGTTGCTATACTTGAACGAGGTAAAGAAGGGCTACAAAAGGTAAAAATTTCTGGAGGCGGACGATGTAACGTAACTCATGCAGAATTTGATCCACAAGAATTAGTGCTTCATTATCCGCGTGGTGAAAAGGAATTATTAGGCCCGTTCCATCAATTTATGACTGGAGATACCATTGAATGGTTTGAAAAGCGAGGTGTTGCCCTTAAAATTGAAGATGATGGTCGGATGTTTCCAGAGTCTAATTCCTCACAAACCATTATCGATTGTTTTTTAAATGAAGCTAAGAAACAAAAAGTTGAGGTTTTGTATAACCATGCTTTAAAAACTATTAATAAAGAAGGAGATGTTTGGAGTTTAGATACTTCACAAGGTGTCTTTACTACTGAAAAATTAGTGATAGCTACAGGTAGTAATCCTAAAATATGGAAGCTTCTTGAAGTGTTAGGTCATACTATTTCGCAGCCCGTTCCATCGCTTTTTACTTTTGATATTAAAGATGAACGTATTAAAGATATTCCTGGAGTAGTCGCTCTTAATGTTGAGGTGAAAGTTCTAGGAACAGATTTATGGAGTGAAGGTCCTTTGCTTATTACCCATGTTGGCATGAGCGCTCCAGCTATTTTAAAACTATCGGCTTTTGGAGCCATTGAATTAGCTAAACGTGAATATAAGTTTGAAATTGAGGTTAATTTTATCAGGCAATCCTTTGAAGATTGTTTGGAGCAATTGAAGCAGTTAAAACAGGAATTAGCGAAGAAAACTGTTTTTAAGTCCACACAATTCGATTTGCCAAAACGATTATGGCAAAAGCTAGTTTTAGCCTCGGATCTGGATCAGGAAGTTCGTTGGGCCGACGTAAACAAGCATCAATTGGAAACCTTAGCGTCCCAAATAACTCAGGCTGTTTTTCAAGTGGATGGGAAAAGTACGTTTAAAGAAGAGTTTGTTACTGCAGGAGGGGTCGATTTAAAAGAAATTAATTTTAAAACATTCGAAAGTAAGCTTCATAATAATCTTTATCTAGCCGGAGAGGTAATTAATGTCGATGCTGTAACAGGAGGGTTTAACTTTCAAAATGCTTGGACGGGAGCTTATATTGTAGCTAAATCCATTTCAAAGTGATACATACTTACATCGTACTTTTAAAAGGAATTAACGTGGGTGGTCATAAAAAAGTGCCCATGGCTGATTTACGGGAATTACTTGCAACCTCTAATTTTAAAAACATACAAACCTATATACAAAGTGGGAATGTTATTTTACAATCTTCAGAAAAGAACCTTCTTAAAATAGAGGAAATTATAAAAAATGCCATTCTAAAACATTTTGGATTTGAAGTATCTGTTTTAGTAAAGACAAGGTTGGAACTACAGCGTATTTTTGAAAGCTGCCCATTTTCAGAAGAACAAAAAAAGAATAGTTACTTTATCATGCTACATGATTTATCAGAGGATAATTTAGTGAAAACCGTGTCGGAAAAGGTTTATGAAGGCGAAACATATAAAATTATTAAGGATTGTATTTATTTCTTCTCAGAAAAAGGTTTTGGTCAAGCTAAATTCAATGTAAACTTTTTTGAACGAAAGTTAAACACATTTGCCACGGCTAGAAATTATAAAACTATGCTAAAATTAATGGCAATGTCGTTGATAAATTAAAAAGACCTTTAGATATTTCCTATTTTTGCAAATAAGAAACAAGCAAATTTAAAAATTGTCCTTAAAGCAGTTTTTGTCACCTTACTAGCAGTATGAGCGAACAAGATTTTATTCCACAAGCATCTAAGTCTAAAATAGAAAATGGAACAGTTACTTGGGAATCTCCAAGTAATATAGCCTTAGTAAAATACTGGGGAAAGAAGGAAAACCAAATTCCGGCAAATCCATCCATTAGTTTTACTTTGAATCACTGTAAAACAATTACAACACTTTCTTATTCTCGAATTGAGGATTCTACTAATTTCTCATTTGAAGTTTTTTTAGATGGAAAGAAAAAGGATGATTTTAAACCAAAAATTGACACCTTTTTTAAGAGAGTAGAACCTTATCTACCTTTTTTAAAGGATTTTCATTTTAAAATTGAAACTTCTAATACGTTCCCACATAGTTCAGGTATTGCTTCTTCTGCTTCAGGTATGAGTGCTTTAGCTTTGTGTCTAATGAGTATAGAAAAACAGTTAAATCCTGAAGTGACAGATGAATATTTCAATAAAAAAGCATCCTTTCTAGCACGATTAGGCTCGGGATCTGCTTGTAGAAGTATTGAAGGTGATGTTATAGTTTGGGGAGATACAGATGTTATATCCGGAAGTAGCGATTTGTTTGGCACGAAATATCCGTACCAGGTTCATGACAATTTCAAGGAATATCAAGACACTATTTTGCTAGTAGATAAAGGCGAAAAACAAGTAAGCAGTACGGTTGGTCATAATTTAATGCATGATCATCCTTATGCCAAAAATCGGTTTAAGCAGGCTCATGATCATCTTGAAAAACTAAAGCCGATATTGGAGTCGGGGGATTTAGATAAATTTATTGCCTTGATAGAAAGTGAAGCATTAACGCTTCATGCTATGATGATGACAAGCATGCCATATTTTATTTTAATGAAACCAAACACACTTGAAATCATCAATAAAATCTGGAGTTTTAGAGAAGATACAGGTTTGCATATTGGATTTACTTTGGATGCCGGAGCAAATGTGCATGTACTTTATCCTAAAAAGGAAGCTAAGGTTATCTTAGACTTCATTAAGAATGAATTAGTTGCATATTGTCAAAACGAGCAATATATTTGTGACCAAATTGGATTTGGTGCAAACCAATTATAATATTATTACGTATATTTGAATGAAGGTTGCGGATTACTTCGCACTGAGACTGAACACTATTTTATGAAAGGACCCCTTTTTTACTCAAAAATATTACTCTTTGGAGAATATGGAATCATTAAAGATTCCAAAGGCTTATCAATACCTTATAATTTTTATAATGGTGCTTTAAAAATGGAAGGCAGTACGTCTGAAGTAGCAAAAAAGTCCAATGAAAGTTTGAAGCGCTTTGTTAAATACCTTAAAACGGTTGATGCTAACTTAGTGAGTTTCGATTTTGATAAATTAGAAGAAGATGTTGACGCAGGTATGTATTTTGATTCTTCTATTCCGCAAGGTTATGGGGTGGGAAGTAGTGGTGCCTTAGTTGCTGCTATTTACGATCAATATGCCTTCGAAAAAATTACCGTTTTAGAGAACTTAACTAGAGAAAAGTTATTAAAATTAAAATCGATTTTTTCTGAAATGGAATCTTTTTTCCATGGAAAATCTTCAGGTTTAGATCCTTTAAATAGTTATTTAAGCATTCCAATTCTTATCCTTTCCAATGATAATATTGAAGCCACAGGAATTCCTTCACAAAATTCAGAAGGGAAAAATGCGGTTTTTTTAATTGACAGCGGAATTACTGGTGAAACTGCTCCAATGGTGAGTATTTTTATGGAAAACATGAAACAGGAAGGGTTTAGAAATATGCTGAAAAATCAGTTTATAAAACATACTGATGCGTGTGTAGATGACTTTTTAAAAGGAGATATTAAATCCCTATTTGGCAATACTAAAAAATTATCGAAAGTGGTATTAAACCATTTTAAACCTATGATTCCACAGCAGTTTCATGAGCTTTGGAAAAAAGGTATCGAAACAAATGATTACTACTTAAAGCTTTGTGGTTCAGGTGGTGGTGGATATATCCTTGGCTTTACCGAAGATATTGAAAAGGCAAAAAAATCTCTTAAAGATTACAATTTAGAAGTCGTTTATAATTTCTAAACAAATCTTTTTAGACGAGGAATTCTACAAATAGTTTTACTTTACTTTAGGTATACATGTTAACCAGAAGACAGAAACACATTCTACTCAAGTTTTTTAGCATGTTTTCTGTTGTTAGAGGATACAATATCCTTATTGTAGTAATTGCTCAATATTTAACTTCTATCTATATACTTGCACACGACTTGCCTTTAAGGGAAGTGGTTTTAGATTTATACCTATTAATTTTAGTCTTAGCATCTGCTGCAACCATTGCAGGAGGTTACATTATTAATAATTTCTACGATTCGGAAAAGGATTTAATCAATCGCCCTCATAAGTCTAAATTAGACAGGCTTGTCAGTCAGAATACAAAATTGTCATTGTATTTCGTACTTAATTTTGTGGCAGTAGTTATGGCTAGTTATGTGTCGTTTAGAACCGTTATTTTCTTTTCGCTTTACATATTTGGTATTTGGTTTTATTCACATAAATTAAAAAAACTCCCATTTATTGGAAATTTAACTTCAGCTGTTTTAACCATTACTCCATTTTTCGCTATTTTTATGTATTACAAAAATTTCGAGCATGTTATTTTTGTCCATGCGGCCTATTTGTTTTTAATTATTTCTATGAGAGAGCTGACCAAAGATTTAGAAAACATAAAAGGAGATTTAGTGTTGAAATATCACACCATTCCTATAGTTTATGGCGAAAATGTTTCAAAGGTTATGCTATCTGTTTTGGCGCTTTTAACCACCATTCCTGCATATTTTTTGTTGTTTCACTTTAACGTGGGACAGATGAGTTACTTCTTTTACTTAAGTGTTTTATTGTTGGTTGTATTTATTTTTCTTCTTTGGACTTCAAAAACAAAAGCACATTATTTAATTTTACATAACATTTTAAAATTTATTATTGTAGCAGGTGTTTTCAGTATTATGCTTATAAATATTGATTTAGTGCTTAATAGAATTTAAGAATTGTTATTTAGATGATTGAAAGCAATAGGTCTTTCTGTATCTTTGCGGAGAAATTTAGTATATTTTAATTAAAAAAGACTCCCAGTTTTTTGGGAAAAGATTATGAGTAGAAATCAAGGTAGCAGTAGTAAAGGGAAATCTTCAGGAAGAGGACAGCAAAAGGGAGGAGCTAACCAGTCGAGTAGAGGTGGTAGTTCTGAGAAAGGAAAAAGCTTTGCAAGAGGAAATGCGCCGGTAAACAAGCAGAAATTTGCTACATCAAAACCTCAGGTTGAGAAAAAAGCAGCACCAAAAAAATCGAATCCAGATGAGATTCGTTTAAATAAATACATTGCTAATTCTGGGATTTGCTCCCGTAGAGAAGCCGATGAGCATATAGCTATTGGTTTAGTATCTGTTAATGGAAAAGTTGTAACCGAAATGGGTTATAAGGTAAAATTGGCCGATGATGTTCGTTACGATGGTAGACGTGTAAATCCTGAAAAGAAAGCATACGTTTTACTTAATAAACCAAAAGGTTTTGCCACAACCACTGCAGAAGGCAAAGGTAGAACCGTTATGGATTTAGTTGCTAATGCAACAGATTCAAGAATAAAACCAATTGGACGTTTAGGACGTAATTCAAAAGGCTTGCTTTTGTTTACGAACGATGAAAGTATAGTTGAGAAATTTACTAATTCTAAACATGGGGTCGCTCGTTTATTTCATATTGAATTAGATAAGAATTTAAAATTTGAAGATCTAGTAAAAATTAGAGAAGGTTTAAAAATAGATGGAAAGCATGTAGCTGTTGAAGAAATTAGCTATATAGATGGTGCCTCTAAAAAAGAAATAGGACTGAAGATTAAAAACACGGGAAATACTATAATAAGAACTATTTTCGATGAGTTGAAATACGATATTATTAGTTTGGATTGTGTTGCTATTGGTCACTTAACCAAAAAGGATATTCCTAGAGGCCATTGGAAACATCTAACGGAACAAGAGTTGAATACTTTAAGAATGTTATAATTCTTTTCTTTAAAACAAACCTACAATTAGAAATAAAATTCGAATAGTTGTTTCTTTTGTCGTGCTTTAAAAAGGAAGGAGTTAAATAATATTCTTCTTAAAGAGGAAGAAAAAAACGAATATAAATTCATTGGATTGATAGCAGTTTTCTTATTAAAACTGACTTGTCCAATGAATTTTTTTTGTTCTGTACTTTAGGGCTTTTAAAAACGGTAGTTTCCATTGGAGCTGTTTGATTGTAATTGTTGTATATGTTTGTTTAATGTGTTGATTTTTAGTCTTAAGTATGTTTGGATTTTAATGTCAAATACAAACAGGAGTACTAAAAACCTATTAAAATAAACAGATTAATATTTTTATTAAAAGTGAGTAGTTTTTTAAAAAAAAACATTTCTTTTGCATCTTAATTAGCTGAACAATTTGAACCATGTTTTTACGTTCGGGCCTTTGAAAATTTGGAAGTCATTTTCAAAAGCAGCTTACAGATTAAGTAACCGAATTTTAAAGCTATCTTCCGTAATAGCCATTTATGCTAGTCAGCATAACTATGGGTTTATACCAACAACTCAAAGTCAAATTCAAGTTTGATTTGTATACATTATTGTTTACCTTTAAAGGTTTAGTTTTAATAACTTTGAATAATTACTTTTTTAAAAACTTATAATGAATACAAGATATATTGATTTAATCAATCAGACTTTTTATTTTCCACAAGAAGAATTTAAACTTGAAGACAAACATCTTCAATTTCACGATATAGATTTAATGGCTTTAGTTGAAGAATATGGTACTCCATTAAAATTCACCTATTTGCCTCAAATTTCCAATAATATTGGCCGTGCCAAGGATTGGTTTGCAAAAGCTATTAAAAAACATAAGTATAAAGGCAAATATCACTATTGCTATTGCACTAAAAGTTCTCATTTTAAACATGTTTTAAATGAAGCTTTAAAAAACGATATTCATATTGAAACTTCTTCGGCTTTTGATATAGATATAGTAGAAAGCTTAAAAGCTGAAGGGAAAATTACAGATAAAACCTACATCATTAGTAATGGTTTTAAACGTGCCCAATATGTAACTAATATTGCTCGGTTAATTAATAACGGACAAAAGAACTGTATTCCAATTATCGATAATTACGAAGAAATAGAATTGCTTTCACAAGAAATCAATGGTAAATTTAATATCGGAATTCGTATTGCTTCAGAAGAGGAGCCAAAATTTGAGTTTTATACCTCACGTTTGGGTATTGGATATAAAAACATCGTTCCATTTTATAACAGACAAATTAAAGACAACAAGAAGGTTAAGCTTAAAATGCTTCACTTCTTCATTAATACAGGAATAAGAGATAACGCCTATTACTGGAACGAGTTGACAAAGTGTTTAAAAGTTTACACTAGTTTAAAGCAAATTTGTCCATCGTTAGATAGTTTGAATATTGGAGGCGGGTTTCCAATTAAAAACTCTTTGGCATTCGATTTTGATTACGAATATATGGTTGATGAAATTATCAATCAAATTCAATCATTTTGTGAACAAGAAGAAGTTCCTGTGCCAAATATTTTCACCGAATTTGGTAGTTTTACCGTAGGAGAAAGTGGTGGTGCTATTTACGAAGTGCTTTACCAAAAACAACAGAACGATCGTGAAAAATGGAACATGATTAACTCATCTTTCATTACAACTTTACCAGATACTTGGGCAATTAACAAACGTTTTGTAATGTTGCCAATTAATAGATGGTATGAGAGTTATGAACGCGTGTTGTTAGGAGGTTTAACCTGCGATAGCGACGATTATTACAACAGTGAACAGCATATGAATGCTATTTACTTGCCAAAATATAACAAGGACAAACCCTTATATCTTGGTTTCTTTAATACCGGTGCGTATCAAGAAACTATAGGAGGGTTTGGAGGATTGCAACACTGTTTAATTCCTTCGCCAAAGCATATTTTAATTGATAAAGACGAAGATGGAAACCTCTCTACAAGATTATTTAGTGAACAACAAAAAAGTGAAGACTTACTTAAAATTTTAGGTTATCATGACACGAGTGATCAATAGAAATTATAGTAACTCGAATAGCATTTTACATTTAAAAACAATAGATATTAAACATGAGTAATAAGACATACGCTGGAATTCCAGAAGAATATTCAAAACTAGATAATGCAAAAATAGTTTTGATTCCTGTGCCTTACGATGGAACAAGTACCTGGCAAAAAGGAGCTGATAAAGGTCCGGAAGCTTTTTTAAATGCTTCAGAAAATATGGAGCTTTACGACATTGAAACTGGCACAGAAGTGTATCAGCAAGGGGTTTATTTAGCCGATCCTGTTACAGAAAACTCTTCTCCGGAAGCCATGGTAGAAGCCGTACACCAGGTTACCAAAAAGTATATTAAGAGAAATAAATTTGTTACAGCTTTTGGTGGTGAACACTCTATTTCAATTGGTACTATTAGAGCTTTTAATGAGTGTTTTGATAATCTAACCGTATTGCAGATTGATGCACATGCCGATTTGCGTAAAGAATACGAAGGCACGAAATGCAACCATGCCTGTGCTGTTTACGAAGCTAGTCAAACTACCAATTTAATTCAAGTTGGAATTCGTTCTATGGATGTTGTGGAAACAACTGTTATGGATAGAGAGAAAACTTATTTCGCACATGAAATGGCGGTAGACGATACTTGGATGGATTCTGCCATCGATCAAATGACAGAAAACGTGTTTATTACAATTGATTTAGATGCATTCGATCCTTCAATTATGCCTAGTACTGGAACGCCAGAGCCAGGAGGACTTTTATGGTATGAAACTTTAGATTTTTTAAAGCAAATTTTCGCAGAGAAAAATGTAGTAGGTTTCGATATTGTAGAGCTATGTCCTAATGAAACTGAAAAATCTTCAGATTTCTTGGCTGCAAAATTATATTACAAAATGCTTAGTTATAAATTTCAAAATGAGGGTGTAGACGACGAGTACGACAACTCTTTTGACAATTCATACATCAATAAAAATAACAATTCAAAATTCAACGAAGAAGATGAGTACTAAAGGAGCGATTTCAAATTTTATAGAAAAATATTATTTACACTTTAATGCAGCTGCTTTGGTAGATGCAGCAAAGGGGTATGAAGACCAATTGAATTCTGGTGCTAAAATGTTGGTTTCTCTAGCGGGAGCAATGAGTACAGCTGAAATAGGAAAGATTTTTGCCGAAATGATTCGTCAAGATAAAGTTCAAATTATTTCATGTACAGGAGCGAATTTAGAGGAAGATATCATGAACTTGGTTGCACATTCACATTACAAACGTGTACCAAATTATAGAGATTTAACACCTCAAGAAGAGTGGGACTTAATGGAGAAAGGTCTGAATAGAGTAACAGATACTTGTATTCCAGAAGAAGAAGCTTTTAGACGTTTACAAAAACATATAGTAAAAATCTGGAAAGATGCTGAAGCTAAAGGAGAGCGTTATTTACCACATGAGTATATGTACAAAATGTTGCTTTCTGGTGTTTTGGAAGAGTATTATGAAATAGATTTAAAAGATTCTTGGATGTACGCTGCAGCTGAGAAAAATTTACCAATTATTTGTCCAGGATGGGAAGATAGTACTATGGGGAATATTTTTGCTAGCTACGTTCTAAAAGGAGAGTTAAAAGCAAGCACCATGAAATCTGGAATTGAATATATGACTTTCTTAGCAGATTGGTACACAGAGAACTCTAAAAATGGTGTTGGTTTCTTCCAAATTGGAGGAGGTATTTCGGGAGATTTCCCAATCTGTGTAGTTCCTATGTTATACCAAGATATGGAAAGAACGGATACGCCATTCTGGAGCTATTTCTGTCAAATTAGCGACTCTACTACAAGTTACGGATCATACTCAGGTGCGGTTCCTAACGAGAAAATTACGTGGGGAAAATTAGATGTAAATACCCCAAAGTTTATAATTGAAAGCGACGCAACCATTGTTGCACCATTAATATTTGCTTATTTATTAGACATGTAACCTATTTAAAATGAAACGAGTAATAGTAGATTATCAAAAACTAAACGAAGATATTTTAGATCTTCTAGTTGAAAAATTCCCTGATGGTTATGATGATGAAGATATCATTTCCTTTAGAAATATTAAAAATGAAATTGTTGAGGCTGTAGAGGTTAGAACGGAAGACACCATTTACTTAGTTAAAGTTGGTGTTAGATTGGTTCAAGCCATGGAAGATTACTCGGAAGAGGAAGCAGAAGTCGAAGATGATATTATTGCAGATGAGGCAGTTAAAGATTTAGAATTTGACGACGATGAAGACGTTGATGATGTTGACGACGTTGTTGACGAAGTTGATGAAGACGAGGACGAAGACTAAAAATTTAACATCATGAGAGAAGCTGAATTTTTATCTTATGAAGACGGGTATTATACCTTTTTATTTGAAAACGGTGAAGAGCTAGTGTTTGATGAAGTTCATCCAAGGGTTCTAAAACAATTCGATTTAAAAAACGATGAAAGTTATATCAATCAATGTTTTAAAATAACTTTTGTTGAGGTTAGTGGAGATGAAGATGATGATTTTGTTATTTATAGAGTAGAAAGTTTAAAACCACTTTAATTTGTAAATTATCAAGTTGCTTCTTCTCAACTAGTAAGCTTTGTCGGTATTAAAACATGAAAAAACATCTACCTTGGTAGATGTTTTTTTATTTTATAAAAATTAAAAGGTATTTAACGCAACTAGGTATTTCATCTTGATTTTAATTAATGTTGCAGATATAGTTATTGTTATAAATAGTAAATTCATTAACTTATAAAATAAACGTATAAGTGATGAATTCAAAATCTATATTCGCCATTTTCCTAATACTGTTAGTTGTAATTTTTACAGTTCAGAATACTGAAATGGTTACTATTAAATTCCTGATGTTTGAAATTTCAATGTCAAGAGTTCTAGTCATTCTAGGTTGCTTTTTGCTTGGGTTGTTATCTGGTGTTTTGTTGTCATATAGGCAACGTAACAAAAAGCAAATGAACGGGGTTTAGAGTATTCTTTTTAGATTTTGGTAATACTGTCTTGTTATATGTAAACTGTTGTGTCCGGCGTCTTCAATTGCAAATAATTTAATATTATTTGGCTGTAAAGCTTGTAGCTTTTTTGCATTTGTTTCTGGACGAATTAGAAAATCTTTAGTGCCATAAAAAATTTTTATCGGACAAGTAACCTCTTTTATGAATTCGTAAGTTGGAATATGATATTTTACAATGAATTCAGGAATTGGAGGTGCTATTTCTTTCGTAATTAATGTTTTCCAGGAATAATAAGGCGCGTCTAAAATTAGCATTCGCGGATGGTTTTTGGCTGCTAAAAAACTTGCTAACCCAGAACCCAAAGAGAAGCCTAAGACTACAATTTTATCTTCGTTATAGCGTGTTTTTGTGAAATCGTAAACCTTTTGCATGTCGTTAAACAACTCTTCTGAATTGTTATAAGCGCCATCGCTCTTTCCATAGCCTCTATAGTCCACAAATAAAATATCGTAATTATTATCTAAATACAATGGAGCACGTTTTCCCCAATCATGAATAGCTCCAGCATTTCCATGTAAATATAGAATAACTCCTTTCGGTTCTTCAGCTTTAAACAAAAGTGCATTTAGGTTTATGTTTTCAGCTACGGGAATGTGGAGTTCTTCAAAGTTCTCTTGGAATTCAAATTGATAGTCTTTCGCTAATAATTTCGGATTAAAAAAGAAACGTTCTTGTTTAAAATAAACAAAAACTAAGGAAAGCACGTAGAGCGTAAAAAGTGTTGCAACGACTCTTAAAAAGCGTCTTAATATTTTAGGGACATTTATTTTCAACAGGTTTCTTTTTTAATATTTCATACAAAAATACACTATAAACAACTAGATATTCCAAGGCTATTACCCATAAGTTTTCGGAGTTATTACTATTGCTGTATGCCAAATAGCTAAAAATAACCATGAAGCTCCAAGCCAACGGGAATTTGTAATTCGTGAATATACTTAAAATTAATAGGGTAGCTATGTACCAAGGATGTACCGTTGTTGCCGTAAAAAAGTAAAAAGATATGGCAAAAAGCATGGCCGTAATAAGTTGTGGTAAAGTGTGGATTTTTCTAAAGAAGCTAAGCCCAATCACAAATATAAAAACCATAATAGCAGAATATGTTCCAATAACAGCTATTTGGTTATAGCCAGATATTACAAAGCCAATTTCTCTAGCGATATAATATAAACTGGCATTAAACTCGAAATTTTTAAACCATAAGCCTACTGTTTCAGTGTAGTTGTGAACAAATTCTTGTGAGTAAAAAGGAAGGAAAAGTAAGGTTGTAATTAACCCGACGATTGCGTAAAATATCAAGCTTTTTTTCCAAGCCAATTTAGTAAACAGTAATGGTAAAAAAATAAGTGGAATTAGTTTAATGGAAATAGAGCAAGCAAAAATAACCGCTGTTAATTTCCATTTATTTACGTGTAATAAATACAGGCTCCAAACGAGGAAGAATATCATGACACCTTCAAAATGAAGATTTCCTGTTAGCTCAATAATTATGAATGGATTTAATATATACCAAAAAATGTAGTAAGTAGGAAGCTGTAATTTTTCAAGTAGTTTCTTACCAAAATAAAGGGTGCCAAAATCTGCAGCAATAATAATCAGTCGAAGCCCAATAGCTGAGCCTAAGATAGATTTTCCAGCAAATACGTTAGCTAAAACAAAACACAACTGATTTAAGGGTGGATAATTGGAGAAGTGACTAGCACTTAGGCTACCCATATTTTCATAAAGTTCTTTCGCTTGGTTTATTGGAAATTCGCCTTTTGAAATAAATGTATCAGGTGTGAAAAGATACGGATTTATTCCTTCTAGAATTAAACGTCCATCCCAAATGAAACGATAGAAATCTTGTGATAGGTTTGGAATGGCAAAAATAAAAACAGTTCGAAAAGCAAAAGCCAGAAGTGTAAGAAACCTGAGGTTGCTTTTGTTTATTTGAATTAGTTTGAAGAATAGGAAGAACAATGCTGCATACAAGCTAATTAACTTGATCGTATCTGTTCTTTGTAAATCGTAAGCAAAACCCGCATAAAACAATATGCTAATTAAAGCGAAACCAATTGGGATTTTATGAAGTTTTAGAAATGTGGTGTTTAGAAACATCAATCAAAGATAGAAATTAATTGCTTTTTAAGTTCATGATGAATTTACTCTATTTTTAAATATAATGTGGAATTAACAGGAAAAATGCTTTTTTGATATTATCTTACAAACTGATTTTAAAACAACCATCTTCTTATGAAAACTTGGAAAAAAATAGGATTAGTAATTTTAGCCATACTTGTAATTTTTAGTATCTGGTTTTATCCAAAATACAAAATGCTAAACCTAACCATGCATCTTTTTGATGAGGACCAAATAGTAACAAACTTTAGGTCTTTCAACTCAGTTTGGCCAGTTGCAGTTATGAAAGCTCCTGTAAACAAACATCCTTTTTCTAAAGGAGAGGCATTGGAATTACCTAAAAGTTTTCAATTAGAAGGAAAAGAGTATAATACGGATAAGTTTTTAGAAGATTCTTGGACCACTGGCTTTTTAGTTATTCAGAATGACAGCTTGGTTTATGAAAACTATTACCTAGGCAATACAGAATCTACTAGAAATATTTCTTGGTCGATGGCGAAATCTGTTATTTCAGCTTTAATGGGCATTGCTGTTGAAGAAGGCGATATAAAAAGCATTGAAGAAGCTGTAGAGGTTTATGCGCCAGAATTAAAAGGTTCGGCTTATGAAGGTGTTAGAATTAAAGATGTGCTTCAAATGTCTACAGGGGTAAAATTTAATGAAGATTATGGCGATTTTTTCAGCGATATTAATCGTTGGGGAAGAGGTTTTGCTATGGGGAATTCCCAAGATGCTTTTGCATCTAGTTTAGAACGAGAATTTAATCCAGGCACCGTAAATCATTATGTAAGTATTAATACCCATGTTTTAGGAATGGTTCTTAAAAAGGCCACTGGTAAAACCATCACAGATTATATGCAGGAAAAACTATACAATCCGTTAGGGATGGAATACGATGGTTATTGGTTGCTTGACGGGGAAAACATGGAAATGGTACTTGGAGGTTTGAATTTAACTTTAAGAGACTACGCTAAAGTAGGTGCTTTATTTTTAAATGAGGGCGCCTTTAATGGCAAACAAATTGTGCCTAAAAAATGGGTTGAGGCTTCTACAATTCCAGATGCGCCACATGTGCAGCCTAGTGAAGGTAAATTCGGTTATGGCTATCAGTGGTGGATTCCACAGAGCGATGCAGGCGAGTACATGGCTATGGGAGTTTATGGACAGTATATCTATATTAACCCAACAACCAAAACAGTTATTGTTAAACTGTCCGCCAATCCAAAATATAACGATAAAGACTATGTTCCAAGTGGAGATCCTGCTCATTTAAAATTGTTCCGTGCTATAGCATCAAAAGCAGCTATTATAGACAGTCCTGAGGTTTATGAAGATATAGCTGAGGTTATAGATTAATTAAGAAGATTTAAACCCTTGAAGTTACAGATTTAAAAAATACGAATCCAAAACCCAGGAATAACATCAAATGAAAAGGGAAGAGTCCGAAGTCTCCGCCTTGATCGCCAACCACAAATGCGGAGTATAGTCCAAACCCGAAATAAAGAGTTAGAATGCCTTCAAAAAACACGTAAATAGGAATGTTCTTATTTAGGTATTTGTTTTTCTTCCAATTATCCGTTAAAGCATGGATGTTAAACTTTGGGGTTCTGATGAATTCACTACGTTTTCCTATATGTCCTTCAATTACAGCTATTGAATTATGTAATGAAAAACCCATGGCTATAGAGAAGAAGGTAAAAAACATCAGGATGTACTGTACAAAATCTTTAAGGCTACTACCATAAATTTTCTTGTACATAAACCAATAGCATACAAAAAAGATTACAGAACTTATTACAAAGAAACTCATTAGGTAGAAATATGGTTTTAAATGTGTGTATTCGTTTTTAATATACAGCATAGGAATGCTTAATACTGCTACAATTAACACGTTTAAAAACATGGTTGAGTTTAATAAATGTAAGAGCCCATGAACTTTTCTTTTAGGGGAAAGCTGTTTGTTAGAAATCACTCTCCAAGCCATTTTTCTAAAGTTCTCTGCGCCGCCTTTGTTCCATCTAAATTGTTGTGAACGAGCCGCACTTATAGCTATAGGGAGTTCGGCAGGAGTTTCCACATCTTCTAGATATTTAAACTCCCATTTTTTTAGTTGGGCTCTATAACTTAAGTCCAGATCTTCGGTAAGCGTGTCTCCCTCCCAATTTCCCGCATCCAGAATACAGGCTTTTCGCCATACGCCTGCAGTACCATTAAAATTTATAAAATGCCCTTTGCTATTTCTTCCAACTTGCTCTAAAGTGAAATGAGCATCCAAAGCAAAAGCTTGGATTTTTGTTAATACCGAAAAATCTCGGTTCAAGTGACTCCAACGAGTTTGAACAACACCAATGTTTTTATTTTTGAAGTATGGGATGGTTTCTTTAAGCCAGTTTTCATTCGGAAGGAAGTCGGCATCAAAAATGGCTATAAATTCTCCTTTAGCAATTTCTAGTCCTTCTTTGAGAGCTCCTGCTTTAAAACCGGCTCTATTTGTTCTGCAAATATGAACGATGTCAAGACCTGTTTTTTTTAAAATTTCAATATGTTTTTGTGTAGAATCTACTGTTTCATCAGTAGAATCATCCAATACTTGAATTTCTAGTTTGTCTTTGGGATAATCTATTTTAGCAATGTTTTCCAATAAGCGCTCCATGACATACATTTCATTAAATACAGGAAGTTGTATGGTAACTAAAGGGATTTCAGCTGGATTTGAAAGGTCAAATTTAGGAGAGTTGTCTTGGTTTTTTTTAGCAGAAATATAATTTGAAAGCAAGTTGAGTTGCGCTAAGGCATACATAAATATAAGCAGCAAAGCGATGGTGTAAATAACCATAATAAGACCTATTAAAAACATCATTTAAAGCTGTATTTAAAAATCCATCCTAATATTTTAACCCCAGCCATAACGGCTCCCTTTACAGTTCCTGATACTTTTGAAATACCAATTCTATTTCTATAGTTCACAGGAATTTCAATATAAGTCATTTTTTGCTTTAATACCTTTAATTGCATTTCTACCGTCCAACCATAGGTTTTGTCTTCCATATTAAGAGCTAATAGTTTTTCATATTTAATAGCTCTAAAAGGCCCTAAATCGGTGAAGTTTGAATTAAAAAATAGGCGCATTAAAAAGGTAGCTAACCAATTCCCGAAAATTTGAGGTTTGGTCATAGAACCACTTTCTCTAAGTTGTTTCACACGAGCTCCAATTACAAAGTCAATGTCATCCTCAATTATAGGTTGGATGAGTTTTGTTAGTTCTTCTGGATAATCGCTGTAATCGCCATCTAGAAATACAATAATATCTGGTTTAATTTCTTGTTTAGAAATGTAGTCCATGCCTTTTAAACAAGCATAGCCGTAACCTTTATTTGTTTCGGTTAATACGCTGGCACCAGCTTTCTTTGCGTTTTCAACCGTATTGTCGGTTGAGTTGTTGTTTACTATAATAATTTCATCAACAATTTTTGGGATATCATTAATAACCTTGGCAATAGAATCTGCTTCGTTAAAAGCAGGAATAATAACTTTTATCTGGATCATTTATTGTTTTAAATGGCTGTGCAAAAGTATGAATAGTTTTACGTTATTTTTGATTTACTAAGTCCATTAAATCGACATCATTTCCTAGTAAAATTTCAGTAGGATTAATACGGCCTTTCATTGAGTCATTTTCTAGTTTAAGAACACCACGAGGGCACACTGCCGAACAAATTCCGCATCCTACACAACTAGAACGAACAATATTTTCTCCTTTTTGGGCATAGGCTCTAACATCAATTCCCATTTCGCAGTAAGTTGAGCAATTTCCGCAAGAAATACATTGACCACCATTGGTTGTGATTCTAAATTTTGAAAACAAACGCTGTTGAAACCCTAATATAGCTGCCATAGGACAGCCAAATCGACACCAAACTCGGTTTCCGAAAATTGGATAAAACCCAGTGCCTATCACTCCTGAAAAAATGGAGCCAATGTAAAAGCCGTATGCAGATCTTAGGTCGCTACTATTGATAAAAAAGACTTCGCCCGTTGTTCCCGTAAAATGTAGTGCAAGTAGCAATCCAATTGTTATAGCAAACCCTATAGCTCCATATTTAGCATCTTTACCTAGAGATTTTCTTTTGAAAAGCATTACTAATAAAAAAACGAGGCTTAAAAATGCAATAACTAAACTTATAAACACACTTTTGGTTAACCAGAAATCGTTATGATCGTAACCTAGGTAGGTGTAAATTGTTGCCGTGGTCATTACCACAGAAAACACTAGTACGCTATGTACCAACCAACGTTCCAATTTCCATGCTTTTAAGCTTTTGTCGCTTAAATGTCTAAAAGAATCACCGGCTGTTTCTGCTAAGCCACCACAGCCACAAACCCAAGAGCAATACCAGCGTTTTCCGTATTTATAAGTTAAAATTGGAGTAATTATAAAAATAGAGATGATGCCAAACAGCAATAATGCCATCCCAATATTTCCGTTTGAAAGGAAACTTTTAACAGACCATTCATCGAACAAATAATAGTTTAAAGGCCAAATACTTTTGAGGTCGTAATATGGTAAATTAGAATTCATTCGGTACATGAATTCAGGGATTAAAAATGCAAATGCTAATTGAAAGAACATCACTGATCCTGTTCTTATTTGTTCGTAGCGGTTATGACGGTATTTTAATAAAAACTTATAACCGAAAGCTAAAATTGCCAAAGTGTAAAGCGTTCCATAAACAAACCATTGGCTTGCAGGTCTGCCGCTTAAAAATTGACTTAACGGATCGAACAAAGCTATTAAGCCTGTGTTTGCTGACCCATCTTGTGATAGACCAAGGAATTGTGGGTAAAAGTATAATACGATGTAAAAAGACGTTAAAAATACCCCGGTAATCCAGCCTATAATTCCTCTTGAGGTTAAAGATTTAAACCAAACCCCATCATTTTTTATTCCTTCTAATTCTTTGTTATACGCATCATTCGAATAGATGATTGTTCCAACAGAAATTAAACCTAAAGCTAAGGTTAGGAATAGTTCTTTATTGGGAAAGTTGGTATTAAAAATGGCTAGGACCAAAATAAACAGACCAATGATGCCCATTCCAACTGCTACTTTTTGTTTTGTCGAAATATCTGGAGCGTCTGGTTTTGCTAATGAAAAACTCTGATTTAATTTTAGGCTCATGACTGTGTGGTTTGTAGTTGGTTCTTATAAGTGGCCTGAATATCTTTTTCGAAATGTTTAAAAAACTCCGGATCGAAATTGGCTTCTTTTAAATGAGTTAAAACATACTCAACCGAACGTTTTTCTGTTAGCCATCTATCAAATACTTCGTGTCGCAGTCTAATACCGAAGGTGTTGATGCCTTTAAATTCGTTTGTGAGTTTATGATATTCTATTGTAATACATTTGGTGTCATCATGATGTTTCCAATGAAAATGTGCATGATTTTCTTTAGGATTGGAATTTACCCAGCCATAAGTTTGGTATTCGATGTCTAAAAATTTAGCAGAATTAAACCAATGTCCTGGTTTGTATTCTCGTCTTTTTCCACAAATGGTTTGTGCTAGAGTTTCTCCCATCATTCGTCCTGTGTACCAAACAGCTTCAATAGCACTTCTGTTTCCAATAGCTTCACGCTGTTCGGCACAGTCTCCAATAGCATAAACATTTGGGATGTTTGTTTCAAGGTGTCGATTTACCAAAACACCTCGATTTGTTTCTATATTTGAGTTTTTAATGAATTCAATATTGGGTGAAACTCCTGCAGTAAGTCCAACGAAATTGCATGGAATCTCTTCACCTGTTTCTTCAATAACCACGGATTTTACTTTTCCATTTTCATCTGAAATAATTTCTCTAAGGTTTGAAGCTAATCTCAAATCAATACGATGATTTTTTATATGCCTGTTAATCATTTCACTTTCGCCTTGAGGTAATACAGTATTCCAAAAACTAGTTTCTCGAACTAGAAAAGTTACTAGAATATTCCTAGAACTTAACATTTCGGCTAATTCAATTCCTATAAGTCCGCCTCCAACTATTACGGCACGTTGGCAGACTTTGTTGTTAGGAGCATACATTTCCAAACTGTCAAGATCTTGTTTGCTATATAAGCCCTGAACAGCTTTTAGGTCTTGACCTTTCCATCCAAATTTGTTTGGTTTACTACCAGTAGCAATAATAAGTTTATCGTAAGTTAGGGAGTTGCCTTCAGTAAAATAAAGGGTTTTAGATGTTGTGTTTATCGATTTTACAAAACCTTGTTTAAGATCGATTTTGTTTTTTTTCCAAAACCAATCTTCATAAGGTTTGGTGTGTTCGAATTTCATATGTCCCATATACACATACATCAAGGCCGTGCGAGAAAAGAAATATTCTGTTTCAGCAGAAATAAGGGTTATTTTTTTATCGGAAAGTTTTCGAATATGCCTTGCTGCCGTAACTCCTGAAATTCCGTTGCCAATAATAACAATATGTTCCATGTTCGTGTTTAGGATGAATGATTTGTCGGAAGTTCTATAAAACCTTAACATAAGCACTTCAATTTAGAACTAAATTAACACTTATAGGTTTTAATTTTAAGTTTATCGGTTGAATTCTTATCTTTTTAAGCTTAATGAAGAGATATTAACAAGAAAATTCATGGGTTTATTGTTGAAGTTATTAATTCCATGACATTTGATGACGTATGGAAATAGTTAGTTTATAAAAACAAGAATAATGCTATGCTATTAACTTAAAATAGGGTGTGGTTGATGTTTTAGGAAAAAGGAATTAACTGTTGGTAGTGTTTGTTATTCCCATGTAATACTTCTAAATAAAAAGAGGAATCTTTTATCAAAACGCTACATGCTTTGGTAAAAGATTCCAGTTAGTTTTTTTACTTGTCTAATCTAATATAACTACTAAATCTTCTGAATTAACCATGATGCCTGGCTTAAGGACTATCTTTTTAACAGTGGCTGCTTCATTAGCTGTAATGGTAGTTTCCATTTTCATAGCTTCAATTATGAATAAAGGCTGATTTTTAGCTACCTGTTCTCCTTCCTTTACTAAAATATTAGAAAGCATTCCTTGTAAAGGTGCTCCAATTTCTTTTGGATTTGACTTGTCGGCTTTCGTATGTTCTACCTTATCAATTTTAATCGATTGGTCTTTTATTTGCACCGATCTACCTTGACCATTCACTTTAAAGTACACCGTTACTTTACCATCTCCATTTGCATCTCCAACAGAATCGAGAGTAACAAGAAGGGTTTTTCCTTTATCTAAATCTACAATAATCTCTTCACCTATTTCCATTCCGTAGAAAAAATTCTTGGTAGGTAAATTCATCAAATTGTCATATTTAAGATGCTTGCTGTATGAATCTAAAAATACTTTAGGATATAGTTTATACGATAGGTAATCCGTAATATTAATTGGTCTGCTTAAATCCTGCTCGAACTGAGCTCTAAATTCCTTGTATTCGGCATCGATATCTAATGGCTCCATATGGGCATTTGGTCTTTCTGTATAAGGAACTTCATCTTTTAGAATCAGTTTTTGAAGATCTTTTGGGAAGCCTCCAACAGGTTGACCTAAATCTCCCTTAAAGAAACTAACTACCGATTGTGGAAAGGAAATGGTATCTCCTCGTTCCAATACATCCTGAACGGTTAAATTATTACTCACTAAATATTGGGCCATATCGCCAACTACTTTCGAACTTGGAGTTACTTTTATAATATCTCCAAATAAGGTGTTGACATCGGTGTACATGGCAGTAATTTCATGGAATCTCTCTTCTAGTCCTAATGCTCGAGCCTGCGGTTTTAAGTTAGAATATTGCCCTCCAGGAATTTCATGTTTAAAGACTTCACCAGAACCTGCTTTTAGACCAGATTCAAATGGGTAATAATGGTCTCTAACAGTTTCCCAATAGTTTGAATATTCATTTAAAGAGTCGATGTTAAGTGGGTTTTCCCGTTCATGGAATTTCATCATTTCTACAACCGAATTAAAATTAGGCTGGGATGTTAATCCTGATATCCCTCCTAAAGCAACATCTACTACATCTACACCTGCTTCAATAGCTTTTAGATAGGTAGCCGATTGAATGGATGAGGTATCGTGTGTATGTAAATGAATAGGGATGTTTACCTCTTGTTTTAACGCTGAAACTAGTTCGAAAGCAGCATAAGGTTTTAATAATCCGGCCATATCTTTAATGGCCAGAATATGAGCTCCGGCATTTTCGATGTCTTTAGCCAGGGTTGTATAATATTTTAAATTGTATTTGGTGTTTTTAGGATTTAAAATATCTCCGGTATAACAAATTGATCCTTCAGCCAAGCCATCGGTTCTGTTTCTTACATGTTCGATACATGGAGCAATAGATTTCATCCAGTTTAGCGAGTCGAAAATTCTAAAAATATCTACGCCGTTTTCCCAAGATTGCTCTACAAACTTTTCAATTAAATTATCAGGATATGCAGTGTATCCAACACCATTTGATCCTCGAAGTAACATTTGGAGTAAAAGGTTGGGCATGGCTTTACGTAATAGTTGTAGGCGTTCCCATGGATTTTCCTGTAAAAAACGAAGGCAAACGTCAAAAGTGGCACCTCCCCAAACTTCCATACTAAAAACACCTGGATTGTTTTTGGCAAAGCCTTCGGCTACTTTCATCATATCGAAGGTACGCATTCTGGTTGCCAACAAACTTTGATGCGCATCACGCATAGTAGTGTCTGTAAAATGGATTTTCTTTTCAGCTTTCAACCATTCTGAAAATTTTTCCGGGCCAAGTTTGGTAAGTAAATCTTTTGTACCCTCTGGGTAATCACCATTAGCTTCAAATTTTGGAACTATTGGCTTTACAAAAGTTTTTGTTGGATCTATTTTTTTAACATCAGGGTTGCCATTAACAATTACATCAGCTAAATAAGTAACCAGTTTTGTAGCTCTGTTTCTTGGAGCTTTAAAGACAAATAAATCTGGATTGTTCTTGATAAAGTTAACTGTTACATCTCCTTTTCTAAAGGTTTCATGCTTTAAAATATTGTCTAGAAAAGGCATATTTGTTTTTACCCCTCTAATTCTGAATTCTGTTAAGGCACGTCTCATTTTTCTACAAGCTCCATCAAGGGTTCTGCTATTAGCTGTAATTTTCACTAACATAGAATCGAAGAAAGGAGAAACAATCGATCCTTGATAAATAGATCCTGCATCTAAACGAATTCCAAATCCGGCAGCACTTCTATAGGTTGTAATTTCACCGTAATCTGGTTTGAAATCATTTTGTGGATCTTCGGTGGTAATTCTACATTGCAGGGCGTAACCTGTGACATTTATCGCTTCTTGATTAGGAATTTTTATTTGTTGATCGGCTAATTTGTACCCACCGGCAATAAATAACTGTGTTTTTACCAAATCGATATTGGTAACCACTTCCGTTACGGTGTGTTCTACCTGGATTCTTGGGTTTACTTCTATAAAATAAATAGAGCCATCCTCGTCCACTAAAAACTCTACAGTTCCAATGTTGTTGTAATTTACTGCCTTACAAATTTTAATGGCGTATTGGTAAAGTGCATCTTTGATTTCTTGTTTTAAATCGAAAGAAGGAGCGAATTCAATTACTTTTTGGTAACGACGTTGAACCGAACAATCTCGTTCAAATAAATGTACGGTATTCCCAAAATTATCGGCAACAATTTGAATTTCTATATGTTTTGGATTTTCTACAAATTTTTCGAGGAAAACGGTATCGTCTCCAAAGGCGTTTAATGCTTCACGTTTACTTTCGTTAAAAGCGGCTTTTAGTTCTTCTTCTTTTCTAATAACTCGCATTCCACGTCCACCACCTCCAGATGCGGCCTTTAACATAACTGGGTAGCCAATAACTTCAGCCTCACTTATTGCGGTTTCTAGGTCTGTTAAGGGGTTTTCATTACTACGGATAATTGGTATGTTGTTGGCAACAGCCACTTCTTTGGCGGTAATTTTATCACCTAAAGCTTTTAAAACGGATACTTTTGGACCGATAAATATAATTCCATTTTCTTCGCATTTTTTTGCAAAGTTTGGGTTTTCAGATAGAAATCCGTAGCCTGGATGAATAGCATTTGCCCCACTTTCTAGAGCTACTTTTATAAGTCCGTCTATATCTAAATAAGGCTTTAACGGATCGTTGTCTTCGCCAATTTGGTACGATTCATCGGCTTTATATCTGTGTAAGGAATATCTATCCTCGAAGGTGTAGACACCAACGGTTTTTACATTTATTTCTGTACAGGCTCTAAAAATCCTGATGGCAATTTCTCCTCTGTTTGCAACTAATACTTTTTTAATATTCATTTTTTGGTTGTGTGTTTTGGAACCTGTTAGTGTCTAATTGCTTCAAAAGTAAGAAACCAAATTAATAAACCAATTAATTTTGAATCAGAAAGATACAGTTTTTTTAGTAAATTTTAAGCAATGTGTTTTTTGTAATACCTGTGAAGTTCCTCTGCTGAAGCTCCAAACCATTTTTTGATGTAAATAGTCCAGAAGTGATATTGAAGCTTCCATATTCCGTGAGTTTGATAGCGTCTAGCTGAGGTTGTTAACCACGATTGGATAACTACAAATTGTTTTCTAGCGTAGAGTTTATTTATAAGGTCGTTGTCTTCATAAATTATGAATTCTTCGTTATATCCGCCAATTTCATTAAAAAGGGTTTTACTTATAAATTGGCTTTGGTCGCCGCCTCGGCTGGCACGCCACGAAAATTGAGTTAACCACCCCGCTAATTGTAACCACCAATGTTTACTATTAAACTTCATTTTAAAACAACCGGCTACATTGTTTTTTTGCATTTCATTTATAATGAGTTGGTCGAAGTTTTTTGGAGGAAAAGAATCGGCATGAAGAAAGTATAGAATGTTTCCTGTTGCGGCTCTTGCTCCTAAATTCATTTGTTTGGCTCGGCCTTTGGGAGAAGTTAAAAGTTGGATGTTAAATTTAGCTATACTTAAAGATATGAAACTTTTTACTAATTCCGGAGAACCATCTGTGCTACCACCATCTACTACAATAATTTCTGAAATGTTTTCAAGAGTGGAATGGGAAGTTAAGTGACGAAGCAAATTTTCAATGTTTTCTGTTTCGTTAAGCATGGGGATGATGATGGATAATTTGTGTTTCATATTTGAAAATACCTAAGAGGTTTTGAAACTAGGCTTATCTAAAGTATGGGTTTATTCATTCAATTCCCAACTATAATCATTGTAAGTCTTTTTTGCTTTTTGAGAAATTTTTACATCTGTATATAAATTCAAGAAGTCAATTAAACTGCCATTTTGCGTAAAATCTCCTGTGAACCATTTAAAAATCTTGGATAGTTTAAGATGTTCCTGAGAGATGCTGTTTCTTGATTTATCAGAAAGAAATTCTTCTGTGGCAACTGTTAGTTGTAGGTCTAATTTTGATGGGATGTAGGCTTCGTTTAATAATTTTGGACAAGATTTTGAAGCGCAAACAATTGCGAAATGGATTCGAGGTTCGCTCAGTTTTCTAAGAATATCGTGTTCTATTTCGTTTAAAGACAGGTTTTTATTGCCTATTTGGATAAACTCTAGATCCCAAGGGTTTTTAATATCTTTTATGCTTTTAATAGGGTAGTTGTCGCTTATCAGTTTTATGGTAAAGGCATTGTAAGCATTTATCCAATAAGCAAGCGTTTCATTTTTAGACCAAGTCTCATTTGGTTCATTTTTCATGAAGGTTTCTAAGCTAACCACCAATGATTTTTGATCCGTTTTGATGGCTTGATAGTTTACTTCCCCATAACTATTTACGTGTTTTTTAAGAAAACTATTCCAGGCGCCATAATTTACAGTTTGAGCTTCTACTTGTAAAATTGGAAATAGAAGCAGCCATAACATAAAATATATGGGTTGTTTAGTTTTCATTTTTATTTTTAAAATTAATTGGATAGAGTTCTTGTCCGATAAAATCTTCGGGGAAGGATTCTTCGCCTGAAAAACCCAACTCAATATCTCTACCATCGTATGGAATATAATCGGTTTTAAAAATATAATCCCACAAACTTAGTGTAATTCCAAAGTTAACACCGTACCTCCTATCTTCTGGTAATTCTTTAGAGTGGTGCCAAATATGCATTTTTGGGTTGTTGAAAACATATTTTAATAGGCCATAGTCCCAACCAATATTGGCGTGATTTAAATGTCCAATGGTAATATTAAAGAAATGAACTAAAGCGACATCTTGAGCAGAAAAACCACCAATAATGGCCAAAGGAATGTACTTTAAGGAGTTGTAAACTACCGGTTCCATCCAGTGATAACGCAGGTGTGCCGCAAACCCCATTTCTTTTACGGAGTGATGCACTTTATGAAAATTCCATAGAAATTCAGATTTATGTAATAGTCTGTGTGTCCACCATTGTACAAAGTCAATTACAACAAAAAAGATGAGAATACGAAGCCAGAAAGGGAGTTCGTTAATGTCGAGCAACTGAAAGCTTGAAACAGATAAGTCAACTAAGCCAAGAATATCATTGAAAAGTTCTGCGACAGAATTTGATAGAGCAATTAATACAATTAAGTTCAATAAAAAGAAATTGAAAAACATGTAAAAGGTATCCAGCCAAAAGTCTTTACGAAATAATGACTGGTTTTTTCTCCAAGGAAAAATAGCTTCTAAACCCCAAACAACAAGTGATATAATAATTAAACCGTAGAAGTAATTTTCCCAATTTAATTCCATTAAAACAGATTGTTTCATATAATTCCAATAGTCGGAATAGGAGCTTTTTATAATGTCTATGTATTTTTCCATAACTACTTTCTGAAAAGGTTTTTTTTAGATTAACCCGTAAAAGTACTTCAATTTGCTTTTAGGTTTTGTAACTTTTGATACACAACCCAAAGGTAGGTTATAAGGATTTAATTAATTCCTTGAATAACGTGATCATGTTTGGTTCTGCTTTACCTGCCATTTCAATAATTTCGTTAATATTTACTGGCATTAAATTTTCTGGATCACATTCATCTGTTAATACGGAAACTGCTGCAGCTTTTAAACCCAAATGATTTGCTACAATAATTTCGGGAACAGTGCTCATTCCAACGGCATCTGCACCAATAATACTTAGCATTCTGTATTCGGCTCTAGTTTCTAGCTGCGGGCCTACTACACTGGCATAGACCCCTTCGTGCAAGGTTATGTTATGCGATTTGGCAATAGTTTTAAATTTGGAGTTTAAGTCTTTGTTATAAGGTTGACTCATATCGGTAAAACGTTCGCCTAAGAGTTCTACGCCTTTAAAGGCCAGAGGTGAACTTCCTTGTAAATTAATATGGTCGTCTATTAACATTAATTCCCCCTTTTTGAAGTTTTTGTTGATGGCTCCAGATGCATTTGAAACTAGTAATGTTTTGATGCCTAGTTTTTCCATAACACGTACTGGGTAGGTAACATCTAACAAGGAATAGCCTTCGTAAATATGAAAACGACCTTGCATTACAACTACTTTTTTACCCATTAAGTTTCCGTAAATGAGTTTTCCTTTATGAAACTCCACTGTTGCTGTTGGAAAACTTGGGATGTGATTGTAGCTAACTTCTGCTAAAACCTCTATGTCATCAATTAGTTTTTGTAATCCTGTGCCTAATATGATGCCTATTTCAGGATTGATAAAACCCTTTTGTTCTAAGTAATCGGTTGTTTCTTTAATAAATTTAATCATGGGTAATTAATTCTTTAAGTATTACGTTTTTATTGAGATCATCAAAAGTATCGATGTCATTTAATTTTTCTAACAGACAAACATTTTCATGTTGTAATTCGTTTAAAGTATCTTTCAATACAGTTTCTGTTCCCCAGAATTTATTTTCAAAAATTTGAGGGTGGAGTTGTTTCATTCCAAGTAAATAATATCCTCCATCAAGTGCTGGGCCAATAACTATATCGTGTGTTTCTAATTTATGAAAAGAATTGGTAATATGCTCTGATTTCAAATCTAAAATATCGCTTCCCACAATCAAGACTTTTTCATAGCCGGAATTAAAAAGTTCGGTGAAAGCATTCTGCATTTTTGAACCTAAATCTGTTCCTTGTTGTAGTCTTTTTATAAAGATATCCTCATCCCATATATCGTTTTTATGGATGTGTTCTGAATAGAAAATAAATTTGTCCGCTGCTACTTTTTCGGTAATATTAGCTGTATGTTGTAATAAATATTTGTAGACGTTTAGGGCTGCTTTCTCTCCAATAGTTTTAGCCAATCGGGTTTTGCATTTTCCTAATTCTGGATTTCTAGCAAAAATGATGATGGCTTTTTTTGATGTTGGAAAATGAAAATCGAAGTTCAATTCATTGTTGTAATTAGAGTCTTTTGTGCTTAATATTCCCATTGATAAAAAATATAATTAGTTAAATACCTTCTGTCCTGAAGTTAACCAATGGCTCCATTCTTTTGAGAAGGCATGTATTTTATTGGTTTTGGTTTCGGTACTATCATAAACATCGAACCCTTTGTTTTTCCATTCGAAAATCCCTCCATATAAATTATAGATATTGGCGTAGCCAGCTTTTTTTAGTTTATGGGCTATGGCTTCCGAACGAATTCCTAGAGAACAATAAACGACAATGGTTTGTTGTTTGTTATTAATCTGCGATATGGTTTGCTTTAAATTGAAGGTGTTGTAGCCTACAAAAACGGCATTTTTTAAATGACTTACTTGGTATTCCTCAAGCTCTCGGGCATCTAAAATCATTGCTTGAGTTTTTGGCATAGCAAGTTCTTCAACGGAAATATAAGGGACAACTTTGGAGTTGTGCGTATCCAATAAATCCTTTAAAGTGTTTTGAGAAGCACCAAGGACAGGCCATAGAACGATTAGTATTAGTATGCAGTTTTTCATTATTAAATAATGTTACCTTGGCAACTGCTTCCGGCTCCAGCTGTGCATCCGTAGCAATGTTGTGATGTAATGATATTTCTGTTTTGTAGCGTCACTTCGTTGTAATCTTTTATGTGCTTTATCTTACTGTTTATTGGTAATTCTAGCATTTGGTTAAAGTCGCAATCATATAAATAACCATCCCAACTTACTGAAATAGTATTTGTACACATAACGTTTTTTACAGCTTCAGGATTATATGCATCAACAAGTGCGTACATATAGTCTTCATAGTTTTCTGATGCAATTAAATAATCTAAAAATCTGCTAACTGGTAGGTTCGTAATACTGAATAAATTATGAAAATGTATCCCGAAATCTTCCAAAAGTGCCTTTTTAAAATCTTTTTCCATAGCCGCTTGATTTCCTGGTAAAAATGCTCCAGATGGATTGTAAACCAAGTCTAATTTTAAGTTGCTGCCAGGCATGCCGTAGCCCACTGAATTGAGTTCTTTTAGTGCATTAATGGATTTGTCGAAAACACCAGAGCCACGTTGTTTATCGGTTTTACCTTTGGTCCAATGGGGCATGGATGACACCACATGTATTTTATGTTTTTTAAAGAAATCAGGTAAATCGTGATATTTTTTATTCGCTCGAATTATGGTTAAATTAGATCGAACAATGACATCTTTAACTCCTAGTTTTGTAGCTTCTTCCACAAACCACCTAAAATTCGGATTCATTTCTGGAGCGCCACCCGTTAAATCCAAGGTATGTGCTTGTGTGTTTTTTAGAACTACCAAACACTGTAACATGGTTTCCTTAGTCATTATTTCTTTTCGGTCGGGACCTGCATCTACATGACAATGCTCGCAAACCTGATTACACATGTAGCCCAAGTTGATTTGAAGAATTTCTAGCTTATTTGGTCGTAATGGATACTGATTTGTTTTGGCAATTTTATCATTAAAGGTATCAAGCTCCCCAGTTTTGAAGATGCCATTGGACAAATATTCTAATTGTTTGTTGCTGTTAGCTAATTCATTTTGGCGTTTATGCAGGGATTTAATCATTCTGAATTTTAATATCGTTTTAACTTAAAAGTAGCTCTAATTTTGGTTGAACCAATTATTTGTAAGATGTTAGTTAGTATTTAATTACATTTCCAGTTTATTCACTTTATTCATCATCTGGACCCCGTGAACTAAGGAAGCTCCACCACGAATAGCTGCAGCTACATGCAAGGCTTCCATCATTTCTTCTTTCGTAATCCCACGTTGCAATCCATCCCCCGTATAAGCGTCAATACAATAAGGACATTGAATAGTATGGGCAACAGCTAACGCAATTAGCGATTTCTCCCTTTCCGAAAGAGCACCTTCCTTAAAAACACTGTTGTAATAATCGAAGAATTTTGAACCAAGGTCTTCATTCCATTCGGATATTTTTCCAAATTTTCTGAGGTCTGCTGGATCGTAATAGGTTTTTTGCATGGTTTTAATTTTTAAAGATGAATGTACTAATTTAAGTCGGGCTTGATTATTAAAGTTTACATAAAATTGTGAAAAAGCCAAGAAAAAGTCTCATTGAGCTTGTTTTTGTAAGGAATTAGGTTTGGGCCTGACGAAGTAAAAAACTCTAAATAATGACGAAACAAATATTATCTTTATTTACATTTCTTGCTTTAATGCAAGTAGCCCATGTTCAGTCTCAAGTTCCATTTAAGGCTGAAGATATAAGTCCTTTACTTATTGGAGAACAAGTTCCCAACGCAAATCTTCTTGATGTTGATGGGCTTAGCGTCCAGCTGAAAGATGTTATGAATGTAAAACCTACTATATTAGTTTTTTATCGCGGTGGTTGGTGTCCATATTGTAATAGTCAGTTATCAGGATTGGCCGAGATAGAGGATGAGATTGAAAAATTAGGATATCAAATAGTTGCGATAAGCCCTGACCATTTTGAGAAATTAAGGTCAACAACAATGACCAATGATGACGTTGCATATAAATTATATGCGGATCCAGGTGCCAAGCTGATTCGAGATATTGGCATTGGATTTAAAACCCCTGAAGATGCCATAAGCTATATTGTTGAGAAAACAAATATGGATGCTTCTGATATTCTTCCTGTACCTACGGTTATGATTGTAAATACTTCTGGGGATATTTTGTTTGAATATATAAACCCCAACTATAAGGTGCGTTTGTCTTCAGAATTATTGCTAGCTAGTTTAAAGGCTTTAAAATCGAAGCTGTAAAAAATATAAAATAAAACAGAGCAATGTTATTATTGCTCTGTTTTATGAGGTATATCCTTGTATTATACCGGAAAACTAACCGTTTATTTAACAAAAAAGAATTACTCTTTTAGAAATGTTAATAAGCCGCCATCCATATACAATACAAGTTCTGTTTCTGAAATTTCTTGTATTTCCCAAAATTCAGTTCCGGAATCTAAGGTAACTTCTATTTGGTTATTTGCGATTAGCTCATAAGTACCATTTTCATTTCTAACTTCTTGACATGGACCTGTGTAGTCATTTTTTTCTACTATTTGTATGTTTAAATCGTTAGTAAATAGTAAGAATCCAGTTTTTGCACAATCAGTAAATGGATCACCATATATATTATCGTAATACCATTTGCCTACAATAGGGTTTGGAGGTGTTCCTTCTATTGTGGTAAATGAATCGATAATACTTTTGGTTGTGTTTCCATAGGTGTCTGATGCTTCTACCATCCAATAATAGTTGGTTTCGGGCTGTAGCATTTCTTGAACCTGAAAGGTGGTTGTGTTTAGATTGTTGGCAATGGAGTTTAGTGGTGGGTTAACCGTATCTAAAAATACCTGGTAGGTTACCA
>Ga0209075_1000248_pt1 | contig 51605 bp, 42 predicted proteins | sample Stecom2011_FD_187523 | JGI IMG/M metagenome (GOLD analysis project Ga0209075, IMG submission 187523) | Agricultural soil microbial communities from Utah to study Nitrogen management - Steer compost 2011 (SPAdes) (version 2) | ecosystem: Environmental > Terrestrial > Soil > Agricultural land...
GAAACAATAACTGACATCGAGTAATCGATGTAAGCGGATTTCATTTCATCTTCGATATTAATCTTAATGATTCTTTCTCCTTCTGCCATCTTGTCATTTAATTTATTACTGCACGAAAATTGCGTGCATTAGAATGTTCGAAAATACGGATTTAAATCAAGGTAGCGATTAGATTTTTCTTAATTTATAAACAAATTCCTGTGAATAATTGTGAACAACTTAAACTATTTTAATTATAATTCGTTTTATTTTTGAAAGTGTTGTCATACTCTTATAGTAGACAACACAAAAATATGTATATTCGTAAACTATGGAAGCAAAATTTTCACCAAGAGTAAAAGATGTAATTAACTTTAGTCGCGAAGAGGCGCTTCGTCTCGGGAATGATTATATAGGTGTTGAACACCTACTCCTTGGATTAATTCGTGAGGGAGAAGGGTTAGGTATCCGTGTATTAAAGGAATTCAATCTTGATTTGGAACAAATTCGTTATCAGATCGAATCTTATTTAAATAAATCAACAAGTAGTTCAGCAAAAGACTTAACCAATATACCTTTGGTTAAACAAGCTGAAAAAGTATTAAAAATAACTTATCTCGAAGCAAAAACATTTAAAAGTAATGTAATTGGAACAGAACACTTATTATTGTCAATTCTAAAGGATGAAAATAATGTTGCTTGCCGTACTTTAAATAAATACGGGGTAATTTATGACAATGTAAAAGATGAAATTGAAGCTATGTTAGAAGAAAACAACCCGAGATTTGAATTCCCAGGATCTGATGAAGGTGGCGGTGACGCTGGTTTTGCAGGTGGCTCAGGTTCTGGTTCTGCCGGAGGAGCAAGAAAAGCTGGAGATACAAAATCCAAAACGCCCGTACTTGACAATTTTGGTCGTGATTTGACTAAGTTAGCTGAGAATGATCAGCTAGACCCTATTGTAGGTCGTGAGAAAGAAATTGAAAGAGTAAGTCAAATCTTATCTCGAAGAAAGAAAAACAATCCAATTCTTATTGGTGAACCTGGTGTTGGTAAAAGTGCTATTGCTGAAGGTTTAGCTTTGAGAATTGTACAACGTAAAGTTTCTCGTGTACTTTTTGATAAAAGAATTGTCTCGTTAGATCTAGCTTCTCTTGTGGCTGGTACAAAATACCGTGGACAATTTGAGGAAAGAATGAAAGCAGTAATGGCAGAGATAGAAAAAAACAGAGATGTTATTCTATTTATTGATGAAATCCACACTATTGTTGGCGCTGGTGGAGCTAGTGGCTCATTAGATGCATCTAATATGTTTAAACCTGCATTAGCACGTGGCGAACTTCAAGCAATTGGTGCTACAACTTTAGATGAATATCGTCAACATATTGAAAAGGATGGTGCTTTAGAGCGTCGTTTTCAAAAGGTTTTAGTCGAACCTACAACAATTGATGAAACTGTTCAAATTTTAGAGAATATTAAAGAACGTTACGAAGATCACCACAATGTTTCTTATACTAAGGAAGCAATTAAAGCGTGTGTTTCATTAACTGATCGTTATATTTCTGATCGACATTTACCAGATAAAGCTATTGACGCTTTAGATGAAGTAGGTTCACGTGTACACTTAACAAACATCAATGTTCCACCTGCTATTATCGATATTGAAGGTAAAATCGAAGAAATAAAAGATAAGAAAAATGATGTAATTAAGTCTCAACAGTATGAAAAGGCTGCAGAATTACGTGATACTGAAAAGAAACTTCAAGACCAACTTGAAGAAGAGAAAATAAAATGGGAAGAAAACACTAAAAACCATAAAGTAACTGTAACCGAAGAAGATGTGGCTGATGTAGTAGCTATGATGACAGGTATTCCAGTACAACGTATTGCTGAAAAAGAAAGTGGTAAGTTGGCTAAAATGGAATCAGAGGTTAGGGGTAAAATTATTGGTCAAGATGATGCAGTCTCTAAAGTAGTTAAGGCTATTCAAAGAAACCGTGCTGGGTTGAAAGACCCTAATAAACCAATTGGTTCCTTCTTTTTCTTAGGTCCTACTGGTGTTGGTAAAACATTACTTGCGAAAGTTTTAGCAAAACATATGTTTGATTCTGAAGACGCACTAATACGTGTAGACATGTCGGAATACATGGAAAAATTCTCCATTTCTAGATTGGTTGGAGCACCTCCAGGTTATGTCGGATATGAAGAAGGTGGACAGCTTACTGAAAAAGTGAGAAGAAAGCCCTACTCTATTATTCTTTTAGATGAAATTGAAAAAGCTCATCCAGATGTGTTTAACTTATTGCTTCAAGCTCTTGATGACGGACATATGACAGATGGTTTAGGTCGAAAAATTGACTTTAAAAACACAATCATTATTATGACATCTAATATCGGTGCTCGTCAATTACAAGATTTTGGTACAGGAGTAGGTTTCGGAACTGCAGCTAAAATATCTGCTACAGATGATGATCAAAAATCTGTTATTCAAAATGCATTGCGTAAAGCATTCTCACCTGAGTTCTTAAACCGTGTGGATGATATGATTTTATTTAAATCACTTGAACGTGATGATATCTATAAGATTATAGATCTTGAATTAGCTAGTCTTTACAGTAGAATAAATGAATTAGGATACAATATTGAACTTCAAAAAGAAGCTAAAGACTTTATTGTTGATAAAGGTTATGATTCTAAGTTTGGTGCGCGTCCTTTAAAGCGTGCTATCCAAAAGTATATTGAGGATCCTTTAGCTGAACAAATTATTAATTCAACTATTAAAGAAGGTGATAAAATCTCTTTAACCCTTAATGAAGCTGGAGATGGCTTGACTTCTAAAGTTGTAAAGGGGAAGAAAGCCAAAGACACTAAAAAAGATGAAGAGTAATTAATGATAAATCAATTACAAAGGGAGTGTTTACATACTCCCTTTTTTAGTTTTTAAGCATGAGAAAATACATTATTTATATTATATCAACCTTTATTATACAATCAGTTTATACACAGGTTAATCCAACATTAGTTGATATTCCTCATGAAGTTTTTGTAAATGGTGGTTCAGACAATTTCGAAAAGATTTTATTTAAAGATGAGTCTATAGCTGAGAAAGTTAAAATTCTTCACTCCTATAATGAATTAACACATGACCTAACCGTTCAAACAAGTCTTTTCGAACAGTATTGGGAGCGTTATAAGAAGCAATGGAGTTATATACGATTCAAGGAGTCTGAAGCTCCCCTATTGATCTTTACTGGATTAAAAAACGCTTTAGACGAGCGTCAATATATTGAGATTTTTAATATGAATAATGAACGTGATCACAGAATGCTTTTTAGTGACGTAGGTGTACTACTAGCTTATAAAAATCAGACTTTTACTGATGAAATCATTCTTTTTGTACATAAATACCCTTGTTGTAAAAGTGCTAGTCATAATATATATAGAATTAGACAAGTGAATGAGAAATTACACTTTACAGATCGATTTTTTGTAGGTAGAGATAGGGGCGATATGGTTGGACCATTCTATCCTAACAAAGTTAATCATGAAGGGAAGTATTATTTCTTAGAAGAAAGAACAGAATTACGTTGGTCACCTGCAGTGGTATCAGAAAATGCTTTTATTGAATGGACAAATTCTAATTTGATTATCCACTATAATAAAGGAGCTATGTATAAAATCCTTCATGATCAAGGCGAATGGTTATTTGTGTTATTTTTTAATGGAATCGCTGAAGAACAGAGTATGATGCTTAATTATACTAATTTTCAAAATAAGGGAGTCTATGGATGGATTAAAAAGTAACGACCATATTTTACAAAAGTCAAGTATATTTGCACCCGAAATGAAATTGAATTATAAAGAAAAATTAAATCACCCAGTCTTTAAAGTAACACGAGAAATAGTTACTGAAGAAGGTTTAGAATCATATGTTATTGGTGGGTTTGTTAGAGATTTACTATTAGATAAACCTTCAAAAGATATTGATATCGTTGTTGTAGGTAATGGTCTTGAATTGGCTGAAAAGGTGGGTAAAAAACTTAGAGTGAAAAAAGTTACTCGTTTTAAATCTTTTGGTACTGCACATTTTAAATATAAAGATTTAGATGTCGAATTTGTTGGGGCTCGAAAAGAATCATACCAACGAGACTCTAGAAAGCCTATCGTTGAGGATGGTTCTTTAGCTGATGATCAAAATCGAAGAGATTTTACGATAAACGCCCTTGCACTAAGTCTACAGGAAAATAATTTTGGTGAGCTTATAGATCCTTTTAATGGAATTGAAGATTTAAAGAATGGTATTATTAGAACACCTTTAAACCCTGAAGTTACCTACTCAGATGATCCTTTGCGTATGTTAAGAGCAATTCGCTTTGCAACACAACTGGGTTTTAAGATAGAAATTGAGAGTTTGAATGCGATTAAAGAGAATGCTGAGCGCCTTTCCATTATTTCTGCTGAAAGAATAGCCGATGAACTGAATAAAATAATTTTAAGTAAAACTCCTTCAAGAGGTTTTAAGTTGTTGTATTCAACTCACCTACTCCACCAATTCTTTCCGGAAATGGTCAATTTATCAGGTGTTGAAACCATGAATGGTCATTCACATAAAGATAATTTTTACCATACTTTGGAAGTTCTTGACAATATCTCTGAACATACAGACGATTTATGGTTAAGATGGGCAGCAATTTTGCATGACATTGCTAAGCCTCCTACAAAAAGATATAATAAAAAAGTAGGTTGGACATTTCATGGCCACGAAGATTTAGGTGCAAAAATGGTCCCGAAAATATTTCGAAGAATGAAATTACCTATGGATGCTAAGATGAAGTATGTACAGAAACTTGTAAGACTACATTTACGTCCTATTGCCTTAGTAAAAGGAGATGTTACGGATTCCGCTATTCGTAGACTGTTGAATGAAGCAGGTGATGATATAGAAGATTTGATGTTATTGTGTAATGCAGATATAACATCTAAAAATGAGTTTAAGGTTAAAAAGTATAGAAATAATTTTAAAATCGTTGAGGAGAAACTGAAATCTGTTGAAGAAAAAGACAGTGTACGTAATTTCCAACCCCCTATTGATGGTCAATTAATAATGGATACATTTAATATCCAACCATGCAGTGAGATAGGAGTAATTAAAAATAAAATAAAAGAAGCAATCTTAGAAGGTGAAATTCAAAATGATTATGAAGAAGCTTTCACAATGATGATGAATTTAGGTGAAGAATTGGGCTTGAAAAGATAGAAAACTATTACATTCGTTGATTGTTCAATAGCAAAAGTAAATATGGCAGGACTAAAATTTAGAGTATTACTCGATAGTATTGAAAATACAGAGGTTTTTAGAGATATTATAATCAATGATGATTTTAATTTCGAACATTTTTATAATACTATTCTAGATGCATTTGGACTTTCTAATGATCAAATGGCTTCATTCTTCGTAAGTGATGAAGATTGGAATAAAGGCGAGGAAATTTCACTTATGGATATGTCATTTGGGGAACTCGATGATGATGAAGCACCAGTTGAAATGAATGCTTTGCTTTTAAAGGAAAAGATTTCTTCACCGAACCAAAGGTTTATATTGGTTCACGACTTCCTTGCGATGTGGATTTTCTTAATTGAATTGCATGAAGTTATGGAAGAAGATGTAGAAAACCCTCAGTTGGTTCTCGAAGTGGGTACTATTCCTCAGGAGTTACTAGATAGAGGTCCTAAAGACATGGAGGATATCCACTTTGAAACGGATAGAGATCCAAATAGTAATGATTTTGATATGAGTGATTTCGATGATTTTGACGATGAGTTTGGAAACGGACAATTCGATAATATTGATGATTATGACATTTAAAATATGAAATATAAAGACCCCATTGGATATGCTATTTTGGATTATATAAGTCAAAATGACCCGCAAGACATAATTGTTGAATCAGATTTGGTTGAAGATGATGTGTTGCCAATTGATATTCTCTTTAGAAATTTCGATTCATTTCCAAAACTAGAAGTTACTGCAATGAAATACTGCAAAGGAAAGATTCTAGAAGTGGGAGCTGCGGCTGGTCCGCATGCTAAATATCTTGTTAAACAAGGCTTTGATGTGAGTACTGTAGAAATAAGCGAAATAGCACATAACTACATGAAAGAAAATATACCTGAAGCAACACATTACTTAACAGATATTCTGGAGTTTAATACAGGGAAGTACGATACTATTCTACTATTAATGAATGGAATAGGGATGGCTGGTACATATAAGAAAATGACACATTTTTTAAAACATCTTTCAACCTTATTAGCTCCTGGAGGAAGTATTATTTGTGACTCCAGTGACGTACAGAATGTATTTGAAGATGATGAAGGAGGGCTTTGGGTTGATTTGAATTCAGATTATTATGGAGAATTCAAATTTAATATGAAATATAAGGACTCTGAAAGCGGTTGGTTTAACTGGGTTTATATTGATTTCAAAAACTTGGAGAAATCTGCTAACGAAGCAGGATTAAAAATAGAATTACTTGATGATGATGAAAATTCATTCCTAGTTCAAATTAAAAAATAAATAAAATGAAAAACACTTTTTTACTATTATCTACATTGATTTTTGCAGTTCACTTCGGAATTGCTCAAGAAGCCCCTACTACTTCCCTACTTTGGGAAATTACAGGAAAGAAAGTTAAATCCCCTTCTTATGTCTTTGGGACAATGCACATGATTCCAAATGATGATTTCTTATTCCCTGAAACTTTAGAAGAAAAAGTAAAAGAATCTGAAATTTTAGTAATGGAAATAGGAGGGCTTTCAGAACAGATGAAAGCTATGCATTTAATGATGCTGGATTCTGGAACTATGTTCGACTATTTTACCGAAGAGCAACTAGACTCACTTTTTATCTATACTGAAGCAAAATTAGGTTATAATGAAGATAAAATGCGTATGACATTTAGTAAAATGAAACCTTTTGTTTTGTTACAAATGTTTTCAAAAGAAGCTTTTGGTGAAAATCCTCAAAGTTATGAGATGACACTAGAGAAAATTGCAAAAGCAGAAGGCTTAGAAGTACTTGGACTAGAGACTGTTGAAGAGCAAATGGGCTTTATTGATGGCTTAAGTGCGGAGGATCAAGTGAATATGATTATGGAAAATCTGCGTTCAAATGATAAAGACTTTAGTGAAACAAGAAAATTAATTGATATGTATTTGTCTCAAGACATTGACGCAATTCACGAGTATACCACTACATCAGGTATGAGTTCACCAGAATTTGAAGAGAACTTTCTTAACAAACGAAACAAAAACTGGATTGACCCAATAAAGAAAATTGTTAAGAAAAACAAAGCTTTCATTGCAGTAGGTGCTGCTCACCTTGGTGGACCACAAGGTGTTATCGAATTATTAAGAGCTGAAGGTTATACTTTAACACCTGTAAAATTATAGTTTCATGAAGTGGATTGGATTTACTGTTTTGCTATTTTCTATAGTTAGTTGCACAACATATTCTGAAAAGGACTTAGAAAGTTTTGATCAAGAAATTCAAGCTTACTTAGATTCTACAGGTTTGAAGATGGAGAAAACTGAAAGTGGACTCTACTACTCTATTCTTGATGAAGGAACTGGTGAAAATACAATCAGATATAAGGATCAAGTAACATTTTCATACAAAGGCACTTTTCTAAATGGAAATACATTCCAAGTCATTGGTAAAGATGAGCCACTAGTGTATAAAGTAAGTCAATTGATAGTAGGGTGGCAAGATGCATTAATGATGCTTAAAGAAGGCGGACGTATTCATATTATTATTCCTCCTCAATTGGGCTATGCTACTCAGAAAACTGATATTATTCCAGCTAATAGTTCTTTAATATATGAGTTAGAAGTGTTAGAAGTTAAATAGAATTAATGATAATATTCTAAAAGCTCTAAATAAATAACAATACAAACTAAAGGGTACCACGAGATCGAGATTCCATCTCTTGTTATTCTGGTCCTATACACTGAAAACTAATAAAAAAACGCAACGAAAAAAGCCCAGACATTATTGTCAGGGCTTTTCATTATTTATTAATCTACTATTTTAGTAGTATATCAATCTTCTCACTTTCGCTACATATTTAGCTAAACGAATCACTTGCTTAGTATAACCAAACTCGTTATCGTACCAAGTATAAAGTACAACGTTTTTCTTATCGTTCGAAACAATTGTAGCTGGTGAATCAAAAACTGAACAGCAAGTATTTCCAATGATGTCATTTGAAACCAATTCTTCATCAATTGAATAATGAATTTGGTTAATCAAGTTACCATTTAGTGCTGCGTATCTAATTTCATTGTTCACATCTTCAAGTGTAACTTCTTTTCCTAATTCTAAAGCAAGAATAGCTAAAGAACCATTTGGAGTTGGTACACGTACTGCATTTGCTGTTAACTTATTATCTAAACTTGGAATAACTTTAGTAACTGCCTTCCCTGCTCCTGTTGAAGTAATAACCATATTGATTGCTGCAGAACGACCTCTTCTTGGCTTTTTGTGCATGTTATCCAACAAGTTTTGGTCATTTGTATATGCGTGAACAGTTTCAATATGTCCTTTAACTATACCAAATTTATTATTGATTACTTCTAAAATTGGAGAAATAGCATTTGTTGTACATGAAGCTGCTGAGAAAATTCTCTCATTCTCTAAATCTAAATTTCCTTGGTTAATTCCGTAAACAATATTTGGAATCCCCTTTCCTGGTGCTGTTAAAATAACACGAGCTGCACCTTTTGATTGAAGATGTCTTGATAGACTTTCTTTATCTGTAAAAACTCCTGTGTTATCAATAATTAAAGCATTATTAATCCCAAATTCAGTATAGTCAATATCTTCTGGGTTTTTCGCTTCAATCATTTGAATCTTCATCCCGTTAATGTTCAATACTTTATTCTTAGTATCAACATCAACAATTCCATCAAAAGTACCGTGAACAGAATCATTTTTGAATAACGCTGCACGCTTCTTAATAATATCTTCAGAAACATCTCTAGTAACAATCGCTCTTAAGCGTAATTGTTGACCTTTTCCAGCTTGTTTAATTAACTCACGAGCTGCTAACCTACCGATACGACCAAAGCCATACAATACAACATCACGCGGCTCCATTGAAAATTTATCCTTTCCTATAAAGTCTTTTAATGTGTCTTTTAAGAATGCTTTTTCATCACTGTATTTATCTTTTGACTCTAGGTACTCATGCGCTAAACGTCCAATATCTAATTTAGATGGAGCGAGATCTATAGTAAGCAATGCTTCTGCCAATGCTGATGTTGTATAAACATCGATAGGTTTTTGAACTACAGTTCTTGAATACTCATGTAAGTTCATGATTTCAGAAACTGTTAAGCTTACAAGATGATTTCTAAATAATACTAACTCCACTCCTTGATCATAAAGAAGTTGACCGGTTTTACTAGCTAATTTAACAGCCGCTCTTTCTCTTTTTACGTGAGCGTCTAACTGTTCTTCATACCCGTTTGAAGTACTCATATTCTTATTGTTTATATATTGTTTCTAATGATTACATAAAAAAAGGGCCGCTAATAATAGCAGCCCCGAAATTTCTTATCCTAAATAAGCTTTTAAAAGTTTATTTCGCGAAGTGTGTCGCAGTCGACGAATCGCTTTTTCTTTTATTTGTCGAACTCTTTCTCTGGTAAGATTGAATTTCGATCCTATTTCTTCTAATGTTAAACCGTGGTTCATTCCAATTCCGAAGAACAAACGAATGATTTCACGCTCTTTATCTGTAAGTGTTGAAAGGGAACGTTCAATTTCACGTTGTAATGATTCAGCCATTAATAAAGCATCTGCTTTTGGAGAATCTCCATTCGCCATAACATCCATTAATGTTCCTCCATCCTCATTTGCTGATAAAGGTGCATCCATAGATACGTGACGACCAGAAACATTCATACTTTCTTTAATCTTATCTTCTGGAACTTCCAAAGCTTCAGCTAATTCTTCAGCAGAAGGTGGTCGCTCATATTCTTGCTCTAAACGAGAGAATGCTTTATTGATCTTGTTTAATGAACCTACTTGGTTCAATGGTAAACGAACAATACGCGCTTGCTCAGCTAACGCAGACAGAATTGATTGACGAATCCACCATACTGCGTATGAAATGAATTTGAAACCACGAGTTTCATCAAATTTTTGTGCTGCTTTAATCAAACCTAAGTTACCTTCGTTAATTAAATCTGGAAGTGTTAATCCTTGGTTCTGATATTGTTTTGCTACGGAGACAACGAATCGTAAGTTGGCGCGGGTTAATTTTTCAAGTGCCCATTGATCACCTTGTTTTATCTTTCTTGCTAACTCAACCTCTTCATCAGCGGTAATCAATTCCTCTTTACCGATATCCTGAAGATACTTATCTAGGGATTGACTTTCTCGGTTAGTGATCGACTTTGTAATCTTAAGTTGTCTCATATTTTTCTTGTCCTTAATAGAATGTGAAATAAAGTGTGGCAAATTTACACCAATTAAACTATACTACAAAATATAACTTGATGCAAATTTTTAAATCCTATGATTAAAAAAAAACGCTCTTAGGTAGAAATACCTATGAGCGTTTATATAACGAAGGATTTTACTTTTGGTTACAGTCCAAATCCAACATAATCTTTTTGTCCACTTTCAGTCATTACTTCTAGAAGGATTCCTTTTTGATCTTTTCGTTTTAAATAACTTGTCAATTGCTCAACACTAGTAACGTCTTCGTTATTTATTTTAGTGATAATTATTCCTTTTGACAATCCTATTGAACGTAATTTTCCAGTTGAGATTGAAGAAATTTTAACACCATTTTTAATGTTCAACTCTTTTTTCTCACTTTTTGTCAGCTCAACAAATGTTGCTCCTAGCGCAGAATGTTTTTCTAACTCAGCCTTAGATGTTAATTCTGTACTTCCATCAATATTCTTAAGTAAAACATCTCGGGTTATAACATCTCCGTTTCTTCTTAGTGTTAAAGCCACAATATCACCAGGTCTTCTTCTACCTATTTCTTCTTGGAGTTGAGCTATAGAATTAACTTCCTTCGTTCCTACTTTTAAAATAACATCTCCTTCTTTTATTTTTGCTTTTTCAGCACCAGAATCCTCATTTATTCCAGCTACGTATATTCCTTTTGAGTCAACAAGCTTCTTTTCATTTATCAAGTCTTGTGTAATTTCCTGAATTTGAACTCCAAGAAATCCGCGTTGAACCATTCCGTAATCAATCAAGTCATGCATTATTTTAGCCACTAAACGTGAAGGAACAGCAAAAGAATATCCTGCATAGTTTCCTGTTTGAGAAGCAATAGCTGTGTTGATTCCTATTAATTGTCCTTGTGTATTAATTAACGCACCACCAGAATTTCCTGGGTTAACAGCAGCGTCTGTTTGAATAAATGATTCAATAGGAATAATATTCTTATTTTGACTTCCTATAATATTAATATTCCTTGCTTTAGCGGAAACAATTCCTGCTGTTACTGTTGAGTTTAAATTAAATGGATTTCCAACCGCAAGTACCCACTGCCCTACTTTAACATCATCACTATTGGCAATTGGGATTGCGCGTAATCCAGTTTTGTTAATTTTTAAGACAGCAATATCTGTCGAAGGGTCTGTACCTACAACTTCAGCATCATAAGTAGTATTGTCATTTAAAGTTACTTGAATCTCACTTGCATTTTGAATTACGTGATTGTTAGTTACTATATAACCATCTTGTGAAATAATAACACCAGAACCTGATCCGTTTCCGTATTGCTTACGTTCTCTTCCAGCTCCTGGCCCATAAAAAAACTCCAAAAATGGATCTCTTTGAACGTATGACTGAACTACTTGGGTTTTAACGTGAACTACGGAATGAACAGTTTCTTCACTGGCTTTGGTGAAATCCAACCTCCCATCTATTTCGGAAGGTGAAAAGTTAACCTGCGAAATTGGTGTATTTGTTTCTTCAATTAAAGCATTTTGAGAAGGTGTATCAACTTTAAACTCTCCTGAATTAAACATAAAAAACACACCTAAAGGTAACAATCCTCCGAGGATTCCTAAACCTAATGATTTCATATTTTTTTTCATTTTCTCTATTTTTAAAATTATCAACTTTACCACATCAATTATAACACCAATCCTGTTGATTAGTTAAAGAAAATACGTTAAAAGTTGTTAAGCATATATCCATTCTTTTTATGTACTTTTGTTCACTTTTGGGTTTATAGAAATAAATGAAACAAGGAGTTATATATTTAATTATATTGATTGGTGGAATTGGAATTGGCTATACTTTCAATCTGATTTATAATACACCTGAAATTATCAATCAAACAGAAACTGTTATTGTTGAAAAGATCAAGAAACAAATCATAAGAGATACTATTCGAATTAAAAAGCCTGTTCAAACTAACTTTATTCCTGACACATCACTCACTGATGATTCTTACGATTACTATGATAGCCTTAATATTGAAGATGAGGAGATTGGATATCAAGCATCGCTAGATACAGATGAGATTATCATTAAGGAAGAGTTGATTTCTCAAAGAACCGTTCCTTTAAAATCTTTACCTTATGATTCAACTGATGTTTCTAATCTTTTAGAGATGAAAGGCAATGCCTTTAATAAGGACATAATTGTAGAGTTTTGGCAAAGTCCTTTAAACATTACTGGTTATGAATTATCTCGAAATAAATTAAAGCTATTTGGCTTTAACCCAAATGAATCCATTTCTTTACAGTTAGGGAATGATGAAGATGAAATATTTCTAAACACAGAGTCAATGAGTCTTCTACTTCAAAAAACAAAACAGTTTAAAACCTTAAAATTAAAATGACATTTTCTTTTTCAAAGTATCAAGGCACAGGAAATGATTTTATTATGATAGATTGTACATCTTCAAAAGATTTCACTTTATCACCAGACCAAATCAAATCGCTTTGCGATCGCCGATTTGGAATTGGAGCAGATGGAATTATTTTGATTTTTAAACACCCTACACTTGACTTTACTATGGATTATTATAATTCAGATGGTTCTCAAAGTTTTTGTGGTAATGGTGCACGATGTGCAGTTCACTTTGCCAGTTCTTTAGGTTTGTTTATAAGCAGAACTTCTTTTGAAGCCATTGATGGTGAACATGAAGCTACTTTATCAAATGGATTAATTTCACTTAGAATGAATAATGTTCCATCTTTTAAAAAGGATGACACAGCTTTTATTATTGATACAGGAAGTCCACACTATGTTAAGTTCGTAGCCGACCTTGATGATGAGGATATTGTTGAGTACGGTAAAAACATTCGCTACTCACCAAAATATGAGAAAAAAGGTATCAATGTCAATTTAGTTGAGGTCGTTGGCGACAATCAATTAGAAATGCTGACTTATGAGAGAGGCGTTGAAGATGAAACTTATTCTTGCGGAACTGGTGCAACTGCTGTAGCTTTGGCATACGCACTTGTATTGGATATAGATGATGTTGCTGTTACAATCGATGTTAAAGGTGGAGCTTTAGCTGTAAAGGCTGAACGATTTGGAGAATCATTTGAAGCTATATACTTAATTGGACCTGCTGAAAAAGTATTTAATGGAATTATATCAATTTAGACTTAAAGATAAGTTAAAGATTATCTTCAAAAACATCATAGTATTAAGAATATTTCAATAAATGAGATTGAAAATCGTATCTTTGAATCACAATGCTTAAAGGAAAAAACATATATCTACGACAAATAGAAGAAAGTGATATCAACATTCTTTTATTATGGGAAAATGATACAGAAAACTGGCGTTATAGTGAGTCTGAAGCACCGTTTTCTATCCACCAACTCGAACATTATATCAAAAACGCAAGTCATGTTCGTCAAAATCAACAATTGCGATTTATTATTTGTCTAATTGAAAACGATCTTGCAATTGGAACTATAGATCTTTTCAGCATCGATTTTAAGCACCTAAGAGCTGGTGTTGGCATTTTGATTGCAAATAAAGAGAACAGACAGAAAGGATATGCACAAGAAGCTCTGAAGTTATTAGAAATTTTTTCCTCAAAGAAACTTGAGTTAAAACAGCTGTATTGTGAAATTCAAGAAGACAATAAAGGAAGTATTCAACTCTTTGAAAAAGCTGGTTATGTAAAAACTGGTACGAAAAAGAATTGGTATAAGTTTAAAAATGATGTAATCGATGCTTACTTTTACCAAAAATTTATTTAAAAATGTTGAGCTTAAATTCCTTTAGCAAATTTTCATCAGCAATAACATTGCTCCTTGTGTTCAGTTCATGTACTTCAATTAACGCTTATTTTGGCGGAAAGAAAGAAACACTGAATTTAGTCGACACTGATTTTTATATACCCACTTCTACAACTATTGAAGAACTAAAAGAACTTCTCATTAGCAACGACATAATCGATGATAAAAAAGGTTTTCAAGCTGTGTTAGATTACAAAGAATTTAAAGATAATAAAGTTGCTCCTGGAAAATATATCATAGCTCCAAAAACAGAGTATAACACCTTAATTAATGGATTTACTTTAAATAATATTGGAAATGGGAATAAGGAAGTAGAGGTTGAGGTAACCTTTAATAACTGCAAAGACATCAGTGATATAGCTGGAAAAGTTTCTCATCAAATAGAAATGGACAGCATTGCGTTTATGCATTATATACTTTCTGACTCTATATTGCAAAAATTCGGATTTAATCAAGCAAGAATTGGTGCTTTATTTCTTCCAAATACCTACCGTTTATATTGGGATACTGACCATATTGAATTCGTAGATAGAATGGCAATAGAATTCAAAAAATTCTGGACTGCAGAACGCATTGCAAAACTTCAGCAAGTTGGATTGAAAAGTCAGTCTGATGCCGTTACATTAGCCTCTATTGTTTATAAAGAACAAGATAAATATCCTGAAGAATGGAAAACTATTGCAGGACTATATTTAAATAGAATTCGTCAAGGATGGTTACTGCAATCTGATCCTACATTTAGATTTTGCTGGGGAGATGAATTAGATGGTGTTGAACGATTGACTTATGAACATAGAGACAGAGATTGTCCATACAATACATACTTATACGCTGGTTTACCTCCTGGTCCAATTTTCATTCCTCCTCCTGAAGTAGTTGATGCTGTTTTAAATGCAGAAAATAATAACTATATGTATATGTGCGCTAAACCAAAAGGAGATGGATTGCATAATTTTGCAAAGACTTTAGCTCAGCATAACAGGAACGCTGCTGAATTTCAACAATGGATAAGAACTAGGAAACGATAAACAACATGAATACACTTGTACTCGATGAAAGACAAATTAATCAAAAGCTAGACAGAATAGCTTATGAAATAGTTGAAAACAATTTTGATGATGAAAAGCTTTTCCTCGTTGGAATTAAAGGAAATGGTTTTGAGATTGCTAAAGACTTAGCCGAAAGGTTAGAAAAAATTGGTGAACAAGAAATACATGTTTCAGAATTGATCATTGACAAAAAGAATCCGCTTGAACATGAAATTACAACCAGTATTTCATTGAAGAAATTCGATAACAATACTATTATTCTTATTGATGATGTAATTAATTCTGGACGTACAATGCAATATGCGTTGATCAAGTTATTAGAACGTCCAACGAAAAGAGTTAAAACTGTAGCATTAGTAGATAGAAAACATAGAAGCTTTCCAATTCGATGCGACTATGTTGGTTTAACCCTTTCTACCACTCTTAAAGACAGAATAGAAGTTGAGCTAGACGAAGTAAAACGTGCTTATTTGGTTTAAGAGTTGTTTTCGGTAGTTTTTTTGGACAATTCTTGATTGAAATATCCATCTAAAAACTCATACAAAGGCCTATGCTTAACCTTGAGTAAGCTAGGACATTCTTTATAGTAAGTGGTAACAACCGCGAAGAACTCTGCTTCAGAAGTTCCTCCGTATGCAGGGATTGTAGAATCATCGGCGTTTATCCTCTCCATTCCTTCTTTCATCAATTGTATCCAAATTTTCTTATCCTCTTCTCCCAAATACTCTGGAATACCATCAATTATTCCATCCGCTTTATCTAATAAATGAGAGAATTCATGAATGCCGACATTCTTTTTATCATTGTCAATCTGAAAACCTTTAATCAAAGCTGGAAGTGATAAAATCATAGTATTATTCATTAATCCACCATGATGTACTTTCCCATTAACAATTCCATGTTTATTCAAAGAGTTGTCCATATCAAAATTTGAGGGATAGACTAAAACTTCACGCAAATTACCATAATTATAATAAGGCAAACCCCAATAAGCAATTACTGCACTTGAAGCAACATAAAGTGCAGTTTCTTTCTCAGCTTGCTCCCTCCCTATTTCAGTTATTATAACATCGGCTAAAAAAATACCAACCCTATCTTCAAAAATAACTTTATCTGACTTTTTTAGTTTTTTATAAAAAGAAATGCGCTCACTCAACCAATGTTTATCATTTATAGAAAGTACCACCCTTTGGTTTCTTGGTGACTTTCTTCGTGTATTGATACGCCAATACCACAATGCTGTAATAATTGAAATTACAACCAAAACTCCTATGATTCGAGCGCTTGTATACCCTTTATTATGTAGAATAATAGGAATGCTTCCCAAAAGAATAAAGAACAAAACTACCCAGGGTAAAAACGGTTTATTTTTCATATTTTAAAGATAGCATTGATAATAAGTTAAAGCAAAACATATTGTATAATAAACTTTTAAACTCTCAAATAGTAACTCAAATAGTAAATTATCATTTTCGAATACTTAATTTCTTCCTAAAACTCCTTCTATTGATCATACTTATCCTAAACTTTATACCATCATAAAGCAAGTTTGCAATAAGTACTCCTGCTCCAAACATCAAGGTGTACATTTCGAAAGCAAAAGTTGAATATACAAATCCACCAAATAGTCCTCCTATAAAGAAAAAAGAAATGATATAAATTCTTAACTTAATAGAAGCTTTTATTTTCGCTCTACTGGGATATCTCTTTTTAAAGAATAAATACGAAAGTTCTATTCCTAAATCGGTAAATAAACCTGTAAGGTGAGTTGTTCTTACTACAGCATCTGAGACCTTGGTAACGTATGAGTTTTGGAGTCCCATAGAAAACAATAACAGACAAGCTATAACATCCGGGTAATCATAGAGAACTATACTTGTAAGAACAGAAACTGAAATAAGTATTAATGATTCTATGAGTACTGGAATAACATATACATTTAGTCGTTTATTTGTCTTAAACAGCTCTATTAAGATACTAGAGAAGAAGGATCCTAATAAAAAGGAGAAAATGTAGAGAAAATAGACAGTTCCTTTCCAAAACTCCAAATTGGCCACATCATTAATGAACAATGCAAAGTGTCCAGTTACGTTTGTGGTTAACTGTTTTAAATATAAGAACCCTGTTACGTTTACTATTCCAGCCACAAAGGATAATACGATTGCAATTCGAAGATTGTCTTTCATCGTTCTTTCTCTTCCTTGATGTCTATACATTAATTACGTTTTAAAAATAATTTAGAGTAAGAGATTATTTGATATTCTCTATTTTATTCACGGCGTGAAGTTAATATAATATCCACAACACACTTTTACAGTTTGTAGCAATTGTTACATAAACATCCAAACACTTCTACTGCTGTACATTTGTTACACAGACTGAAAGTATATATAAATATCTTCGCACCAAATAATTTAACACTAGTTAAAATAGAGGTTAGCTTCTATTTATACATCAGCTCTATATTAAAAAAAAATCAATACGAGACATGAAAGAACCATTATTCCAACCGAATTTTTTTTCATTACTAAAGAAAGGAATTTCAAAAAAACAAATATCAAAAGATATTTCTGCTGGAATTATCGTTGGAATTGTAGCCCTTCCATTAGCTATTGCTTTTGCTATTGCCTCTGGTGTTTCTCCAGATAAGGGATTAATTACTGCTATTATTGCTGGACTTATTATTTCAGTACTTGGAGGAAGTAGAGTTCAAATTGGGGGGCCAACCGGAGCATTTATCGTTATTGTTTATGCAATAGTTCAAGAGCATGGAGTAGACGGGTTAATTATTGCCACTTTTATGGCCGGATTTATTCTCATTATAATGGGAGTTGGACGTTTTGGAAATTTACTCAAATACATTCCATATCCTTTAATAGTTGGGTTTACAAGTGGTATTGCAGCTATAATTTTTTCTTCTCAAGTAAAGGATTTTTTCGGACTACCTATCGATTCAGTTCCTGCAGACTTCTTAGGGAAATGGAAAGTCTACGCACAAAACTTCAGCAGTATAAATTGGATTGCTGTAATCCTTTCAATAACAACTATAGTTATCAGTGTAAACTTTAGTCGTATCACTAAAAAGATTCCTGGTTCTATTGTAGCAATAGTTATAACCACTCTTATTGTGTATTTTTTCAACCTTCCTGTTATGACAATAGAAAGTAGTTTTGGTGACATTCCAAATCACATTACTATGCCAAGTATTCCTAGCATAGATTTAGCAACTATTCAATCTTTAATTCAACCAGCTCTGGCTATTGCACTTTTGGGGGGAATAGAATCCTTACTTTCTGCAGTAGTTGCTGATGGAATGATTGGCGGAAGGCATAGATCAAATACTGAACTTATTGCTCAAGGAACTGCAAATATTGCTTCTGCGATGTTTGGAGGGATTCCAGCTACAGGAGCCATTGCAAGAACAGCGACAAACGTTAAAAATGGTGGACGAACACCAATTGCAGGTATCGTCCATGCAATTGTTCTTCTACTTATCATGCTTATTTTTGCGCCTTTAGCAAAGCTAATTCCAATGGCTACTCTTGCAGGTATTTTAATTGTAGTTTCTTATCACATGAGTGAATGGAGACAATTTAAATCATTATTGAAAGGAAATAAATACGATATCCTCATTTTACTTGTCACATTTTTTCTGACTGTTGTATTTGATTTAGTATTTGCAATTCAGATTGGTATTGTTCTCTCTAGCTTTATACTCATGAAGCGTATGAGCGAATCATTACGTATTAACAAAGAGCTAGATTCATATACACCTCGATCTACAGGGAAATATAAATATGAAGAAGAGCAAATCGACCTACCAGATGGCGTTCTTAGTTATGAAATTAGTGGAGCTTTATTCTTTGGTGCTGCACAAAAATTCCAAGATACTATTGGTCAAATTCATGGTAGGCCAAAAGTTTTAATATTACGTGTTAGATTTGTACCATTTATTGATGCCACAGGTGTCCACCGCTTAAAAGAATTAATTAGATATTTTAATAACCAGAAAGTACATGTCATTATTTCTGGTGCTACTCCATCAGTGCGTTTGGACCTAGAAAAAGGAATGATTTATTCAGTACTTCCGAAAGAAAATATGCTTAAAAATATTGAAGAGTCAATTAAAAGAGCGGAAAACATAATTGAAGAATAAAAATCGTCACACTAAACTAAAAAGACATAAAAAAAGCCTTCCTTAATTGGAAAGCTTTTCAATTTCTTTGTACACAAAGAGTTACTTTTTCTTTTTAGCTGGCGTTTTATTAACCCATTTGTCATTTTTCAACTCACCTAAAACAGTAACGTCCTTAATTCTGTTATAATCTTCAATCGCCATCAGCATTTCTTCTTTTGTATCACGTCTGATTTTGATTCCATTTGCTTTTGATCCCTCGTTTCTAACTTCTATATAAAAACCATCTTTGAGTTTTGCTGGTCTTGTTGGCGGTCTACCCATAATCTAAATTTATCTTATTTGTTTATATAAATACCTGACTTTTCCTCAGTTTTTACTAAGATAGGAAATGAAAAATTAAAAACCAAATTTAGAATAAACAAAATGCAATTAAGTTGCAAATAGCGCTGTTAAAATTTAATAATTCAAATGAAAACTTTCTCTCAAATCAATGTCTTTTGCGTGATTATACTCCCAATATGCAATGTACTTAACCCCTTTCAACTCATAAACAGAGGTACGCATTTCCCCATCAAATACAGTTGGGTAACTTTCCTCCCACTTCTCAATCCTATACTGATTATTGGATGAAATATAAAACTTTACACTTCGTTCCAATTCAGGAATATTATAAATGTATACATACCCCTCCTCAGTTTCTTTAAGAGAAGCATTTGCATTATAGATTTTTATTTCTTTTTGTGAAGTTCTCAAATAATGCATGCTTGGAAGAATCTCAAAATTTCCTACAGGTAACAAGTCCGGATTTATCCTGGTCAGATTCATCATATTGTCTCCTGTGTAAGCATATTTTAATTGTAATGAGGTATCTCCTTCAGAGGCGAAGTACGATTTATGTTGGTATTCAAAACCTGATTTATTATTGACCTGAGTGTATGACTGACCACACCAATCCTGACTTCCCATCGTTATTTTAAGCGGGTATTTTGCTTTGCCTATTTCTGAAGGAGTAAAAACTGAGGTGAATTGAGAATATTCGTATATTCCAGTAATGAAACGGTCTACCCTATTTAGTTTAAGAACATTAACACTGTTTTCTGGAGTTGGGTGATCAGCTTTTACTTGTCGATCTACTAAAAAAGGTTCGGTAACAAAAATAAGAACTGCTTCCCCTGGATGATTCTCTCTATACCTCGCTTTACTTAATGTATAAGTCGCTATTTCTGCTTGACCTGAAAATAGAGATATATCTCCTTTTTTTGAAACTCTTTCTAATCCAGTGCTCTCATTCTTTGAATTTAGTGCTATTTTCTCAGGTTCAGTTGAATCTAGATTAACATTCGTCTTGTTTTCGCAGCTAACCAAAAAAAGAGCTACATACATTATTGTTCCTATTTTATATATCTTCATAAAGTTATTTTACTTAAAAAGTACGAATTATTTACTGCAATTCTTTAACAGAAGTAACTTATTCTGTATTTTATTATTAATTCAAAGCTATACTGTAGATAGAACCTTAAAAAATTTCTATTTTTGATAAAAATTGAATTACTGCAATATGAACAGTTTTTACGAAGAGTTCCCAACATCTACTGAGCTTGAATGGCTTGAAAAAGTAAAAATAGATTTAAAGGGAAAAAACATTGAAGATGTTTTACATAAATTTCATCCAATAGAAGAGGTGAACTATACTTCTTATGGATTTTCAGATGAGAAAAATACAAAACATAGCCTTCCAGGACAATCAGACTACGCACGAGGTGGTAAAACATCTAATAACGATTGGAATAACTGTGTCTTAGTCCCAAATGATACTCCAGAAATAATGAATGCTTTTGCTTTAAAGCAACTTATGAATGGAGCAACTGGATTGAAGATAGATTTAGGAGAGTTTACCCTAAAAGAATGTCAAACACTTTCAAAAGAAATTGGATTTGAACACATTGTTTCAACGTTCTTCTACTCTACAAAAGAGCAATTTGATTGGTTAAATTCTATAGCTGACGAGGGTAAACTGAACGGAACAGCAATAAACATTAGCAATGAAGATTTCGGCGCTTTAAAAAACATAAGGAGCGTTCTTATAAAAGCAATCGATGTCCAGTATGCGGGAGGAAACGTTACACAAGAAATCGCTTATGCGTTGCACAAAGGACATGAAGCACTTTATCAATTGATAAAAGAAGGATTTAATGTTGATGATGCAGCAGCGAAAATCAAATTCCAATTCGGAATAGGTAGTAACTTCTTTTTTGAACTCTCAAAATTTAAAGTATTCCGTTCTTTATGGTTTACAATAGTAGATGCTTACCAACCTGAACATGCTTGTACTGCTATTCCTTATATTGAAGCAGAGACTGGCTTTCTGAATAAATCCTTAAAAGACCCACATAATAATTTGTTACGTCAAACTACTGAAGCTTTATCTGCTGTCTTAGGAGGAATTGATGAATTAACGATACGTCCATACAATGCGTGGTCAACCGATAAAGATGTAAATAAAACACAGCGATTAGGACTGAATATTGCTTTATTGTTAAAAGAAGAATCTTATTTAGATAAGGTGATCGACCCTGCTGGGGGAGCTTATATTCTTGAAAATCTGTACGATAAAATAAGAGAAAATGCATGGAAGACTTTTCAAAAACTAGAAAATAAAGGCATTGACTTCTTGAATATAGAAATTAAAAATATTTCAGAGAAAAGACTGCAATTAGTTAACAATAAAAACAATACACTTATTGGAGTGAACAAATACTTCAATGAAGTTCCTTCTAAATCTTCGTGGAATGTCGCTGTTAAAACACCATTTGGAAAGCCATTGATTTTAGAAAAAGATTGTAAAGTTGAAATTTAGTTATGAAGAAAATAGATTTTAGCCAAATTGCTCCAAAAGAGCCAAAGGAAAGCAAAACTGTAGATCCTATTAAAACGCTTAAAACTGCTGAAAAAATTGACCTACAGTCATTTTATCAATTCAAAGATATTTCAGCTTTAAAACAACGTAATTTTGTTTCAGGAATAGCTCCCTATTTACGTGGACCATATACAACTATGTATACTGCTAGACCTTGGACAATTCGTCAATACGCTGGGTTCTCAACAGCCGAGGAATCAAATGCTTTTTATAAGCGAAATTTAAAGGCAGGACAAAAAGGACTTTCTGTTGCATTTGACTTGGCTACACACCGCGGATACGATTCAGATCATGAACGTGTTGAGGGTGATGTTGGTAAAGCAGGAGTTGCAATTGATTCTATAATGGATATGAAACTTTTATTTGATGAAATTCCATTAGATAAAATGTCAGTTTCTATGACGATGAACGGTGCTGTAATTCCAATTATGGCATTTTACATAGTTGCTGCAGAAGAACAAGGAGTTGATAAGAGTTTACTTTCAGGAACAATACAAAACGATATTTTAAAGGAGTTTATGGTGAGGAATACCTACATCTATCCTCCTCTTCCATCAATGCGTATAATTTCAGATATTTTTGAGTACACTTCTCAAAACATGCCGAAATTTAACTCTATTTCAATTTCAGGCTATCATATGCAAGAAGCTGGAGCAACAGCTTCCATTGAATTAGCCTATACATTAGCTGACGGATTAGAGTATCTACGAGCAGGGATAAATGCTGGACTTAAAATTGATGAATTTGCTCCAAGATTAAGTTTCTTCTGGGGTATTGGAATGAATCAGTTTATGGAGATTGCAAAAATGCGTGCAGGAAGATTACTTTGGTCTAAAATCGTCAAGCAATTTAATCCTAAGAGTGATAAATCATTAGCGTTAAGAACGCATTGTCAAACTTCTGGTTGGAGTTTAACAGAACAAGATCCGTTCAATAACGTTGGAAGAACTTGTATTGAAGCAATGGCAGCTGTTTTTGGTGGAACTCAATCTTTACATACCAATGCGTTGGATGAAGCCATTGCATTGCCTACTGACTTTTCAGCGAGAATAGCACGAAACACACAAATATTTCTTCAGGAAGAAACTGGTATCACTGATTTTATTGATCCTTGGGGAGGAAGTTATTATGTTGAGAAACTAACTGATGAATTAGTTGAAAAAGCGTGGGAATTAATTCAAGAAGTTGAAGAACTTGGTGGAATGGCTAAAGCTATTGAGACAGGGGTTCCAAAAATGAGAATTGAAGAAGCTGCTGCTAGAAAACAAGCTAGATTAGATGCAGGAAAAGATGTTTTAGTAGGTGTTAACAAATATCAATTGGATGAAGAAGAGCCAATGGATATTTTAGAGATTGATAATACTAAAGTTCGTATTTCTCAAATTGAACGTTTACAAAAGTTACGTAAGAACAGAGATGAAACAAAGGTTCAACGTGCATTAGCGCAATTGGAGCAGTTTGCTTCTTCTGGAAAAGGAAATTTACTAGCTGCTGCAGTTGAATGTGCTCAAGAACGTGCAAGTTTAGGTGAAATTTCAGATGCAATGGAGAAATCTTTTGGAAGATACCAAGCAACAATTCGTTCAATTAGTGGTGTTTATTCAAGTGAATCTATGAAAGACAATGATTTTAACTCGGCCAAAGCAAAAGTAGATGAATTTGCTAAATTAGAAGGTCGTAGACCACGTATAATGGTTGCTAAAATGGGACAAGATGGTCACGATCGTGGTGCCAAAGTAATTTCAACTTCGTTTGCAGATATTGGATTTGATGTAGATATAGGTCCTTTATTTCAAACTCCAAAAGAAGCTGCAAAACAAGCTGTAGAGAATGATGTGCATGTTGTAGGAGTTTCCTCACTTGCTGCAGGACATAAAACGCTTGTTCCTCAAATCATTGCTGAACTTGAACGATTAGGTCGCGGAGATATTATGGTTGTAGCTGGTGGTGTCATTCCGCAGCAAGATTATGATTACTTATATGAAGCTGGTGTTTTTGGAATTTTTGGTCCTGGAACAAAAATCTCTTCATCTGCAATAAAGATCTTAGACCTTTTAATAGACAGTGCTAAATAAACTACATGATAAGAAACAACTCACTAGATAATACAGCTAAAAGCTTTTTTATAGTCACTTTTTTAGTCCTTGCATTTTATTTTTTCGGATCCGTATTAATGCCTATTGTTTTTTCAGGTATTGCATCTCTAATACTGCTTCCGATAGTAAAGTTTTTTGAGAGAATTGGACTCGGTAGAGCTTTCTCTGTATTTCTGACAGTGTTCTTAATTTTGATTTTATTATCAGGACTGATTTTGGTTCTTATTGTTCAAAGTCAAGCAATTGTTACAGAGCTACCAGTATTAATGAAAGAAAACAAAAGTTTTTTAAGCGTTGATCCTGAAGACATAACAATGAAGTCTATCAGTAATTTAATTGGCATTGAGCCAGAAATGTTAAAAGAATATTTCTCTGCTTTAAAGGGAGGAATGATCAGTGTACTTGAAGGTGGATATAAAGGAGTAACGAGTTTTGTTGTATTTCTTATCACCTGTCCTATCTATATTTTCTTTATGTTAATGTACCGCAACAATGTATATAAGTTCATTATTGAATATCAAAAAAGAAGTGATGGAGAAAAAGACAGTGATGAGATAATTGAGGATGTAAAGCATAATCTTTTCCAATATCTTAAAGGAATGTTGCTCGTAATGTTTATTGTTGGCTTACTTACCTATTTAGGGTTATTGTTATTAGGAATTAAATATGCTTTATTCTTAGGAATATTAACAGCTTTGTTAACTCCACTACCCTATATCGGTGTAATCATCAGTGCTGCGATTCCAATAATTATTGCTATTTTAACAAAAGATTCTGGATGGTATAGTATTGGAGTTTTAGGTGTTTTTGCAGTTGTACAGTTTTTAGAAGGCAATCTAATAACACCTAAAATTATGGGTAACAATGTAAATATTAACCCACTTGTTATTATAATCAGTTTGGTTCTTTTTGGTGCTGTTTCTGGATTATTAGGCTTGATACTTACCGTCCCATTGCTGGCTGTTATCAAAGTGATCATTGAACACTCACCAAACTTAAAACCATGGAAGTATTTATTCGAAGACAAAAAGTTATGATTTTCCTTGTTATTCGTATCCTTTCTTATAATATTACGTATAATTATAAATAAATAAATTCTTTTGTAAAAAAGTGTATTTTCAGAGTTAGGCACAGTTCTTGAATCTGAATATTTAAAATAAAGAAAAAATGAAAAAATTACTTACTCTTATTACGACATTATTAATTTCAATGAGTTACTTTTCACAAGGTAGCTATGAAGATTTGTTAATTATTAAAGCTGATGGGAATTGGGAAAACTTAATTAAACAATCTGAAAGATACACCTTAAAAGGTGCGACTGAGAAAGATGCTTTACCATATTACTATCTTTCTTATGGACTTTACAAGATTTCATTTCAAGCTGACCGAGGTGAAAAATATAAAAACTCATATAAAGATGCGTTTAACGCAATCGGTAAGATGCTTAGATATGATAAAACTGGTGAGGTTCAAGAAAAGCACGCAGACTTTGTTGATGAGCTAAAATTATCTCTTCTTGAGATTATTCAAAATGAGGTGGAAAACGATGAGTACCGTCGTGCTTTCGGTTGGACAATGAGATTGTACAAATTTGGTCGTGATTATGCCCCGGTTTATTATTTAGAAGGTGCATTACGTTATAGAAATAATGACAAGTCCACTGCGAATACTAAATGGAAAACAGGTGATGAACTCATAAAAGAAGCAAATATCAATTCATGGTCAGAGGCTGATAAAAGTATTTTCATGTTAGGTCTATATGAAACTGCTCAAGCTTTAAAAGACGACCGTCAAGATGCTAAAGCAAAGGAGGTGATGAATATTGGAGCACCTTACTTTGAAGATGATAAGAAGTGGAAAAACTATTATGACCAAATTGTCAACTAAGTTTTAATATGTTAAACAAAAAATCCATAACCTGAAGTTATGGATTTTTTGTTTAAAGTATTATATCTATTATTTCATTTGTTCAGATACAACTTCGTTGTTCTGCTTTTCAACAACGTCTCTCCAAAGAATTTCTAAAGATGCTTCTAGCGCTCTTTTCTCCTCTTCTTGCGCAGTATGCATAATTAATGGATCAGTGAAGTAATGCTTAATAAAGTTAGTGTCAAAATCACCACTTCTAAACGCTTTGTGTTTCATTACATATTTTCCGAAATCCAAAGTAGTTCTTAGACCAGATATTTCATAACCATCAATTGCTTCAATCATTCTGTCTATAGATTGTTCACGGGTTTCACCCCATGTAATTAATTTAGCAATCATCGGGTCATAATAAATTGGAATATCCATTCCTTCTTCAAAAGCATCGTCGATTCTAATATAATCAGCAACTGGTTTTTTATATCTGCGTAATGTTCCAATGTCTGGCATAAAATTACTTAAAGCATCCTCAGCATAAACTCTAATCTCCATAGCGTGACCATTGAGTTTAACATCTTCTTGTTTGATTGACAACGCTTCGTTATTTGCTACTCTTATTTGCATTTCAACAAGGTCAAGTCCTGTAATTTCCTCTGTTACTGTATGTTCTACTTGTAAACGGGTATTCATTTCTAAAAAATAGAAGTTTAAATCTGCATCTAGTAAAAACTCAACTGTTCCAGCACCTGAATAATTACAAGCTTTAGCAACACTACAAGCTGCCTCTCCCATTTTTGCACGCAATTTTGGAGATAATACAGCGCTTGGAGCTTCTTCAATAACTTTTTGATGTCTTCTTTGTATACTACACTCACGCTCATGTAGATGAATGACATTTCCATGATTATCTGCAAAAATTTGAATTTCTATATGACGTGGCTTTGTAACAAATTTCTCCACAAACACAGCGTCATTACCAAACGAAGATCTAGCCTCTGATTGTGCTAATCTCATTTGTTCTTCCATGTCCTCTTCTCGTTCAACCAACCTCATACCTTTTCCACCACCTCCAGCAGAAGCTTTTATTAAAACAGGAAAACCAATTTGAACAGCTATTTCTCTTGCTTCAGTAAAATCTACCACTGCTTTATCAATTCCAGGTACTAAAGGAACATCGTAAGCTTTTACAGCTTGCTTAGCACTTAACTTATCTCCCATAAGCTGCATAGCCTCTGGAGAAGGTCCAATCAAAGTAATTCCTTCTTTCTTTAATCTTACTGCAAAATCAGGATTCTCGGATAAAAACCCATATCCTGGATGAATTGCATCAACATTAAGGTCTTTTGCAACTTGAATTATTTTGTCTTGTACCAAATAGCTTTCTGCAGAAGGTGCAGGTCCAATAAAAACAGCTTCATCAGCTTCGTGTACAAATGGTGCATTTTTATCAGCCTCTGAGTACACAGCTACAGATTGAATATTCATCTTTTTTAGAGTGCGAATAACACGTCTTGCAATCTCACCACGGTTGGCAATTAATACTTTTTTCATTCTTCACTTTTTATAGCGTTCCTATTTCTGTATTTTTCAGGAATTGGAACTTTGTTATCTTTTCTATCTTGTAAATCGACCCAGTTTTTTTTCTTTCTAAAAATGTTTGCGAAAAACTGAAATAATTTAAAGTCCTCTAAAGTATGAAAATCTTCTTTATAACTGACCCCTACTCCTTGAGTAAATTGTCCTCTTGCATCATTTTGTAGAATAGAGTTATTATTGGATTCATTAAAGACATTCATTCTAAAAGTTCCTTGTTCATTTAATAAGTATTCAACTTTAACATCTCCAATGAATTGATTTTGACTTGGGATATTATCCTCAGCTCCGTTTTCACCTTTTGTTGTTCCTACTCCAAAAGATCCTGAAACAAGAAGTCTGTCATCCAAAAAAGCTTTAGAAATACCGAACTCTCCAGAGAATTGTCCTGAGAAATCATCACTTTCAAGATTAACATTCATTTTATAACCTTCAGCCATTTTATTCAGTACATTATTAATCTGTGTTGATGCCAAATCCAAAAAGGCTCCTCCATTTCCACCTGCTCCACCACCTTGTCCTGACAAGGGCATAAAAGATTTAGAGATTAAGATGGAAAAGAACTGCTTATTTAACTCATCTCGATCACTCCTAATCCTTGAAATGACAGCCTTCCCTGATTCAGATGCTTTGGGAGCTTCAATATCAAAGGAGATTTCAGGACTTAACATATTCCCTGTTAAGTTTAAGTAGGAATATATTTCTTCATTATTAGAAGATTGATTATCCACAACATTAGGCATAACAACAGAAAGGTTGGCCATCGTTTTGTAATATGCATTGATGTTTAAAATAGCTTCATATGGATCACCAGCCCACTGAACAGTCCCCCCGGGTTCAATGTTGAAGTTTTGTTTATAAGGTCCCATCGCAAAGTTATAAACTCCACTAGCAACGGTATAAGTACCATCCATAGCAAGTTCATTAAATTGGTTAACAGTTAAACTTAGATTTCCTTTCCCTTTGGCTGAGATTTCATCTCCTATTTTTTCGTTAAATATCAGTTTTACTTCAGCATCATCTGTAACGTCAAAGTTTAATTGTAAATCTACTCCTGTTAAATCAATTCTATTTTCGTTCTCTTCTTCCTCACTCCCATCTTTTTTAAATGAGATAAACCCATCTTCTTCAATTGTTGTTGGTCCATACATTGGGAAAACAATTTTAGTTCCGCGCTTTGTTTTTGCATTCACAACGATTGAAAGATTATCGGTATATCCAGATATAGTTGCTATTCCAGTTATATAGGCGTCTCCATAGTACGGATTGTCAATATCATAAGTAGTATTCATAACCATAAACCTTTCAATAGGCATTGGTTTAGATCTATCATTGGGCAAACGCTTAGTTGGGTGCTCCTCTAAATTGGCCACAACTTCAAAATAGAAATCTTTGAAGTTATTATGGAATAAAGAGCCTGTAATAAACCCGGTATTTCCTTCTTGGTCTTTAATTGGCATTTGGTTAATATATATCCCATCTTTAACAGACTCAATCTCTCCTTCAAAATACATGTTTGCACCTAAAATAGCTAAATTGACCATCCCGTCATCAAAATCGACTTTCCCAGTCATAACAGGTTCTTTAATTGTACCTGTTAACTTTAATTCTCCATTTAATTTACCTTTTAAATCACTGATTACATCAGGATCTAAAAACTCATTTACTACTGCTATATCAGTATGTCTAAATTTCATACTAAAATCTAACTGGCCTTCATTTTCTTCACGTTCTTTTAGATAATAGTCACCCTCAAATTGAAAGGTTTGTTCATTTCTATAGAAAATATCTCCGAACATATTGATTTTATCTTCTTCTGAATTATAATTTGCACCAAAGCTAATGTTTCCAACATCTGTTTTATTGACATGTAGCTCTTCAATTATAGCTTCACCAAAAAATTGGAGGTTAGAAATTGGAGTTGTCAAATATCCTGAAACATTTAAAATTCCCGCTAACTTTGTGTCTGGACCTAAAATATTTCCAAGCTCATCTAAATTAAGATTCATAACGTCTAGGTATAGTTTATCGAAATTTGAGTTAGACAACTGACCATTAGCGGAGATGTACTGATTCTCATGTTCTAGTTTTAATCCGTCAACAAAGAAACAGCTATCTGAATAATTGATATGAGCTTTTTCATGTAAGCTCCATTGGTGACCATTAAAAGTAATATACGAAGGGTTAATATCTATATCAAACTCAGATTTCCCATGTAAATTTGTAAACCATTCAATGTTAGATTTTGAATCGTTAGGATCTTCAAATAACAGTTGAGAATCTAATCCTCCATTAGCTGCTAACCCTGTAAAATGTATGTTTTTAAAAGAAAGACTGTCATTTATAGATATTGTACTTACATCAATTAAAGCCAGCAGTTCTTGATTTGAAACTTCTTGAATGGCATAAATGTTATCTAAACGAATTGAATCATAAGCTATATAATCTGATGAAAGATTAAGTCCAAGCGAATTATTTACTCCATTATAGAACCCGTCAATCTTGGTTTGATTAGCGATTTGAATCGAAGGGTATAAAATAGACAGCAGCGGATTAATGTTCTTAATTTCAATATCATATTTGAATTGTGTTAATTCATCTTTAATATCTTCTGCTGAAACATTTAAAGCTGGGAATATCTTCCCTATTTGGAAAATTATGTTTTCTCCTACTTTAGAGTAATCTACTATACCATTTAGATTAGCATCAATAATCTCTGATTGAATAGAAATACTGTCTTTGTCTTTGGTTCTTTCAACAAATCCATTGAAGTTAGATGTTTGAAAGACATCTCTGCCTTCTTGATAAAATAAAGAGTCAATAATTAAGTTACCTTTAAAATCATTAAAGTCTCTTCCTTTCGCATCAATTTCAATTGTCGTATTAAGTTCTCCCCTATTTTCAAACATAGAATTTATGTGTTCAAGACGGGCACATTCTAAATTAATCTTCGCTTTCATTTCCAGATAGTTTCCAATGCTAAAAAATCCATTAAAAGAAAGGTCAAAATTATCATCCCTGATATAGATACTACCTTCTGCTTCGTTTTGAGTACTTGAACTGGTATTATCTACCTTGTAGTTAAGATTATCTAATACAATATAATCATATGTATAATCATATAATTCAGTATCGGTTAATATTCCAGAAACACCGCTTGCTCTAAAACCTTTGGTATCAATTTTTGCAGATGTCAAACCTAAAGCTCCATTAATTTGCCCAAAATTAGTATCGTATAAAATCTCATTAAGAGCAACTCCTGTTACTTTAATCTGATTTTTACCTTTGTTTTTTGGAATAATTGTAAATGAAGAATAACTCGTATCAGACAAGACCTTAAACTCCTCTTGAAAAATAAAAGAACCAACATTTGTATTTAACTCGGACAAACTGATGTTCAAATCATTAATTGATCCGTTTACTGCTAAGCTAGTTGCCTCAATATGTTTCAATGCTTTTAATGCTTCTGGCCATTTTACATAAGCTGAAGAAGAATTATCGGGTAATTTAAATCGCTCAAGGTCTTCAACAAACAAAGAGAAGTAATCTAGTTTTTGATGAATATTTGATTTGGATAGTGTTTTAAAATCAGGCAGTGAAAAATCACCTTTCAACATGGTTCCTTTTCCATATTTTAAAATGATATCATTTAACGCTAATTCTTTTACCGCTTTCTCTGTACTTCCTGATAGTTCTATAACATCATCCATTCCTTTTAACTGTGGAGCGAAATAGGAAACATCTTTAAGAGAAACTTGAGAAATATCAAATTCACTTTCCAACTTTACAACATCCACAAAATCTGAAAAGTCAGCTAATGTTTCTGAACGCAGCTTAAAGGATTTTATATTTATATTCGATTGATTAGTAATGATTTTTGCATTTTGAAGTGCTAATCCATTATCATTGAACATTGCGTCAGCTGAAAGCTTTACTAATTCAAATCCACTTCGTTCATTAAAAGCAATTGTCTCTAATTTTGCGCTATAACCTTCAGGCTTAATCACAACATTACTAGCAGATAAAGCAATGTTTTTAGCAGATAAATTTGAATAATCTACTCCAAAATCAACAGGCGTAGTGTTTTTATCATGATAAGAAAAGTGAGTATTAATAACCTTTACCTTGCCAATATTTAGCATAAAGTCCACTTCTTCTTCAGATGGTTTATCAGGTTTAAAGGCATCGATTAAAAACTGTAAATTAAGACTCTTCTCATTTTCATATCTCTTCAAAGCTACTTTTGCATTTCTAATTTCAACATGATCAATATTGAAATTCATCAAAAAAGCACCAATTAGATTATAATTGACATAAAACTCATCAATATAAACTAAAGTATCCTGATGTTGATCCTCTAAATACAGCTGATCAAAATATATTCTATCAATAAAAGCAATATCAACTTTCCCAATAGATACTTTAGAATCAATCATTTCTGATAAATATTCTGTTCCTTTATGGGCTAAATAAGTCTGAAAACTTGAGGTACGAATGAGGAAGGCTAAAGCAATGATTAAAATCATTACAATCTCAATCAAAATAAGCGTTATATTCCCTAGTATTTTCAGTAATTTTGTCATTCGCAGTAACAAAGATATTCAAAGTTGATTAAAAACGATATTATCATTCTAGGTATTGAGTCATCATGTGATGATACCTCGGCAGCTATCCTCAAAAACGAGACCATTTTAAGCAATGAAATAGCAGGCCAAAAAGTCCACGAAGCCTACGGTGGTGTAGTTCCTGAGCTTGCATCAAGAGCTCACCAACAAAATATACTACCTGTAGTTGACACAGCTATAAAAAATGCTAAAATTAATCTTGAAGATATAGATGCCATCGCTTTTACGCGTGGACCAGGTTTATTAGGCAGTTTAATCGTTGGGACCTCATTTGCAAAATCACTTGCCTTAGGACTTAACATTCCAATGATGGAGGTCAACCATATGCATGGGCATGTTTTAGCTCATTTTATTGACGATGAAGACAAAGATAAGCCCAATTTTCCATTTATATGTCTCACTGTTTCAGGAGGACACACACAAATCGTATTGGTAAATGATTATCTAGATATGGAGGTTGTGGGAACGACTAAAGATGATGCTGCCGGAGAAGCATTTGACAAAACAGCAAAACTGCTTGGACTACCTTATCCAGGAGGCCCATTAATAGACAAGTATGCTCAATTGGGTAATCCTGAGGCTTTTTCTTTTACAGCCCCAAATATGCCTAATTTCGATTATAGTTTTAGCGGATTAAAAACAAATGTGCTGCAGTTCTTACAGAGAAACACAAAGAATGATAAGGATTTTGTTCAAAAAAACCTCAATGATATATGTGCTAGTCTACAGCACACTATAATAGATATACTTTTTGATAAGTTAATTAAGGCTACACGTCATTTCAATATACACGAAGTAGCCATTTCAGGAGGTGTATCTGCCAATTCAGGATTACGTAAACGTTTAGCAGAAGAAGGAATTAAACACGGTTGGAAAGTACATATTCCACGTTTTGAATACTGCACAGACAATGCTGCTATGATTGCAATTGCTGGGAGGTATCAATACTTAAAAGGAGAATTTGCCAAACAAAATATTAGTCCCGATGCCCGATTAAAAATATAATATCAGACCTTAGATGTTCTTATTGATAAAAGTCAAAAGATTCTTCATCATTTTGTCTTATGTAAATAGAATTATTTAGAAAGAATTCCAACAAACAATCAAAGAAAAAGCGTATTTTAATAGCTACTGTAATTTTCGTACTTTCGTAATAAGGAGATGACAAAAACGCTTCACATAAAAAATATGGTTTGTCCGCGGTGTATTACTGCGGTAGACAATGTTTTAAAGGAAATGAACATTTCTTCAGAGAAGATAGAATTGGGTCAGGTTTTTCTTAAAGAAGAGGTGTCAGAATCCATTCGCAAAGAACTTGATAAAAAACTGCATAATCTTGGTTTTGAATTACTCTCTTCAACTACTTCTCAATTAATTTCCGAGATCAAAACAGCGATTATTCAACAAATCCATCACAGTTCAGAACCTTTAACCGTTAATTTTTCGGATTTTTTGAGTGAGAGATTAAATTATGATTACTCTTATTTAAGTCGCTTGTTCTCTGGAGTAGAAGGCATCACTATCAATCGATTTATTGTCATTCAGAAAATTGAAAAAGTAAAGGAATTGCTTTTTTACGATGAAATGACCGCTACAGAAATTGCGCATCAACTCAATTATAACAGTGTCTCTTATCTTTCTAACGTTTTTAAAAAAGAAACAGGGATGACACTTTCACAGTTTAAAGAGTTGAAGGATCCTAAAAGGAAAGGGATTTCTGATTTGTAGAGGCGTTAGGTCGTTTTACAAAACTTCATAACTTCTTTACAAAATAACGTAACACTTTCCATGTGTAGTTTAACGATATTTGTTATTCAATAAAAAAGAAATTATGAGTAATTCAACTATAGAAAAATTTACTTTCCCTGTCACTGGAATGACCTGTGTGGGATGTGCTTCCAGTGTTGAAAATATCCTCAACAAAATGGATGGCGTTACAGAAGCTGGGGTAAACTTCGCTTCAAACACTGTATTGGTATCCTATGACTCTGAAAAAGTAAGTAAGGAACAATTAAAATCAAACTTACAAAGTGCGGGATATGACATTATCATTACCGAAGAAAACGCTAAGGAAGAGCAAGAAGAACAACAAGATAAAGCATACAAAGAAGTTAAAAAACGTACACTATGGGCAGCTATATTAACATTGCCTGTTTTCATTTTAGGAATGTTTTTTATGAATTGGGAACCCGGGAATTATATTTCTCTAGTTTTTGCAACACCTGTACTTTTTATCTTCGGAAGAAGCTTTTTTATTAATGCATGGAAACAAGCCAAGCATAAGAAAGTAAACATGGATACGCTAGTAGCCTTGAGTACTGGAATTGCTTATCTCTTTAGTATATTCAGTACGTTTTTCCCTTCTGTTTTTGAAGCACAAGGAATAACAGCGCATGTTTACTACGAAGCTGCAACTGTAATTATCACTTTTATCCTTTTAGGAAAAGTGATGGAGGAAAAAGCTAAGTCCAATACTTCAACAGCACTCAAAAAGCTGATGGGATTACAGCCAAAAACATTGCGCGCCATCATCAATGGAGAAGAACAAGAAATTCCAATTGAAGCAGTTGAAAAAGGAAATACCATTATCATTCGTCCTGGAGAAAGAGTACCAGTTGATGGAGTTGTTACTCAAGGAAGCTCATTTGTGAATGAAAGTATGATCACTGGAGAGCCAGTTCCTGTAGAAAAGTCTGAAGGAGAAAAAGTGTTTGCTGGAACGGTCAATCAGAAAGGAAGTTTTCATTTCACTGCTGAAAAAGTAGGGAAAGACACATTCCTTTCTCAAATTATTAAACGTGTTCAAGAAGCTCAAGGAAGTAAAGCTCCCGTTCAGAAATTAGTAGATAAAATTGCAAGTATTTTTGTTCCCACTGTAATTGGAATTGCGATTTTGACCTTTATCATTTGGATGAGCATAGGTGGAGATTTAGCTTTTTCTCATGGATTAACTACGGCAATTGCGGTATTAATTGTAGCTTGTCCGTGTGCACTTGGACTAGCAACACCGACTGCTATTATGGTTGGTATTGGAATTGGTGCAGAAAACAACATCCTAATTAAAGACGCTGAGAGTTTAGAATTGGGTCATAAAGTAGATTCCATCATTCTTGATAAAACAGGAACAATTACCAGAGGAAAACCAAATGTAACTGATGAAAAATGGTTGATTACTGAAAATAAAGATCACTTGCGTTCAAAACTCTTGGCTTTAGAAGCAGACTCTGAACATCCTTTAGCAGATGCGGTGATTAGGAAACTCAAAGAAGAAGGCGTAGAACCTTCTAAAATGACAGATTTCAACAGTATCACAGGTAAAGGTGTTCAAGCGAAAGACGAAGCTGGAAAAGCTTATTTTATTGGTAACAGAGAATTAGTTGAAGGACAAGGAATTACTATTGACGAGGCCTTAAATGATACCATTCAAAAATGGCAGAACGAAGCCAAAACCGTAGTTTTCTTTACCGATGATAATCAATTACTAGCTATTTTAGGAATTGCAGACGAAATTAAAGAAAACTCTGTTCAAGCCATTAAAGACTTGAAAGAATTAGGTGTTGAGGTTTATATGCTGACAGGAGATAATCAAAACACAGCAACTGCAGTCGCTAAACAAGTTGGAATCTCTGAATTTAAAGGAGGTGTAATGCCTTCCGACAAATCAGATTTCGTAAAGAAGTTACAGAAAGAAGGCCGTGTTGTAGCCATGGTTGGAGATGGAATCAACGATTCAGAAGCATTGGCACAAGCAGACGTGAGTATTGCCATGGGTCACGGTTCTGACATTGCTATGGATGTGGCGAAAATTACTTTAACCACATCTGACTTAGCAGCAATTCCAAAAGCATTAAAACTCTCTTCAAGAACGGTAAAAGGAATTCGTCAGAACTTATTTTGGGCGTTCTTTTATAACGTAATTAGTATTCCAATTGCTGCAGGGGTACTTTATTCATTGAATGGATTTTTATTAGACCCAATGATTGCTGGTGCTGCAATGGCATTTAGCTCGGTTTCTGTGGTGCTCAACAGTTTGCGATTAAAAAATATGAAACTCTAGATTGGAATATCGAAAATATTAATTAGAATTGAGTTTTGGTATTTTGGTGTTTTAACAGACTTAATTACCGAAAGATTTGACACTAATTTAATTTACAAAAGAAAAAATAACATCATGGAAGAATTAAGATTTAAAACGACATTGAAATGTGGTGGATGCGAAGAAAAAGTCACTCCAGGTTTAAATGCAATCGATGAAATTGAAGAATGGGATGTGGACTTAGATAGTCCAGATAAAATCTTGACTGTTTTTGCTACAAAAGATGTAGAAGATAAAATTATTGAAGCGGTTGAAAAAGTAGGATTTGAGATAGAAAAGATTAGTTAATATGAGTCTATAAACTTTATAGATTTAACAAAATTGAAACGCAAGAACAGTTAGTTCTTGCGTTTTTATATTCAATTCTGTTTAAATGTATAACTAGGTCTTATGAAATTCCCCCCTATAGCTTTAGTAAATACTGAAAATACTGCTAAAAGTAAAACTTAAATCAACTCGATCGCTGCATTGATTGCATTTGCGATATTATTACGTAAAGTAATTAGATCAGATTTCATCATATAGCAAGGAGCTGTAACAATTTTGTTTCCCCTATCAATATTTATTTCATCTGCTAACTTCATTGTTGTTGCTGCTCCAGTCTTCGTTAGTCCTTCAACAAAACCTTTTATATCATAAGGAGACTCTGCTTGATCAGAACCAATAGTTAAATAAGACTTAACTCCTGAGTCTTCAAGAGCTTTAGCGATAACTACTGGACTTACACAAAGTCCAACGATTGGCTTTCCAACATTTACCATGTTAACGATTAGAAGTTTAACTTCTGGGAGTATAGTTCCGTCTGGTCCATTAAATGCCCAATCCGTTAAGTTTTTAGCATTTCCAGCACCACCGGGAATAACTAATGCATCTAAATCTGCAGGAGAGATATTTTTAATGTCAGTAATTTCTCCACGTGCAATTCTAGCAGATTCAACCATCATGTTTCTTGTTTCCTTTTGCTCCTCCCCGTTCAAATGATTTATAACATGATATTGGTCTTTATCTATACCAATACATACTGCTTCGTGACCAGCTTCTGCAATTGCCAGTAAAGTGAAGACTGATTCATGAATTTCAGAACCATCATTCACACCACATCCTGACAAAAGAACACCTATTTTCATATTTTATATTTTTGTTTGAATTATAATACTCGTAAAGTCTAATATAAAGTATTAATTTTGTTTTCAACAGAATTAACCGATGAAATTTCAAGAAGTCATTCATTTAAAGCATATAATTTTCTACGATGGAGACTGTGGATTCTGCAATACCTCTGTACAGTTCGTCTTAAAACACCGAAAAACAGATTTCTACTTTATTCCTTTACAAACAGATTTAGCTAAGCGAATAATGTTTATTCATAGTGAAACTATTCAAATGAATACACTGTATTTACTCAATGAGGGGAAGTTATACGAAAAATCTACCGCTGCAATTCGCATTTCTAAAAACTTGAATAAACTATATCCAATATTATATTTCTTAGGAATCATAGTTCCAAAATCCATACGGGATTGGGTGTATGATCAAATTGCAAAACGGAGACATAAAATAAATCCTGGTTATTGTGCTATGCCGAAACCTGAAGAGAGATTGTTTTTTATTGATAAGGTTGAAGATTAGCTAATGTTGCTGCTTCATTAATCGGATATATCGGTCAATACTTATAAGTGTATTTTCGATCGTTTCATACTCATTATTTGGTCGAGGAGACAAAGCAGGAGCTGAAACAACATTCCCTGTCGCATCTACCAATAAATAATGAGGAAAACTACTCACGTTCATCTTTTTCAAAATTGGATCTCTTTTAGAAATCACGGAAAAATCCCATGCTATTTTATGTTCTTTAACAAAAGGAGATGGGTTATCTAACAAAGGGTCTCCTTCTTCACTTACCAAGATTGTTATAAATTGAATATTCTTAGAATACCTCTGCTGAATTTGTCGCAACAATGTTAAGTCGTCAATAGATTGCTTAATTTCTTTACTTATGTATTGAATATAGAGATGTTTACCTAAGTAATCACTTCCAAACTTTCTTTCTCCATTAACCATAAAACTATAATCAGGCATTTTGGTCCCTGGAACTAAGTCCAATAGTCTGTATTTGATATTAGAAGCAATAATTTTATGTTCTTCAAAAATAGCATTCGTTGAAACACTGTCTAAGATGGTTAAAATATTAGTTTGTGGATAATCATCAGAATAAAAAACTTCAGACAATATTTTCACCATAACCAGCTCTCTTAACCTTATGTTTTTCAAGCCATAATCTCCACCTAGGGCATTCATAATCATTGATGGACTACTATTGATCACACCTTTATAAAAGCCTTCATTCACTTCATTAGAAACTTGCGCCTCATACTTTTTATAATGATGTAGGATATAATCCATATATCGATCATTTTGATACAAAACCGTTTCTGGTTTAATATAGAAGTCATACTTTTCATATCTATTTCTCTGTCCTAGATATGCAATATTATCTAAAGCAGCCACTGAATATCTAACATAAGACTTAAAGAATCTGCTTGTATCTGCCTTATATTTATTTTCAACTTCAATTTTAAAAGTATCTAATTTTGAAACAAAGTTTACTGATTTTAAAGACTTGTGATAATAGTGATTTTCTAAAAAATTTAATTGGTAATCTTCAAACATCAATATTTTGTAATTTATATCTGTAGAATCTAGGTCAAGAAAAAAGAACTCAACATCTACTCCACTAGCTCTTTCATCAATATAAGGAGAACTCTTAGTTACAAATAAATTATATTTAGCTTTAGGTTGAGTATAAATATGAAAGAAGTTTTTACCAACTTCAATTCTTAACTTTCTGGTTTCATCGTTAAAAAAACTCACTTTAAAAGTAGAGTCTTCCTGAACTGTTGTACTTGCAATTTGTGTTGTTAATTGACTTAAATAATCATCAATCACATATATTCTCACGTCCTCACCAACATAAGCTTCGGCAGTCCCCTCTATTACAGTAACAGACTGCGCAATTGCATGAGTACCTGCAAACCAAATAAGAAGTACAAAAATTAAATTTCGCATATTAAAACTGAATTAATGAGAATTAGCAGAAAAACCTGTGTCTATTTAACGAGTTTTTCGGCATTCGTTACAAACAAATCAATGTTCCCTCCACTTTTATAAATTTCTCTCACTATTGTTGAGTTTATAGCGGTATATTCTGGAACAGTCATGAAAAATACACTTTCTATGCCAGAAATCTCATAATTCATTTGAGCGATACTTCTTTCGTAACCAAAATCTTTAGAGTCTCTTAATCCACGCACGATGAAATCTGCATTAATTTTCTTGCAGAAATCGACTGTAAGTCCAGTAAACTCTTGTACCTTAACTTTTTCGTTACCTTTAAAAATAGATTCAATATGTTGTTTTCTACTTTCTAAATCAAAAAGGTATTTTTTTGAAGTGTTTTGACCTATTCCGATGACTACTTCATCAAAAAGATTCAATACCTTATGAATTATACATTCATGTCCTTTTGTAAAAGGATCAAATGAGCCAGGGAAAACAGCAGTTTTTTTCATTACAAATAAATTTTCTATATAAATTTACACATTATGTTCAAAAAAACTAAATACAACGTGTCCGTATCTTCTTGAGGATTGAAAGTTCTTATGGTCTGCAAAAGAGTCATGTTTTCCATGTTCTAGTATCAGCAATCCATTTTCGCGTAATAATTCACTACTCATCAGCTTATTGAGTAACTCAATATGTAATTTATCTTCAAATGGAGGGTCAGCAAAAATTAAGTCATAAGATTTACTGTGATTATCTATAAACTTCATCACATCAGCCTTAATAACGTTGATACTTTTAGTCAGACCGTGTTCTTCTGCAAAGGTTTTGATAAAGCGCGTACACTTAAAGTTTTTATCAACAGAAGTTATCATCCCTGCTTCACGTGAAGCAAATTCAAAAGAAATATTACCAGTACCTGCAAAAAGGTCTAAAATATCCAGATCTTTTAAGACCATACCATTTTCCAAAATATTGAACAAACCTTCTTTAGCAAAGTCGGTTGTTGGACGAGAAGGGAATCCTTTAGGTGGAGAAAATCGCTGTTTTTTAAGTAAACCACTAATTATACGCACAGTGTTTGAAGTTTTAGTACAGATTCTATTGTATTCACTTTAATCTTTTTAAAAGCATTGAGTTTAGTAAGTAACTCTTGCGTTTCATTAGCTTTAATTTTAGTTTTTTCATCTACATAAAGAAAATTAATCTCTCCTTCTTCATTAGTTAAATCTTTTTGTTCAAGAACAAAAAGCAAATGATATAAGATATCCTCAGCTGTTTGAAACTCAAAGCTATTTGAAAACGCTAGCTCGTTTTTATTAATAATGCTAATGTTCATGTATTCATCGCTAAAACTTACGTTTATCTTTCTTTTAAAAGTGTTTTTTTGAAATAAAGCTCTTAAAGTCATTGCATGTTCGTGCTTGAAAACTACTTGAGGAAATCTCATTATAAAGAAAGACTTTACCCAATCAGGAATTTCGAAAACACTTACCATATTTAACTCCATTAAGCGATTAAAATCAATTGTCTTCTCGTCTATTTCGTCTCCAAACATCAATTGAAATACTGCTTTTGCAGATGTTTCATTAAACGCACTCAAAGGAACTAATGTTTGTTTTGGTGTAGCCCAAGCCATCGTATATTCGGCATAATCATCTTTTAGATTTAGCTCATCAAAGATAGATTTAAGCTTTTCTTTGTAGCCTTCATGTGTATTTTCTAATAGATCTATGGAATATTGGCGAACTATTTCTTGATTAGAACGAAGAACCTCAGCAACATGTACTGAGGTTCTTGAAATATGTATTGTAAGTTGAGTATTACTCACGATTATTTTAGTGTTATTCCCATGTTCCTTTATCGGAATTGGTTGATAAATTACCAAACCCTACAGTTTTACGACTTCCTTCTTCGAATCTTGAAACTGCTTCTTTTCCATAAACATGAATAGTAGCAATTGTGTCACCTAGATAAACAACATTATCTCTAGTTTCAATTGTCCACTCTTCTTTAGGGTCTGTCATTGGTATATATCTCAATTCATTAATATCAAACTCTCCTAAACCAAGACTTTTACGCACTCTATCTCTTGATCTTGAACTTAGGTATTCATCTTTATAAAGAATCATTACTGTATCTCTTTTAAAAGACGCTAAATCTGCAGCATTTTCAGGATTTCCTAACTCAACTAACAATGCAGCTTCACGTTCTGTCATGTTTTTATCTAGAGCTCTTTTATCAGTATACAAAGCATCTCTTTCTTTTAAAGTTAACTTTCGAGAAGGAACAGAACCTAAAGATTCAATTTTTTGAATCTTATCATTCTCAAAGAATTCAACAAGCGCATCAAAATTTGGTGCATACACACCATTTTTTGAACGATATGCTCTTTGTATATCTCTAATTTGTGTTAAAGAATATTGATAAAGTAATTCAGATTTTTGAAAAGCTATATCATGCTTTATTGTATTATCGATAGCTTGTACAGATTTATAACCAACAAATACAGTTGCAGCAATACAAACTACACCAATCCCTAAAACAAGATTTCTACCTAGAATTCCAGCACTAAAAAGCAAAGCTAACACCCCACCAATAAACAAGTTGACTGCTGCAAACATGAAGAGCATGTCCTGTTCTGATTGTATTCCGATTACAATCATTATTATACCAAAAACCGCGATGATTGCTGCTATTAAGTAGCGCTTTAAAATTACAGAAAATTGATTATTCATTATTCAATGTTAATTAAATTCATTTCTTATCTCCACAAATCTACAATAATTTTGAAATGTCTTTGACTTAATAGCTAGATTTTTTACACCGTTTAATCAACAGAGTGCCGTTGACATCATTTACAACCTACTTAAAACACTTAATTTCACCGTTAAAAGGTTTAACTATATACACATTTCTATATTGATTAACATAATTATGTAGTGAAACATCTCTTTAATTCAACTTGAGTTTTCATCACAATCCTATTCATTAAAAATTAAATTAGGCTTAAGTAAATTTAAGAATAATTATAAGCTTATTTTAGCATCATGCCGGTTCATAAAGAATTATACAAGTCAACGATTAGACATTTTGATTTTGAAATATCATCAGATCAGGACGAACTATTAACCCAACTTTGTGATTTTTATGTTCAACCCAACAATCAATCTTTATTTATTTTGAAAGGTTATGCAGGAACAGGGAAAACAAGCTTATTAAGTGCTTTTGTAAAAGCGTTGGGTGAATTGAAAAGAAAATCTGTATTACTTGCACCTACTGGACGAGCAGCAAAGGTTTTTTCACAACGTTCAAACAAAATGGCCTTGACCATCCATAAAAAAATATACAGAAAAGAAAGATTGGCTGGCGGAGCTGTTCAATTAGGTGTTCCTCCAAATTTGCATACCAACACTTTATTTTTAGTAGATGAAGCTTCTATGATTGGTGATTATACACAGCGCAATGATGGGGCAATTAGTCCAAGGAACTTACTTGAGGATTTAATCAATTACGTTTATAGTGGTAAAAATTGCAAATTAATTCTCATTGGTGATGAGGGTCAGCTCCCTCCTGTTGGCTCTGATTTTAGTCCTGCTTTAAACGTTGACTACATGTCCAATCATTATCCACAATTAAACATTGAAGGATTTCAGCTTTCAAATGTTTTGCGACAAGCCATAGATTCTGACATTCTAAAAAACGCAACTGATTTACGTTCTGCATCAGAAAACACCTACCCTTCTTTTGATTTGAGTGGTAAGAATGACCTTATTCGATTAGAAGGTGCAGATTTAGAAGACGAATTGGATTCGGCTTTCTCGAATTATGGAATTACTGAAACATTGATCATAACACGCAGTAATAAACGTGCTAATTTATTTAATCAGCAAATTAGGTCTCGCATATTTTGGTTTGATGAAATAATCGTCGCCAATGATTTACTCATGGTAGTTAGAAATAACTATTTCTGGTTGGGTGATGATTCAAAATATGGATTTATAGCGAATGGAGAGACGATTAAAGTTGTTCGTATTCGAAACCGAGAAACAATGCATGGTTTTGATTTCGTGGACGCTTTGGTGCAGCTCATAGACTATCCAGATTCAGAACCTTTTGAGGTTAAAATACTTTTAGGAGTCTTGGACGAAGAGTCACCCAATTTACCGCGTGAAAAAATGAAAGAACTGTTCTTTTCTGTGGAAAAAGATTACGCTTATGAACGCAACAAGAAACAACGCTATGAATTAATCATGGCTGATCCATATTTCAATGCTCTGCAAGTTAAATATGCCTATGCCGTTACCTGTCATAAGTCACAAGGTGGACAATGGGCATGTGTTTTCGTAGACCAAGGCTTTTTAACTGAAGAAATGCTTGATAAATCTTATTTTAGGTGGTTATACACCGCTTTGACACGGGCAACAGATAAACTTTTCCTGGTTAACTTTAACGGTCAGTTTTTTGGGGATAGCGCGGAGGATTTTTAGAATCTAAAGAAATTCTTTATAAATCCATCTGATAAAGCGTCAAATTAAATAAAAGTCACATCTCTAAAAAGACTTATACTTCACCGATGTTGCACCCACCGTGATTTTAGATTTATCGATGGCTTTATTCAATCGGTCAATCACTTTGGTTGCATCTCTTCTAGATAAATAAGCTCCAGCAAGGATATTCAGTTCATTTTTCATTGCTTTTAGCGTTGCATGAGCACGGTAAGCACTTAACATCTGATTACTGCTCAATTTATATTGGCTCATCAAACTGATGAGTTCTTTTTGAGTCGGTTTGAAATTACTGCGAACAGGATCTGTAAAACTATTAATTTGGAGTAAAGTTTCTCTTTCAATATGAATTAATAACTCGGTTGTTCTTAGCCGTTTGAAAATTGAATCTTCCCGTGCTTCTTGTATTGATTCAGAACTACTACCTGGATATTGATTAATTTCTTTAGGTTCATAATCAATCATGACCTTATCATTCTTCCACTTACCAACTCCTCCACCTCTAGCGATAATCTTGAAATTCTTCTTTTTATCCAATAAAGCTTCGAAAAACTCAACTACTGCAATGGAATCAGTTTCAGAAAACAATCGTTCCTGATTCAATTCATATTTATCTACATCAAATAAATCACTGATTCTCAATTGTACTTGAGAAGTATATAAAGGCTTCGCATCCGTAATGTTTATGTGTAACATGACTTCATCGAATTGACTGCTTTTGTGAGAAATAGGAATCGCTAACAACTTAATTTCAAAAATCTCCTTTTCATCACTTTCTTTAAAAGTAAACTCCTGCGTTAGTAAGTCAAAACGTGTAGAATCTTCATACAGATACATTCCATCTTTTTCTTTATAAGGCACCCATTTGGTCCCTATTAAGTCATGCATATGTTGCATTTTACGACTTAAAGCTTGTTTTTCTACCAATATCTTTTCTTTTTCTTCAGCTAGAGATATTAACTTCTTCTCAATAAACTTCAGTTCGCCATAAAGATGAACGACTTTGTCTTGTCTTTTCTTACGTTTAGATCGCTTTGAATCAGTTTTAAGAACTGGCGGTCCAACACCTGAATGTTTTTTTGTCTTTTTAGATTTCTTCTTGTTCGTCGCAGGCTTTGTAGTAATTGTACTGTATCGAATATCATTTAATTCTTTTTCAGTTTTATCAATAGTTAACTTGGTATCATCTCGTTTATCTTTGTATTGTTCGATCCAATAATCGAGTCCTTTTTTTCCACTAATTTTGTTTTCTAATTCAAGAATATCCTTTTGAATTCTTTTAATCAGCGTGTAATAAGTTAATCCGCCACCAAAACTTGAATCGGGAGACAGAAATCGTGTGCTCACAGCACCAAAAAGAGGATAATAATTACCTCCTTTCTGTATTACTACAGTAGTTTGTTTTTCAGAATTATAGCCCCATACATCAAGATGAATATTTGTTTCTCTTCCATTTCCAATAGTTTCAAATTGATGAATCGTGTATCCCATAGGTAAAACTTCAGGCTTCTTTTTCTTGCTATTTGGCTTAATCCCAATATAAGGTTCATAAGGAAAGAGTCCAACAGCTTTAGGAAGACCTTTATTCCATCTTCCTCTTTCGTCCTTTTCTCTTTCTTCAAAAAGACCAGAAGTTGTTGATCCATCTCCTGCTGCTGTCAGAATATTTTTAAAATAATCTGCTTCACCTCCAAGTTGTTTAAAAATTTGAAATGTTCTTTGACTTACCCATTCATTTATCGCTTTATTATAAGCTAAAATCACTTCTTTTTTTTCCTCTTCTGTCCATGCTGCAAAACCGTCTAACATTGCAATCTTATCTTTAAAAGTAAGCGTAGGATTTGAAAGTTTTTCGACTTTTTTATGTACTTGAAGTTCATCTTTTTTCAAGCGCTTAGCTTGTTCTGGGAGATTTTCTAAAAGTATTTTTTCAAATCTTTCATAATCATTTACAAAGCCATCTTTTACTAAAGTGTTGCTCCTATGCGCTTGTAATAGATTATTCAATTCCCAAATAGCCATTTTATTTGCTAACTCAGCTAAAATACCTTTAGGTGAACGTCGTATTTCATCAGAATAAATTTTCAGTAAGTCAGGCTGATTAATGATTACCTGCTCAGTTGAATCATAATTTATTTCTCCATTAGGCAATGTAATTTCTTTCCCAGAGTAAACAATATAGCGACCAATATTTTGTTCTAAAATTGGACTTTTACGAACAGTATGATAGATATAAGCTTTGTTTTGAGGCGTCAAAAAATAGTCTTCTTGAGCAACAGTTGAGAATACTGTAAAAAGTAACAGTGAGATAATTAGTGAGAAGTTATTCATACTACAAATATGGAAAAAACTTTTATGATTCTTTCCTTCCTGATGGTGAATTATGGTTTTCTATTATTCAGTATTTAAAAAACATCCTTTAAACGCAATATGCAGTTATAAATATTCGAGTATAAAAATTAAATCAGTACATTCGCAATTGAAATTACGTAATGAAAAAACTAAGTATTTTTCTCATCAAATCATTTATAGGGCCGTTTTTAGCGACCTTTTTTATTTCTATGTTCATGCTTGTTATGCAGTTCTTATGGAAATATATTGATGACCTAATGGGTAAAGGGCTAGACACGAGCGTCATTATTGAGCTTCTTTTCTACGTTTCTGCAAGTCTACTTCCACTTGCACTACCCCTTGCTATTCTACTTTCTTCTTTGATTGTTATGGGGAATTTAGGTGAGCTAAATGAACTTACCGCCTTGAAAGCTAGTGGGCTCTCGATTTATCGTATTGTAAGACCTTTAACAACAGTAGTTGTTATCATTGCTATTGGCACATTCTACTTTTCAAATTACGTTATTCCTATAGCTAATTATAAATGGCATTCTATCATTTGGGATATTCAAGAAAAAAAGATGACTTCCTTTTTGAAACCGGGTTCCTACACTCAGGAAATTACTGGATTCAGTATAAAAATCAAAGACGGTAAAGGAAATAATTTTAATGATATTATAATTCATGACCGAAGAAGAAATAATGAAATCAAAACAATTACTGCTGAATCAGGTGAACTCTATCAATCTGAAAACGGTGAATTTCTTTTCTTCAAGTTGTTTAAAGGAAATGTAATTGAAGAACTTTCCAAGGCTAATGCTTCAGATTTTCAAGCAGGCACCGATAAAAAAAATGATAAAAATGATTTCTTACCTGGAAGAAAAACAAATTTTGAAGTAGCTACTTTTAAAATGGAAATGACCGGTTTTGAGCTACAGCGTTCTAAAGACGACTTATTTAAAAACGATTATGAAATGCTAAATGTATTTCAAATCAATGAAACAGCGGACTCAATAAAGTTACTGTATACTGAGTTAATGGCTTCGTTATCTTTCAACAGTAAAGCAAAGCACGCCTACTTTCAAGCCCTAAACTATGTCACTGAGCAGAATACGGATTCTATTCAAAAAAAGAAGATTGAAGAATATATAGAAAATAACAAAGCAGAATTGGTTGCTATTGGAAATAATCAAGGTAATGCTCCAACCCAACAAAAAAAACAAGTTGGCACAAGTTTGACTTTAACTCCAGTTTATAATCTTGACGAGATACCTGCCGAAAAGAAAGAAAATACTCTAAATCACATGAAGACCCAGTTAAGAAACAACATTAAATCTTTAGAAGGTCAAATTGAAATAGAAAGAAACAGACATCGTACAATGCGCCGCTATGAGATAGAATTCCATCGTAAATTTGCACTTTCATTTTCAATAATTGTATTGTTTTTTGTGGGTGCACCATTAGGCGCAATTGTTAAACGAGGTGGGTTTGGTGCTCCAGTAGTAATTGCAGCACTATTATTTATGATTTACTTCGTATTGATTACAATTGGTGATGGAATGGCTGAAAATCAGGTACTCTCACCTTTCCTCGGAATGTGGGGTCCAAACATTTTACTTTCACCGATTGCAGCTCTACTGATGATAAGTGCAGCAAACGACAGAAGTGTAATAGTTCTTCCTAAAATATTTAAAAAGAAAAAGAAAGATGCGTAAAGTTTTTCATTTTTCTAATAAGCCTCCATTCCCATTAAGAGATGGAGGATGTGTAGCTATTTCTAGTCTATTAAAATCCTTATTAACCTCTTCTGAATTAGAAGTATTTCACTTTACTTTATCGACTTACAAGCATCCGTTCGATATCGATAAATACCCTAGTAGCTGGAGGGAAAAGATGAAAGTAGACAATGCCTTTATCAACACAAAAACCAATCTTTTCAGTGCTTTGTTATATTTAATAAAGCGTGAATCATATAATGTAGTTAGATTTTATGATAAAAAGATTGAAAGCAGAATTAAGAAGATTTTAGATGATAATAAATTTGATATTGCAATATTTGAAAGTATTTACCTGTTACCCTATCTAGATCTTTTCAAAGATAAAGGTATAAAAGTAATTGTTAGAGCCCACAATATTGAACATCAGATTTGGAGTTCAATGGCTACTAACTCCACTTTTTACATTAAACGTTGGTACTATAACATTCTTGCTAAGCAATTAAAAAACTATGAGGTAACTCAACTTAAAAAAGTGGATGGAATTATCTCAATTACAGAAGAAGATGCGATTTTCTTTCAACAATTTGAACCCAATGTTTTAACAACATCAATTCCCACAGCAGTAAGAACCAATTTTCCACCAACAGACTATGCACTTTCTGATCTTTATTTTCTAGGGGCTATGGATTGGAAACCTAATGCTGAAGGAATTCAATGGTTTCTTAATAACGTCATCCCTGATGGATTAAAAGGAACAGAGTTTTTTTTAGGTGGCAAAGGTTTACAGAAAAATCAATTCAATCACCCAGGAGTTGTAAATGTTGGTGAAGTTGAAGATGCACTTGATTTCATTAGTCAACATGGAATCTGTATTATCCCCATGCATTCAGGCAGCGGCTTAAAAATCAAACTTCTAGAGAATATGGCTATGGGAAAACCCATCATCACCACCACTGAAGGAGTTCGTGGTGTCGATGTAATTCATGGAAAACAAGTTCTAATTACGGATGATCCAAATGAATTTAGAGAGTTTATATATCAATTGCATTTTGATAAAAAATTAAGAAAAAAACTAGGGACAAGTTCAAAAACTTTTATTCAAAACAATTACAGTATTGAAAAATTAACCAGAAGACTCATTGCATTCATCAAAGACATATAAAAAAATTGTGATTGTTACTTCACGCTTTCCTTATCCTTTGGAAAAAGGTGATAAGTTGCGTGCATTTCATCAAATTAAACAATTATCAAAACACTTTGAAATTCATTTGATTAGTACTTCTGAAAGTAAAGTAAAGGAAAGTGATATAGATCAATTGCGACCTTACTGTTCAAGTATTAATGTTTATCCAATTAGTTCACTTCAAAAATTGTTTGGAGTGTTCAGAAAGCTATTTAGTCAGAAGCCTATTCAAGTTGGATATTTCCACCATTACTCTATCCAAAGAAAAGTTAATAGATTACTAAAAGAAATAAATCCTCAGCATATATACTGTCAATTAATTAGGTCTGCAGAATATGTTAAAAACTATCACAATTGTACAAAAACAATTGATTACATGGATGCGTTTTCAAAAGGTATAGAAAGACGTTCTAAAAACGCTCGATTTATCATGAAGTATATTTTTCAAGTTGAATATAAGCGACTCGTAAATTATGAGAATTCTATTTTCGAATACTTTGAACACCATACTATTATTTCGCAACAAGACAGGCAGTATATATTTCACAAAAATAGAGATCAAATTAAAGTTGTGCCTAACGGAGTTGACGCTTCTTTTTATGAGAACACCCAAAAATCTATAAAAAACATCGACCTTGTTTTTACAGGAAACATGTCATACCCACCAAATGTTACAGCAGCTCAATTTATAGCATATGAAATTCTGCCACTTTTACCTGAAAGTATACGTGTGAAAATTGTAGGTTCATCACCATCAAATGAAGTGCTGAAATTGGCTTCACCACGTATAGAAGTGACAGGTTATGTAGATAATATTATAACCGCTTACCAAAGTGCTGAGTTATTTATAGCTCCAATGTTTTTAGGAACAGGTTTACAGAACAAACTACTGGAAGCAATGGCTTTAGGAATCCCTTGTATTACAACGAGCATGGCCAACAATGCACTAGGAGCAAAACCAGAAAGCGAAATCCTTATTGCTGATAATGCTGAAGCATTTGCAATACAGATTCAGCGCTTGCAAGCTGATTCCGAATTAAAGCAGCGACTTATCGAGAATGGACGAGCTTTCATCGTTGATAAATACAAATGGGACACAGTAACCGACAAACTCGTCCAACTAATCAGCAATTGAGTTTATTATCCGGCTTTATTGTCGTATTTTTGCATTAAATTTCAGAAGACAGTTATGCAATATAAATTAAATACCATAGATGAAGCCCTTGAGGATATCAAGGCAGGAAAAGTTATAATTGTAGTTGATGACGAGGACAGAGAAAACGAAGGAGACTTTGTTATTGCTGCCGAAAGTGTTACTCCGGAAATCATTAACTTCATGGCAACTCACGGTCGAGGACTAATCTGTGCTCCATTGGTCGAGGACAGATGTGACGAATTAGGATTAGAATTAATGGTTCAATCTAATTCAGCAGCTTATGAAACACCTTTTACTGTTTCCGTTGACTTAATTGGTCATGGATGTACTACAGGAATTTCTGCAATGGACCGCTACAAGACAATTAAAGCTTTAATTGACCCAAATATCAGACCTGAAGAATTAGGTAAACCTGGACATATTTTTCCTTTACGTGCTAAACGTGGGGGTGTACTTAGAAGAGCTGGACATACCGAAGCAGCTATTGACTTAGCTAGACTTGCAGGATTCCAACCAGCAGGGGTAATTGTTGAAATCTTGAATGAAGATGGTTCAATGGCACGATTACCGCAACTAATTGAAATTGGAAAACGATTTGGAGTCAAAATCATAAGTATTGAAGATTTAATTAAATATAGGTTAACGAAAGAAACTCTAGTTGAACGTCAAGTTCAAATTCAATTACCGACTGAGTTTGGAGATTTCGACATGGTGGCTTACACTGACAAAAATAGTGGCGAAGAGCACCTGGCATTAATTAAAGGTGAATGGGAAACAGATGAGCCTGTTTTAACACGTGTTCACAGCTCGTGTATGACAGGAGATATTTTCGGTTCTTGTCGCTGTGATTGTGGTCCTCAGCTACACGAAGCAATGCGCATGATTCAGGAAGAAGGTAGAGGCGTTATCGTATATATGAATCAGGAAGGTAGAGGAATTGGAATGATGAATAAATTGAAGGCTTATAAACTTCAAGAAGAAGGTTATGA
>Ga0209075_1000249_pt1 | contig 51598 bp, 46 predicted proteins | sample Stecom2011_FD_187523 | JGI IMG/M metagenome (GOLD analysis project Ga0209075, IMG submission 187523) | Agricultural soil microbial communities from Utah to study Nitrogen management - Steer compost 2011 (SPAdes) (version 2) | ecosystem: Environmental > Terrestrial > Soil > Agricultural land...
TCAAACAAATCGTATTCCGGCCAATTATCCGTTCTGGAAATACCGCGCTGCATCATTATGCGAATGTCGTTGGCCAACATCGGGCCTTTCCAGGTGCTCGTGTTAAAGAGTACCACATAAGAGATGTCACCGGGACGGTTCACCATCAAAACAGAAGTGCCGGCCAGTGTACCTGTACGATAGCGCTCTCCACGACGCACTCCGCGCCATCCTAATGGCTGATAACCACGCCCTACGGGCGTTGTCATCACTTCAATACTTTCGGGCGACAGAATGTCTTCCGGATAAGGTTGACCGTCAATAGCCAGCATAAAGCGCATCAAATCGGTGGCAGAAGCAATCCATCCCCCGGCAGCACCCAGGGTCTGGATGTCGTTTCCGCCATAACTGCGCGGAACAAGTCCTTCTCTTCCCTGAAAGTCTGAAATTAAAAGACTGTTTTCTTGTTCATAATACTTTACTTCCAAGTCTTTACGGTCTTCTTCATAACTCCCGCCCAAGGTGGCATCAAAAATACCCAAGGGATAAAAGATCTCACTTTTTATGTAGCTCTCGTAGGAATCCCCGCTTACCGTCTCAATGATTTTACCCAGAATGGCATAGCCCAAATTGGAATAAGAAGACATCGTTCCTGGTCTGAAATGCAAGCGTTTATCCAGCATGAAACAAATGATGTCTTCATCGCTGATGGGTAAGTCTTTACCTGTGTTGCGCGCAATTACGGTAGGCATAAACATAGGATCTCCCCAACGGTTGGTCCACCCTCCCGAATGATTCAGCAAATGCAGCACTTTGATTTCCTCTACTTTTCGATCGCGGTAACTGTCGTAAGGCGCTGCATTTAAAATGCCTGCGGGTCCAAAAACTTTATCGTCGAGGCTCAATCGGCCGGCTTCAACCAGCTTCATAATGCCTGCCGCAGTAATCAATTTCGAAATACTGGCCACCCGAAACAAATGATAAGGCTCTACCTCCACCTCCTGCTCTTCGTCCGCATAGCCGTATCCTTTGGCAAAGACCATCTGTCCTTCACGGGCCACAGCCACGGAGGCCCCTTTCAGGTTCCATTGCCGCATAAAACGGTTCATTTCGCGATCGATGTAACTGAAATCCTCCCCCTGCGCATAAGTGCCCGAAATCCTTACCGAAGTAGTAAGGGGTGCCGGGGGTATAAAATCGGTACCAAATGTCTGTATGGAGGGTCCTGTAAGGTATTTTACGGCCATCCCCACTATCAATCCTGCCGTTATTAACCCCGGAATGTACTTAATATGCATATTCTCGACTCAAATTTAATGCTGTCAAAAATACGGATAATTCATGAAAAAGTTATAAAAAAGGGCATGAAGTCTGTGGTGACTTCATGCCCTTGTGCTTTGTAAACGTTTAATTCTTATTCTTTAAACTTGATGGTGCAGCCTACAGCGCGGGTTTCGGCGGGACTCGGCTGCTCCCCTTTAAGTACTGCCTCAATGGCTTGGGCCAGATAGCGGTCCTTTACATCTGATGCATCCTGAGGATTGTCGTCAATAGCACCAATATAGGCCACTGTAAAATGTTTTCCGTCGTTCTTCAGCAGATAAACATGTGGCGTACGGGTAGCACCATAGGCCTTAAACAGCTGCTTATCGTCCAGCAAATAGGGAAAGTTAAATCCCTTTTCTGCTGCATTTTGTACCATGTAGGAAAAGCCGTCTTCGGCAACAATGGTCGAATCATTGGAGTTAATCGCAACTAAGGGGAATTTTCTGGGTCCAAATTCTTCCTGCAGTGCTACATAACGCTCTTCATAAAGTTTAACGTAGGGACAATGGTTACAGCTGAAAATAACGACCACTCCTTTTTGGTCGCTGTAGTCCTTAAGTGCCACCCAGCTGTTGTCTACATTCCTGAGTTTAAAGTCAGGTGCTTTATCGCCTATCTTTAACTGTGCCTGCATGGGCGAAGCCAAAATAAGCAGCAGGGCTGCGCTCATAAATAAAATCTTCTTCATCTTCATAGTGTTTGATTGTTATTGGTTTACAATAAGCTTTTCATCCATTCTTCAAGTTGCTCATAAGTGGCTTCGCCCTCGTGGAAAAAGCGCTTGCCTTTGTAATGCATGATGGTTGCCGGTATCGCGCCCGACCAGGCCGGATCAAGCGCTTCAATCCAGTCGCCCCCCCTGGGGGTAAGCAGCATAAGCACTTCGTGACGGACCTCATGCTGCTCTAAAAAAGGCAACAAACGCGCTTCCTTTTGATTGGGAAAATCAAGATTGGCCATCAGCACTTTGACCGGTACACCTTCCAGTTGCGGGGCAATGCGATTAAATTCGGGAATCTCTTTTACACAGGGTTGACACCAGGTGGCCCATAAATTCACCACAAACAAGGTGTCCGATGCCGTTTCAACGCGTTGCTGCAAATCAGCTACCGGAATATTCTCAACCGGATGGGCTGCTTCAGCCTTAAAAATGGAAATCCACAAAAACAGAACTAATAAATGTCGCATAACTGATTCTTTGGGTAACTGTAAAGAAACAGCTGAAAGCAGAAAATAGTTCAGCCTGCTACCAAATTAAGCGAACGGCCATGAGCAACCACAAGGGCCATAAAGCCAATGGCATATCCTGAGGTAAAAAGGGGAAAAGCACTAAGAGAAAAATCAAAGGCAACAGGAGAAGCCAACGGAGCCGCCGCTGAAACAAAGCGCTGGTTCTGCTTGGGAAAAGCAACAGTAAATACAGGGGATGTGCCCATAAGAGATGCCAGTTGGGACCGGTTACCGAGTGTGAAGTGAAAAACCAAAGAAAAATAATCAAAAAACCCAGTAAAACCGGAGGCACAAAGGTCACCACATTCAACCAGTGCAGGGACAACTTTCTTTTAACGCGCCAATGGGTGATGCGAAGGCCAAATAAAGCCAGGATGCTGAATACCAGAAGCGGTGCCCAAAAGACCTTTTTAGGGCTGGTTTCAAACACCAGAAGTTCCTGCGCTTCACCTACTGCTGCCTTGCCACTGGCATCGTGGGCCCCGGCAAATTGCAGCATCAGGTGGTCGGGTAAAAACTGAATACTCAGTGCATCCACTGCTTTGTCGGTAGGTTGGCCCAGAATTAAATCGAGGCCAAGTTTGGTCCAGGGTCTGTATTGCAGATAGTCTGCAATGGCAGTACGAAAAGTGCTTTGCTCAACATTTTGTGTATCCGGAAAAACGAGTCCTCCGGGATATTGAACTGCAATGATGTCGCGCACCCGTGTCGCACAATTGTCGTAGAAAAAATGATAGGGATAGTACCTGTTTTCTGGTTGATGGTTCAAAAGCAGCGCTTCCATTAAGGCCGCTTTTCCGGCACTACTTAAAAGCAGCTCCTGTTCCCAAACAGAACGGCCCTCCATACGGTATTCCCTGAGAAAGCGCTCGAAGGTGGTTATGGAAAGCATATAGTCCAATTCCCCCCGCATAAACTTTAGATAGAAGTTGGGGGTCGAAAAATCAAAGGTGCCATAATTAAAAACATAATCGCTGCCACTTGCTTCATCCTGAACGCGAATGGCTGTGTGTCCAAAGAGACTGTAGAGTTCTTCACCAGGGGCACAGGTTAAAATGGTCATTCTACTGTTCTCCCAACGTTCGGCCTGTAAAGCAGTCGCGCTGCTTAACAAAATTAAGCCGGGTAGAAGCGCATATTTGCAAATGCTTTTACCCTTGGTGGGGAGCTGCTCAAAAGCAGCTTTAAGTAAGAAAATAAGGGAAATGGCCATAGAAGTACTGCTGTTGATGGCGTAAATGAAAAATTTGATTGTCGAAAGATACTGAAATTCCCTAAAAGGTACCCGGGCCATGTCGATGAATTGCGAGTTACATTTGTATCGGGCCTCTTGTTTACATTTGTCACAGACAGCACGTTTACTTTTGTATCAAATTCAGCAGGAAGTTTAAAGAGGTGCAAAAACAGTTTCCCCAGCAAAACAACAAGAAGATCGAGCAGCCTGGTAAAGCTTTTTAGCTCGTCTGCCTTATCTTCATCATTGGGGATTTCGTGGGACTGGTAATCCGGATCACTAAAGAACTCACCCAGCCAATCGCTTAATTGCTCCAGCAGGAAAGCGTGGGTGTGACGAAAAGAGGAGTTGTCGGCTTGTTCCATACTTAATAGTTTATTTAATTATTTGCTTAATTGGTTGTTTTCCATCGGAGCTGTTGCTCTGAACAGCAACACTGTATTTAGTTACAATATTAAACCTCATTTTCTTTGTATTTGATATAAATTAAGCAGATTTTATGCCCTTAATTATTGGCTTAAGACTTAATTTAGCTTAAATTTGTGCTTAACTGTTCACTTAATTTCATTGTGATTGCTGCCTATGCATCAGCTACCTCAACCAATATTGACTCCGCGGGAGTTACTGCTTCGTGCCTGGCCGGATATCTTTCCGGGGCTCGACAGGGTGGTTGTATTGTCCATAGGTGCCGATGGCAGCAGCGATGGCTTGGAGTTGTTGCGAAAAGGGCAGCAATACCAACTTAATGAGTTGTTGACCACGGCGCTGGCCGACCAATTGGCTCAAATTGCCAGAGAACAGCCGGGTTACTTATGGCTGACTCCGGGTCAGGTTCCGTTTGAGGAGGAGGCCAGACAGCAGCGACAATTGGATATATTTTCGGAAGAACAGCATGTGGTCATGCAGCTGCGTATGAAGGTCGGGCGACAAACCGACTGTTTTTACCTCTACTTTAGAGGAGACCAGAGTAACTTTGGGGTCAGTCGACTTCAAGGACAGTTGGATACAGCGCGAAAGGCCCTCATTGGTACCCTCCTCTTCCGCTTTACGCGTTTCTTTTATCAATCCTCCGGTCAGTTTAAGGACTACATTCATCAGTTTACAAATGTAACAAAACAGTTGCTGTCCGGGCAAAATTCCGAAAGTCAAAACCCGCCACTCAGCTGGGTGGACCAATGGTCGCAAGACCAGCTGGAGCAATTGGGCGCAGCCCGGGGCATTCAACTCCGCCTTAGTAAAGCCGCTTTAGAGCGCCTCGCAACGGCCCCCGATTACCGGGCGGCCAAGTCTGCTTTGGAGCAGGCCGCTCGTTTTGCATTGATGTTGACCCTGAGCAATGAAGAACAGGACGAAGTGCTGATTGAGGCCCCGTATTTGGTATTCCCTGCGGTGAGTGAGCCGGATAAATCAGCTACAAACTCTTTGCCTGCTGCTGGTGGCCGTATGGAAAAAACCCGTAATTTTTTAGATCAACTGGAGGATGCAGCGGCAGAGCTGGCCCGTCAGGGAGAAGATTTGACCGGTGCTATGGTAGGGAAATTGATGGAGCGTCCCATTACTGCACCGGCCATTACTGATGCACTGCGTAAGAACAAAAAACGGATTTTGCTCCTGTTGGAACAAAATCCGCAAAATTGGCCCATCATAAGGCAATATTTCAGACCGCTTATTAATCTGCTCGAAAGAGAGAAGGAACTGCGTCAAATAGGCTAAAAACAGTTCTTTTACACCTGCAGCGCCCCTTTGAGTTCTGTCACCGAGCTCATTTTGTGGCGAAGGAGGTAGTCTTCAATACCCGCAATGATTTTTTCCGTTACTCCGGGATCGATAAAATTTGCAGTCCCAATTTGAATGGCACTGGCTCCGGCCAGCATAAAGGCAATGGCATCTTCGGCATTACTGATGCCGCCCATCCCTACCACCGGAATTTTTACAGCCTGGGCCACCTGCCAAACCATGCGCAAGGCTACAGGCTTAACTGCTGCTCCCGACAAGCCTCCGGTTATGGTGGACAATACCGGGCGTCGCTGCTCCACATCAATGGCCATGCCCAGCAAAGTGTTGATGAGACTGACCGAATCGGCACCGGCGCTTTCCACCCCGAGGGCAATTTCTGCGATATTGGTTACATTCGGCGACAGTTTTACCATCAGGTGTTTATTGTAAACTGCTCTGACTGCTGCGGTTACAGCGATGGCTGAGGGACAGGAGGTTCCAAAAGCCATGCCCCCTTCTTTTACATTGGGACAGCTGATGTTTAATTCAATGCCCGGAATGTGGTCCAGTGCATTTATTTTGGCGGCTGTCTCTACGTACTCTTCTACTGTTGAACCCGATACATTCACCAGGATGTTGGTGCGGTACTTCTTGATGCGGGGATAAATCTCGCTGATAAAACGGTCAACGCCCACATTTTGCAAACCTACCGCATTAAGCATACCCATTGGCGTTTCGGCCATGCGCGGGTAGTCGTTGCCCTGACGTGGATGCAGTGTTGTTCCTTTAACCACGATGCCCCCCAAACGATTGATGTCTACGAAATCTTCGTACTCTTCGCCGTAGCCATAAGTGCCTGAGGCGGTCATTACCGGATTTTGCAGCTCAAGGCTTCCCAGTTTTACTTTCAGATCTACCATTGTAAGTATTTTGAGTCAAACACAGGACCATCGGTGCAGGTACACTTGTGTCCGTCTTTGGTTGGGGTAATACAACATAAACAGGCTCCTATGCCACAAGCCATATGGTTTTCGAGAGATACCTGACAGCTAAGTGCATGTTTGTTGGCATACTTGGCCAGGATGCGCATCATGGCTTCTGGTCCACAGGTGTATATCCAGTCGAAATCGGGTGTTTCCGTTTTCATTACCGGGTGATGGATAACGTAGCCCTTGGTACCGGCGCTGCCGTCTTCGGTGGTTACCATCACCTCGCCCAGTTCACGATAGGCATCCAGGCGCACCAGGCCCGCAGCGGTTCGGGTGCCAATTAAAAACCGTGGTGTTATACCGTTTTTCTTTAAGTGACGACCTAAAAACAACAAGGGAGCCACACCGCAACCACCGCCTACAAGCAAAACCCGCTTGCTGTCGGGCAGTGCATAGCCTTTGCCGAGCGGATAAAGCATATTGATGGTACTGCCCAAAGCCAGGGCCGTAAGGGCGCGGGTTCCGGTACCTACTTCCTGTACCAAAAGCTTTATTTGTTGCTTATCGTAGTCTACATCGTGGATGGACAGAGGTCTGCGCAGGTAGGCCCCCGGCGCATCCACACGCACTTCGGCAAATTGACCGGGAGTCATTTCCGGCAGTGCTTCCGGTCCGCCCTGCAGCGTCAACACCACAAAATCGTCGGTCTGCCTTTCGCTGTTGACCAGGGTAAAATCATGAAGATATTTCATGGAAGATTGTTTACAAATGTAACAAGAGAAAAACTGGACAAATTTAGTGTTTTTTACGCAGCCGGCATAATAAAATCATCCTTTCGGATGATAGCTGCGGAAGCTTTTGTCCTTATAAAACACAACGATTTGTTCAATTTCCGTTTCCCCCACAACCTTGAGCGCCTCCCCTAAAGGGGACGGGGATGCATGACTTGGTTCCGGAACAGTACTTTCCATAGATTTTGAGGCAGAAAACAAGTCGTTCTGCTCCGGCCTTGCAGCCGAAGGTAGTGTATCGGGTTTCTTCCCCTGCTGTTCTTCGGAGGCAGCAGGCAGAGCACGATAAACACTTCCCTTGCCACTTATCAGCCAGTCGCTGCTTACTTCAGGAAAGGCCAGGAGGATTTTTTGTATGAAATCGAGGCTGGGATTGTTGCGTCCCGAAAGTATGTGACTGACACTGGAGCGCTGTACGCCAACGATTTCGGCAAAGCGCACGGGACTTAAGCCTTCCTTATCCATTAATATCTGTAAACGCTGTTTCATGATAACTGCTTTTAAGCGAATGTTGGTTTACAAATATAACACTGAGTTTACATATATCAAAGGCGCCTGGCGACCTTTCTTTGTTACATTTGTAATCGGCGACTGGTTTTTTCAGCTGCGAATAACGAAGTGAAACAGACCCCTTTAAACAGCTGTCGAAATAGGAGGGTTTAATGCCTGTATTATGAGATGAATACAAGTCCTGATTAGGATGCCAGTTTATTCACTCTTAGGGCTGCAATTCGCCGTCCCATCCTTTTTCAGCAAGGGCTTTGCGCTTGTTATTGCCTCTCTTTCAGCAAGCTGGAAGCTCATACGGATTGCTGATAAAGTAATACTTTTGCTGATATTATTAATAAGCTGGAAATAAACACTTTACATTGACTTCTGTGCCCTCAAAAGGCCTTGATTGAATAATTATTCAAGCCCAGTCCTGTATTAATTAAACAAATACTTCTCCTTGCTGTTATAAAACGCTGATTATGTGATTTTTATAACTCAAGAAAGGGTTTTTTGTATACATCAAAACAGTTTGTTTTCATGGTTTACATTTGTAACATCATGGCGGCGACTTCTCCCCTGTCCCCTTGCAGGAACGGAACGGCAACTAAGTCCCCACCCAACGAACCTGTAGCGCTATCCTGCCACGTGTAAGGCCCAAACACGAAGTCTTCTTAATGAATATCGGCCTTTAATTTATTTATCATAATGAAAGCTGTCAGAATGGGCTGAAAATCCTCCTGTTCTACCTCCGTAGAGACCATCGTTTTGGCAAAGTACGTTTCAGTGTGTTTGTAGACTTAAAGGTGCCTACCCGGCCCTAAGTCCACATGAGCAGTCTTTAGTGGCTAAAAAGGACAAAAAAAGGGGTTGGTCTGCTTGTGCAGACCAACCCCTTTGATGCGTATGTACTAAGGATTATTTCTTTTTAGAAAACTCCTTTTGGATATCGGTGATCCATTTTTCTATGCGTTCGTTGCTTAGCGCAGCCTGGTTTTCGATGTCCAGTGCCAAACCGCAAAACTGGTCGCCTCGCTCCGCTCTGGAGTCCTCATAGCTGTATCCTTTGGTAGAGGTAAAGCCCACTACTTTGCCACCGCGTTCTTCAATAAACTCGGCCATAATTCCTACACCGTCCACAAAGTTCTCGGGATAGTTCTTCTGGTCGCCTCCGCCAAAAATAGCGAATTTCTTGCCTTTGAACGACTCGTCCTCAATGGTGGGCAGATATTCGTCCCAATAGTTGGGCAACTCCCCGTCGAACCAGGTGGGAACAGCAAAAATGTAGTTGTCGTGCTTCTTGAAATCTTCCAAAGTAGCCACGTCGGCATCGACTTCCTCGCAATTGTCTGCACCCAGCAATTTGATCATTTTTTTTACTTGCTGGTGGGTTTTTACCGAGCGAAAACTGTAAAATATGCCTACCTTCTTCATATTATTCTCTTCTGTGGTTTACGATTGATTTAGTATTCCAGCATTTCTTTGGCTGCCTGCAATATCTTGTCGGTATTGGGCAGTACCGCTGCTTCCAATATGCGGTTGAAACCAACTGGAGTAAAAGCTGAACCTACACGCTTGATGGGTGCATCCAGGTATTCAAAAGCCACTTCAGAAATGGTTGCGGCAACTTCACCGCCAAAACCGGCAAAAACCTTGTCCTCATGCACAATCATGGCTCTGGAAGTCTTTTTCACCGAGGCAATGATGGCGTCGGTATCCAGGGGCGAAAGACTTCTTAAATCAAGCACTTCCACATCTGCAATGCCCTCTTTGGCCAGCTTTTCAGCGGCTTCCAGACAAAAATGCGTGGTATTGCCGTAGGTAATTATCGTCAGATCCCTGCCTTCGCGACGAATGCGTGCCTTGCCAAAAGGTACTTCGAAATCATCGGGTACCGGTGTAGCTGCCTTAGGAGCGTTGTACAAGGCTTTGGGCTCTAAAAACAGCGTCATACCCTCTGAGCGCATAGACGTTCTCAGCAAACCGGCTGCATCATCGGCAAAAGAAGGATAAACGACCCTTACACCCGGGAAGGTGGCCAAGGCCCCTTCAATGGTTTGGGAATGGTACAAGCCTCCCCCAATGTATCCTCCGGAAGCCAAACGAACGGTAATATTGGGCGAAAACTGCCCTTTGGTCCGCCAGTACTCATGGGTGGTTTCTACAAACTGTTCCATAGCCGGCCAAAAATAGTCGGCAAATTCAGCCCCTTCTACTACGATGCGGATGTCCTTGTTGTAACGCGACATACCGTTGGCGGTACCCATAATGTAGTCTTCGGCAATGGGTGCGTTAAACACGCGTTTTTTGCCGAATTCCTGCTGCATCCCTTTAGTTACATTAAAGATGCCTCCCTTGTCTTTATTCGCAATATCCTGACCCCAAATAAAGGTGTCGGGGTTGTGACGGAACTCTGCCTTCAGGGTTTCGTTCAGGGCTTCAATAAACTTTTTGGCTTCCCCTTCCGAATTGTGCAGGCCATCGGGATATTTGTCGGCTGCATAGGGCTCGGGAATTACAAAATCATAGATGGATTCGGGCGTGGGCTGCGGGGCGGTAATGCCTTTCTTATGGGCGGCCTTAACCTCAGCTTTCACCTTCTCCTCTATTTCTTTCAACTCCTCTTCGGTGGCCCGATTGTAACGCAACAACAGACGACGGTACTTGGCCAGGGGATCGTACTCCCTTACATAGCGGAGCTCATTTTCGTCGCGGTACAGCTCATGTCGGTCACTGTTACTGTGTGAGCCAATGCGCACACAGTTGGCGTGTACCAAAACCGGCTTTTGCTCGCGTTTGGCCCAGGCTACGGCTTCTTCCATGGTGTTCATGGAATCAAACACGTCTTTGCCGTTGCAATATAAAATATGCAGGTTTTTAAAACCTTCGAAGTTTTTGGCCACCTTACGGTTGGCGGTCTGGTCTTCCTTGGGTACCGAAATACCGTAACCGTTGTCCTGGAAGACAAACACTACGGGCAATTCTTCGTTGGAGGCGCCGTTAATGGCTTCGTAAACGTAGCCTTCGGAGACGGAGCTTTCGCCCTGACTGCTGATGACAACGGCATCTTTCTCGCCGTATGTCTTTATGGCACGTCCCACACCGCTGGCGTGCAGGGTATGGTTACCGGTACAGCTGCTCACGTTGTGGATGTTCCACTCAGGCTTGGCAAAGTGGTTCGACATGTGTCGGCCGCCACCAGCCACATCGGCGTCTCTCGAAATACCATTATAAATGATTTCCTCGGCAGTCATCCCCGCCGCCACACAGGTCTGCAGGTCGCGGTAGTAAGGAAACAAATGGTCTTTGTTTTTGCGGAACATCTGACCAATGGCCAACTGAATACCATCGTGTCCGGCGGCCGGTGCGTGGTACGACCAGCCAATGGCTTGTTTCAGGTAGTTGGGGGCACGCTCATCGAGCGAGCGACCCAAAAACAACAGATGGTACCACTTCAACAGTAGGTCCTTATCGGTCTTTTTTATAGAATATTTTACAGGAACATTGCTCTTCATTTCTACAATATTTTAGTACAACCTTGATTACAATTCGGTGTTGATGTCCCACTCTTCGAGGTAGTCGGCCACCTTACGCAGGAAAAATCCGCCCAGTGCACCGTCTACAATACGGTGGTCGTACGACAGCGACAGGAACATTTTGTGACGAATGGCAATGACATCTCCGGCCTCTGTTTCGAGCACGGCGGGTTTCTTCTCAATGGTTCCGGTGGCCAAAATGGCTACCTGGGGTTGATTGATGATGGGTGTACCAATGGCGTTTTTAAAGGAACCAAAATTGGTAATGGTAAAGGTGCCTCCCTGAATATCGTCGGGCGACAGCTTGTTGTTGCGTGCCTGATCGGCCAAACGGTTGATGTCGCTGGCCAATCCCACCACATTCTTCTGATCGGCCTGCTTAATTACCGGTACAATCAGGTTGCCCGAGGGCAGTGCCACAGCAATACCCACATTCACATTTTTGCGGTAGATGATGTTGTTGCCGCTGACCGAAGCATTTACGCCGGGATAATCGCGCAGGGCCTTGGCAACGGCCTGGGTGAAGATGGGCATAAAGGTGAGCTTTTCCCCGTATTTTTTAAGGAAGGCATCTTTCTGCTTATTGCGCCACAGCACCAGATTGGTCACGTCGGCCTCAACAATAGAAGTTACGTGGGGCGAAACCTGCTTAGACATCAGCATGTTGTCGGCAATCAGCTTGCGCATGCGGTCCATTTCAACAATGTCGTCGTTGGCTCCGGCCTTAACTTCAGGCGCCTTAAAGGCAGGTTTTTCGGCGGCTTTTGGTGCTTCGGCCTTGGCGGCAGGAGCAGCTTTGGCTGCGGGTTGACTGCCACGATTCTTCAGGTAATCGAGCACGTCTTCTTTGGTAACGCGTCCGTCCTTGCCTGAACCTTTGATGCCATCGAGTTCGGCCACCGATATTTGTTCTTCCTTAGCGATGCTCTTAACCAGGGGAGAATAAAAACGATCGCTGTCCTTGAAATCGGCACTACTGTCTGCTGGCGCTGCGGCAGCGGGCTCAGCGGCAGGTGCTTTACGCTCTTCTGCCGGCTTCGCTTCTGCCTCGGCCGACTCGTCTCCGGCGTCCTCTCCATCCATGGCAATGACTGCCACTACTTCACCTACCGGCACCAGGGCGTCGGTTTCAAATTTAATCTCCTTGATCACACCGGCAACGGGTGAAGGAATCTCAGAGTCAACCTTGTCGGTTGCAATCTCCAGCAAAACCTGGTCTTCTTCCACGGTATCACCAACTTTTACAAACCATTTGGTGATGGTGGCTTCTTCAACACTCTCACCCATTTTGGGCATAAGGATATCAAATGTAGACATATTGAAAAGATTTATTTTTTGTTGATTCTAATGCTATTATTCCGTGTGTTTTAACGTTACTCTCTTATATCTCAATAATTTGGTGCGCAAAAATAGCGCTTTGGGTTATATTAAACAAGTCTAAATAAAACAAAGCGCTTGTTTTGAAACTATCCTATTAACAGCGTTACAGGCTTTTTGTTTTTTGCAGCCGAAAAATTTACAGTTTTGGTCGAAGCACAGCAGTGCTACGTTTTTCAAGATAGCGATTACCCCTATAAAAAGCAAGGCTGTGAACTTGCGTTCACAGCCTTGCCCACTTTGGATAGAGGGGTAAAGAAGGTATTAGAGACTGTCTCCAAAATCCTGCTTAAACTTGGCCACCAGTTTTTCGGGCCAGTCGGAAACAGCATCCAGGCGTCCCATAAAGAAACGCAATACTTTAGGTTCTTCGGTAAATTTAAGTCCGCCTACCAATTCACGATTCTGATACAGCCAGTTGATCCGGTCGATGAGAAACTTGGTCTGCGAAAGGGTAAACACTCTGCGCGGGAAAGCCAAACGTAAGAGTTCCATATCTGCCAGGAGATCCTCTCCATTTTCGAGACGAACACTGGAGATGGTTCCCCTTTCCATACCGCGACAACCCGATATGATGTACAAGGCAGCGGCCAGAGCGCCAGCGGGGTATTCACTTTGAGGTATGTGGGGCAAAAAGCTCATGGCATCTACGTGGGCACCCAGGGCCCCGGCAGGAGTAATTACGGGAATCCCCAGGCGATCGAGTTCGTTTACGGCGTACTCGATAAAACCGGGCGATTGACTGATGACGGTTTCGTCGGTGGTTTCGTACAAACCAACTGCCATGGCCTCAATTTCGCGGACCGACATGCCCCCATAGGTCAGGAAGCCTTCATAAAGCGGAATCAATTCGCGCATTTGCATGTACAAATCCTTGTTGTTGGTGCAGATACCTCCCCCACGTGTGGAGCTTACCTTGCGGCTCGAGAAATAAACAATGTCGCAGATAGCGCACATGGTAAGCAAAATCTCCTTGATACTGGTCGTGGCAAACTCTGCTTCCCGCTGCTTAATGAACCAGGCATTTTCGCCGATGAGACTGGCATCCAGTACCATCATTATGCCGAATTCGTCGGCCACCTTGCGCACCTCGCGCATGTTGGCAATGGAGAAGGGTTGCCCACCAATCAGGTTGGTAGAGGCTTCCATGCGGATAAAGGGAATGTGTTCCTTGCCAAAGCGCGCAATCAGCTCACGCAACTTATGAATATCGATGTTGCCCTTAAAGGGATGCTTACTTTTTATTTTGAGCGCCTCCTCGGTAAAAATCTCGAAAATTTCTCCGCCGTTGAGCTCCATATGCGCCTTGGTGGTGGTAAAGTGATAATTCATGGGAATGGCATCTCCCGGCTTGATAAAAGTCTTTGAGATAACGTTTTCTGCAGCCCTTCCCTGGTGTACAGGTAATACCAGTTCCTTACCAAATACCTCCTTAATGGCTGCCTCCATCCGGTAAAAACTTTGTGAACCTGCATAGGCATCGTCTGCCTGCAGCATCGAAGCCTGTTGGTTGTCGCTCATGGCATTGGTGCCACTGTCGGTGAGCATATCCAAAAAGATGTCTGCCGTATTCAATAAAAAGGTATTGAAGCCACCTTGTTTTATGGCCTTAAGGCGCTCGTCAACAGGCTTCAGGTGCAACTTTTGAACGATTCTGACTTTGTGTAACTCTACAGGGATTTGTTCTCCACTGAAAAATTTTACTTTAGGACTTGAATTTTGATCCATGGTTTACGTGAAAAAATGAGTATGTTATAATTATTAGCGCAAGCAATTGTAAGTTAGGACTGTCTAAAATACTTAAAAGTGTTATTGCTGGTGTGAAAAAACGTAAAAAAGACTGCTGTTACCCCCTATTTTGTTTTGATTTTAAATTAGCCAGCCGCATCAAACTTGTAGAAACAGTTTTATTGTTGTTTTTTTGTATGATTTTTTTTGAAGACCTATGCAACTCATCCTTGGTTATCTGCTCACTCCTCTTTACTACTTGTGGTTTGGCCTGGCTTTGGGCCTCTTTCATCCCATTCAGGTATTGTCCTGGCATCTGGGGGGCTATGAAGCCCATAAGAAGAGTGTGGGCATTCTTAATTATTTCTTGGTAAAAGGCTTGTGGATATTGGGTGCACGCATCCGTTTCGAAGGTTTTGAACTGCTGCCAAAAGACCGCCCCCTGGTAGTGGTAGCCAACCACCAGAGTATTTTCGACATCCAGGCCTTTGTTTATGGTTTCAATGCCTGGCATCCCAAATTTGTTTCGAAAATTGAGCTGGGCAAGGGCATTCCCAGCATATCATACAATTTGCGCCGCAGCGGTTCGGCCCTCATTGACCGCAGTAAAGGCAGTCAGGCCATCCGTGAAATCGTGCGCCTGGGGCGCTACGTCGAAGCCAACAACTATGCCGTTTGCATCTACCCCGAGGGTACCCGAAGCCGCGACGGCCGGGTTAAACCCTTCCAGTCGGCCGGTGTAAAATCCCTCCTTAAAGCAGCGCCCTCTGCCCTTTTGGTTCCCTTTGTTATTGAGGGACATTCGGACTTAATGAAGAAAGGTTACTTTCCTCTGCTTTTTGGGCAAAAGCTGACCTACCGGGTGTTGCCGCCCCTTGAGCCCGGGAAGCGGGAAGCCGAAGAACTGGTGCAGGAGTGTGAGCTGAAAATAAAGCAGGCTCTGGGTCAGGCTTAATGATGCTCAAAAGCTGATTTGCCCCAACAAAAAAAGCTGCCCGAAGGCAGCTTTTTCTTTATAATGAGACCGAATATCCTTATCTGATATCCTTACTTCGCCATCTTCAACTCAAGATGTGACTTGATGGCAGCCATAAAGCCTTCGGTAGTCAGGTAATGTTCCGACTTCAAATCCTTACCATGAATGGTCAGGGCCAAATCTTTGGTCATTTGACCGCTCTCCACCGTCTCTACACAAACTGCTTCCAGCTTCTCTGCAAAATCAATCAAAGCCTGATTGTTGTCGAGTTTGCCCCGGAAAGCCAGTCCCCGTGTCCAGGCATAAATACTGGCAATGGGGTTGGTTGAGGTGGGCTTACCCTCCTGATGCTGACGGTAGTGACGGGTAACGGTTCCGTGCGCTGCCTCTGCCTCCATAGTCTTGCCATCGGGCGTTACCAGGGTCGAGGTCATCAGTCCCAAAGAACCAAAGCCCTGGGCCAGGGTGTCCGACTGCACATCGCCGTCGTAGTTTTTACAAGCCCAGACAAAGTTTCCGTTCCACTTAAGGGCCGCAGCCACCATGTCGTCGATAAGGCGGTGTTCGTAGGTAATGCCCAACTGCTCAAACTTTCCTTTATAGTGCTTCTCGTAAACATCCTGAAAAATGTCTTTGAAACGACCGTCGTACTTTTTAAGAATGGTGTTTTTGGTCGACAAGTACAGGGGCCACTTTTTGTTGATGGCCTGGTTGAAACAGCTGTGGGCAAAACCGGTGATGCTCTCATCGGTATTGTACATGGCCAAAGCCACCCCGTCGCCCTCAAAGTCGTAAACATCGTAGGACTGTACCTCGCCCCCGTCTTCAGGCGTAAAAGTAATGGTGAGCTTGCCCTTGCCCTTTACCAGGAAGTCGGTCGCTCTGTACTGATCGCCAAAGGCATGACGGCCAATGCAAATGGGATGCTCCCAACCGGGAACCAGGCGCGGCACGTTCTTGATGATGATGGGCTCGCGAAATACGGTGCCGCCGAGGATGTTACGAATGGTTCCGTTGGGCGACTTCCACATCTTCTTCAATCCAAATTCTTCCACACGGTTTTCATCGGGCGTGATGGTGGCACACTTGATCCCGACATTATATTTTTGAATGGCGTGGGCTGCATCAATGGTCACCTGATCGTTGGTGGCATCGCGATGCTCCATTCCCAGGTCGTAGTACTTGATGTCCAAATCAACATAAGGAAGAATCAGCTCCTCCTTAATCATCTTCCAGATGATGCGGGTCATCTCATCCCCGTCCAGCTCCACCACCGGATTCAGCACTTTAATTTTGCTCATGGTATCAGAATTATATTATGATTTAGATAGTTAATCGGATTCACATTTTGTAACAAACCGAAGGCTGAATTGTTGCAATAAAAAACAAAAATAATCAGTCGATATCCAAATTGAATTGTTGCCGAAGCAGCGCCAGTGCCGGATTCTTTTGCATCATGGCTTCCAACTTTTCTGTGGCGGTAAATGCTTTTCGGGGACCTTCCTCCTCTTCTGTTTTAATGGCTGTTTCCAATTCGAGAAAATCATTTTTGACTTCCTTTTTTATAAACAACATCAATTGGGGCTTTACGCGCAGCAAATCGTCCTGCTGGAGACTGCTGGTCAGTTCAACCCGGATACGCTCCTTGTCTATAAGAACGGGCGGATTGTTCGAAATGATGCTGAAAAGACGTGGATCGTTTTGCTCCAGCGTTTTACCATAAGCCCGCCAGGCCAGATCAAGTGCCTCCGGATCCACGGCTTCGCGAAGCCGGAGGCTGTTTCCTGCAGGGCTCTCCTGTGTACTTTCTGCATTTTTAGTATCGCTGCCCTTCCCCGCAGCGCTTTTCCCAGGTCCCTTTAACAGGGCCTTAACCGAAACACTGGAAATTCTTTGTTGAGGGGCACGTTGAGTTGGCGAAGAACTACCAACAGGAGTGCTGGGCGTGGTATTCGCTTTAACTGCGGCCGCCTTTTTTCTTTTCTCTGCTAATTCAAGTGCTTTTTTTTTTCAGCCAAAATGCGAGCCAAAGAAAGCAGGGCAAACTCAACATGCAGACGCTTATTGCGGGCTACTTTGTAGTTCAGTTCACAGGAGGTGGTGATTTTCAAAGCCTCAAACAAGAAGTCGTTGTCGCAGACCCGGGCCTGTTCCTGATACCTCAGTTTTATAGAAGCACCTACCTCAAGCAAATTAACGGTTTGCGGATCGCGGCACATCATCAAATCACGCAGGTGACTGGCCATCCCCTCTAAAAAGTGACTGCCATCGAAACCGTGATTCAATATTTCATTAAAAATCAAAAGTGCCGAGGTGGCATCTTCCTTCAAAAAAGCTTCGGTCAACCGAAAATAGTAATCGTAATCGAGTACGTTTAAGTTTTCGATGACCTGTTGGTAAGTGATGTTTTTACCGCTAAAGGCCACAATCTGGTCGAATATGGACAAGGCATCCCGCATGGCACCATCGGCCTTCGTGGCAATTACGTTAAGCGCCTCTTCCTCGATGGTAACACCTTCCTTGCCGGCCACATACTTCAAATGCGCCACCGCCGTTTCTACCGCTATCCTGTTGAAGTCGAAGGTCTGACAACGCGACAGAATGGTGGGTAAAATCTTGTGCTTTTCGGTGGTAGCCATGATAAACACCGCATGCCTGGGAGGTTCTTCCAGAGTTTTAAGAAAAGCGTTAAAGGCCTGGGACGACAGCATGTGCACCTCGTCGATGATGTAAACGCTGTACTTGCCCATTTGTGGAGGGATGCGCACCTTATCGATAAGGAGGCGGATATCGTCCACCGAGTTATTGCTCGCCGCATCCAGTTCGTGAATATTGAAGGACTTGTTCTCGTTAAAGGATTTGCAGGACGCACATTCGTTACAGGCCTCATAATCGGCCCCGATATTTTGGCAATTAATGGTTTTGGCAAAAATTCGTGCACAAGTGGTTTTGCCTACCCCGCGTGGACCGCAAAACAAATAGGCATGGGCCAGCTGCTCATTTTTAATGGCGTTTTTAAGGGTGGTGGTAATGTTCTCCTGCCCTTCTACCGAGGCAAAGGTGCCCGGCCGATATTTTCGTGCTGAAACAATGTATTCCATAGAAGCAAAAACTGCCTTCAATTGCAGTCACACAAAGATAAAAAAATACCCGGCTGTCGCAAACAAAAATAAACCGGGGCAACGGCAAGACGCAATTATTCGGGCATGGGCTCGTGGGCCTCCCGCATAAATACCAGGCGTCCGAAGTTGGTGGCGCGACTGTTGATGATGCGCAATAAGTTTAAAAGCTCCATATGCACCTTGCTCGATTCGAGCGAGGTGGTATTGGGGGTGAGTAAGCGTTTGTAATGCTGACGTTCAAAATCAAAAGCCATTAGGGCATATTTGCGGTATTTCCTTTTCATGCGCAGGGCCTGATCCGGATCCCAGTGGTGCATCAATACCAGGGCCCGCTCCAATTGCTTGAGGCAGCGGGCGTGATAATCTTCCAGTTCTTTCTTACCGCTGGGCGAAAATTGTATGTTGTTCTGCAGCCATTTTTCGGCTTGCCGCACCACATTCACCGCCACAATATCGGCTATTTGTTCCAGCTCATTAACCACATGCAACATCCGGTAATAGTCTTCCGACCAGTTTTCAATGGGGTGCCTCTGATTCATTTTCACCAGAAAATCATTGATGGCTTCCCGGTAAAAATCGGCCTTTTCTTCCCATTTTTTTATTTGGTCTACCGCCGCAGCATCCCGCTCAAAAAACGGACGCATGGAGGCTTTAACCATGCTGTAAACCACTTCGCCCATATCCTGAACCTCTTTTTGCAGAAAGGGCAGCGATAAGTCGGGACTGCTCATCAAGTCCTTGTTTAAATATTGGAGCGAATGTAGGGACTTCTTGCGCGGGGCTTTCACCAGCTTGCCGGCCAGTGCACCTATTAGGCCGGTAAAGGGCAAAAAGACCAGGGCCATCATCAGATTAAACAGGGTATGCGCATTGGCCAAAAGGCGGGCATTGGGCGCAGTGTGACCGCTGATCCAATAGGTGGCCTGGGCCCAATAACCCAAAAACCAGATCAACAAAAGGGCGCCCAAAAAGCGAAAAAGTGCATTGGCAACAGCCAGTTTTCGACCCGGGTAAGAGGCGGTTAATGAGGCCAGAAGTGCCGTAACCGTGGTCCCAATATTGGTACCCAATATCAGGGGCAAAGCCGCCTCAAAGGTGATTAATCCACTGGTGGTGAGGGTAATCAATATGCCGATAAAGGCGGCACTGCTTTGTATCATGGCGGTCAACACCATGCCCGTGAGTAAGCCGGCCCAGGGGTGTTCGAGATGCAGCAACAAGTCAATGAAGCGCGGCATTTCACGCAAGGGCGCCATCCCGTCGGCCATCAGCTTCATTCCAAAAAAGAGAATGGCAAAGCCCAGAATGATTTGCCCCACATCGCTCCACCTGCCTTTGGCAAAGGCCTTTATAAAGAAGCCCAGTCCGACAAACAGCAAGGCGTAATCGCCCAGATTAAAGGAAATCAGCTGCGTGGTAATGGTGGTACCGATGCCGGTGCCCAGGAGTACCGGTAAGGTCTGTGCAAAGGTGATGAGCGAGGCATCTACAAAGCCTACCAGCACCACCGAGGCGGCACTGCTGCTTTGGAAAAGCAGGGTCAGCAATACGCCAAAGGCTACTCCGCCCGGTTTCGACCGCAGAAAACGGTCCAGAATGTAACGCAGTTTACCGCCGGCCAGCTTTTTGGACCCGGCGCTCAGCAACTCCATGCCCAGGAGAAAAATCCCCAGGCCGCCCAACAAATTTACCACCAGCATAAAAGTGTCCATAGGCAGTTGCTAAAAACGAGACTTGTATTACTCCGCCACTTCGGCAAATAAATCATAATCTTCTGCCCCGGTAATTCGTACCTCATAAAAAGTACCGGGCGCCAATGCCCGGGTACTGCTGATCAGCACTTCGGGGTCTACTTCGGGACTGTCGAACTCACTGCGTCCCACATAATAGCCGTTTTCTTCCCGATCAACGATGACTTTGAGCACCTGTCCCACCTTGGCCTCGTTGTGGGCGCGACTGATGCCGTTTTGCAGCTCCATCAGTGCATCGGCACGTTCCTGCTTGAGTTCGGGAGCGACATCGTCTTTGTAATGACGGTAGGCATAAGTATCTTCTTCGTGCGAATAGGGAAACACCCCCAAACGTTCAAATTTCATCTCCTCCACAAAAGCCATCAGATCCTGAAAATCAGCCTCTGTCTCACCGGGGTGTCCGGCAATAAGGGTGGTGCGCAAATGAATACCGGGCACCGTTTCGCGCATTTTGTGCAGGAGCGCATAGGTCTGCTTCCGGGTCACCTTTCTGCGCATGGCGGTCAACATAGGATCAGATATGTGTTGAAGGGCGATGTCCATGTACTTGCAAACCTTGGGGTTTTGAGCCATCTCATCCAGCACATCCATCGGAAAACCTGCCGGATAAGCGTAATGCAAGCGAATCCATTCAATGCCATCAACCTTGGAGAGTTCGCGAATCAGAGGAGCCAACATCTGTTTCTTATACAAGTCGACCCCGTAGTAGGACAAGTCCTGGGCAATTACCTGCAACTCTTTAACCCCTTTTTTGGCCAGGCGCTCTGCTTCATCTACCAGACTCTCGATGCTGCGCGACTGGTGCTTGCCGGTGATGATGGGAATGGCGCAATACGAGCAGCTGCGGTTGCAACCCTCCGACACCTTTAGGTAAGCATAATGGCCCGGGGTGGTCAAACTGCGCTCGTTTTTCAAGTCGGCCCGATACGCAATGCCCAACTCCGAAATGAGGTCCTTCCACTTGAACTTACCGTAAAACTTATCTACTTCGGGAATTTCCTTACCCAGCTCATCGAAGTAGCGCTCAGAGAGGCAGCCCATTACGAAGAGCTTGGATATTTTGCCCTGTTTGCGGGCTTCCACAAAGTTTAAAATGGTCTCGATCGATTCCTCTTTCGCATCTCCAATAAAACCACAGGTATTGATGACAATTACTTCGCCCTGCGGGTTGGGCGAATCGTGCTCCACCAGATAGCCGTTTGCCTGAAACTGCTTAATCAACAACTCCGAATCCACCAGGTTTTTTGAGCAACCCAGGGTAATCACATCCACACGCTTTTTTATCATAGAGCTTATTTGCCAAAAAGAGAATCTACAAAGGCTGTGCGACTGAATGGTTCCAAATCGTCGATGCCCTCACCTATGCCAATATATTTTACAGGAATTTGAAACTGGTCCGAAACCCCAATCACCACCCCGCCTTTTGCCGTACCATCGAGTTTGGTAATGGCCAGAGCATTGACTTCGGTGGCCTTGGTGAATTGGCGGGCCTGTTCAAAGGCATTCTGACCCGTAGAGCCATCCAGTACCAGAAGGATTTCGTGGGGGGCATCGCCCACCACTTTTTGCATAACCTTCTTGATCTTCGACAACTCATTCATCAGGTTGACCTTGTTGTGCAGGCGACCGGCGGTGTCTATGATAACCACATCGCTGCCCGCTGCATGGGCCGAAGCCAGGGTGTCGTAGGCTACAGAAGCCGGGTCGGAGCCCATCTTCTGTTTAACCAGGGGCACTTCTACGCGCTGGGCCCAAATCTCCAACTGCTCAATGGCAGCGGCCCTAAAGGTGTCCGCCGCCCCCAGCATCACCGATTTCCCGGCTGCTTTAAACTTGTGGGCCAATTTGCCAATGGTAGTGGTTTTGCCTACTCCGTTAACGCCTACCACCATAATGACATAAGGTTTTTTGTCGGCAGGAAGGTCAAAATCCAGGCCCTCGTTTACCTGGTTTTCAGCCAGTAAACCGCTGATTTCTTCCCTGAGAATGCGATCCAACTCATCGGCATTGACAAACTTGTCGCGGGCCACCCGCTTTTCAATGCGCTGGATAATTTTAAGGGTGGTCTCCACCCCTACATCTGAGCTGATGAGCATTTCCTCCAGTTCATCCAATACATCATCGTCCACCCTGGATTTGCCAACAACCACTCGGGCCAGCTTTTGCAAAACACTTTCCTTGGTTTTGGACAAACCCTGGTCCAGCTTATCCTTCTTCGCTTTATTAAAAACACCAAATATTCCCATGATAGTTGTTTCTTATCTAAACAGCAAATATAACCATATTTAGTCAACCGGCATTTCAAAATGAAAAAAGCCCTCTTAATGCTAAGAAGGCTTCTTTTAATACAATTCCTGTAAGGAGATTCTTACTTGGCGAAAAAATCTTTTACCTTATCGTTGACAACCATTTCCTCCTGGAAAGAATAGGCGCCAGTCTTAGGTGATTTCACCATTTTGATAACACGGGTGTGTCCCTTTCCTGCTCCTTTGTTTTGCAGTGATGCTACAACTTTCTTTGCCATGATTTATAGTTTACTTGATTTCACGATGAACGGTCATACGCTTCAAAATAGGATTGAATTTTTTCAATTCCATTCTGTCGGGCGTATTCTTCCTGTTTTTAACGGTAATGTACCTGGATGTTCCGGGTTGTCCGCTTTCTTTATGTTCGGTGCATTCCAGAATAACCTGGATGCGGTTGCCTTTACCTTTTTTAGCCATTTTTACTACCCTCCATCTTATATTTTAGCACTTAAGTAACCTTTCTCCTGTGCCGACTTGATAGCTGCCTGCACACCTACCTTGTTGATTACACGCAGTCCGGCAGCCGAAACTTTCAGCTTAACCCAGCGCTTATCTTCGGGCAGAAAAAATTTCTTATCAAAGAGGTTTATATCAAACCTTCTTTTGGTACGTCTTTTTGAGTGAGAAACATTATTTCCCACCATAAAGCGCTTTCCTGTTATTTCACAAACTTTTGACATTTCTCAACCGTTTTAATCTACGTTTTTCAAACAGAGCGCAAAATACGCGATTTTCTACCAAAAAAACAAATAGTTCTCTTTTTTATTTCTCTGTTTTTGAATTTTTTATTCCATTTTCGCTGCGCTGGAAACCCGGGCTCCCAAGACGCTTGTTTAAATAAAGCATACATATAAACAGATATAAAATGCTGAAATAAAGCGATAAGCAAATTGTGAAAACCGCTTACTGTCTACAATTCTCCCTTTTCCAGCAAGCACTTCAAAACAATGATGCCGGCCTCTGCCGTGCGCAAAATATTCCGCTCCCGTTGCGGTCCAAATTGAAAAACACGGCTTTGCACCTTTCCATTTCCGGCCCAGGCCAACCAGACCGTTCCTACAGGTTTTTCGGGACTTCCGCCGGATGGACCGGCAATGCCGGAACTGGCAATGGCGTAATCGCTTTCGAGGCTACGGCAAGCTCCAAGGGCCATTTGTTCAACCACTTGCTGACTTACTGCGCCATATCTCCTGATTACCTCCGGATCTACGCCCAACTGCTTTATTTTCGCGGTATTTGAATAGGCCACCACACTGCCATTGAACACAGCCGAAGCACCCGGTACCGCCGTTAATAAATGGGCCATATAACCACCCGAACAGCTCTCTGCTGTAGCCAGTTTGGCACCTTTGGCTTCCAACATGTTCAGCACCGCCTCTTCCACCTTTTCGTTGTCGTAGGCAAAAATATGGGGACCAATAAGCGCCTGCAAGGGCGGTAAAACCGAGGCAATGGCGGCCGAAAGTACTGCCTCGTCGCTTCCTCTGGCGCTCAGGCGCAAACGTAATTTGCCCGGAGCGGGCAAATAAGCCAGCTTCAGGGGGGCTGGCAGTCCATCCTCCCAATCGCTCAGTTTTTCGGCTAAAACAGCCTCCGGAACATTAAATACATGTATGGTTTTATGCAATACCACACCAGGAACAAAGCGTTCTGCCAAATAGGGCAAAATTTCATTGCTCATGGCCGTCATCATCTCAGAAGGTACCCCCGGCATGGCCACCAAAACCCCTTTGGGGTGATCAAAACGTAAAATTGGAGCGGTGCCTACCGGATTACGTATCACGGTGCAATCTTCAGGAACCAGGGCCTGATCGAGGTTTAATTGGTTCAAATGCGTAACCCGTCCTTTAAGTAGGCGTTCTACATCTTCCAAAACCTGCGCGTTCCTCACCAGGCGCGTATTAAAGAAACGACACAGTGCCAATTTGGTCAGGTCGTCCCGGGTGGGTCCCAAGCCCCCCGTTACCAGCACGACTTCCGAACGCTCAGTGGCTTCCTTAAATGCGGCTAAAACATCGTCCAGCTCATCGCTGATGGTGGTAATCCGGCACAGCGAAAGGCCGATTTTGTTGAGTTCCCGGCCCATCCAGGCCGAGTTGGTGTCTGTAACCTGACCAATCAGCAATTCATCGCCAATGGTTATTATTTCTGCTTGCATAATGTTACGAATCAAGTGCTTCCAGTCGCTTCAAGAGCGGGGGGTGCGAATAATGAAAAAATACATACCAGGGATGCGGTGTAGGATTACTCAAAGCCTCTGCAGATATCTTCTTAAGGGCGGTTTGCAAGGCCGCTCCGCTTGCATATTGGGCGGCAAAGGCATCGGCCTGGTACTCGTGCCTGCGCGACAAAATGGTGGAAGCCAGTCCCATTACCCCACTGATGGGCGAAAACAGTAAGCCAAATCCCAAGAGCCCAATATGAAAGGAGGCGTCAGGTGCGCCCAGGGCCTGAGCTATGGCAGGGTGCAAAATAAAAAGGCTCAACAACCAGAGGGTAAAGCCGGTCTGCACCAAACCAACAGCAGTTCCCTTATGGATGTGCTTTAAACGATAATGCCCAATTTCGTGGGCCAATACCGCTACTACTTCCTCCTCATTCAGTTGATCCAACAGCGTATCGAATAATACAATGCGCTTTTGTCGCCCCCAACCGCTGAAGAAGGCATTGGCCTTAGTGCTTCGGCGGGAACCATCCATAACATAAACCCGGTCGAGCCGAAAACCGGCTGCTTTACTCATACTTTCAATAGCCTGTTTTAAGCTGCCCTCTTCCAGCGGTTTAAGCTTATTGAATAAGGGCAGAATTAAGGTGGTATAAAAGCGACCAAAAAACAAGGCAAAAAGACTCGCCAATCCCCATGCCCACAGCCAGAACCAGGGCCCGGTCCACTCGAAGAACCAGCGAAACAGGCCCAACAACAAACCACCCAGCAGGGCACCCAACAACAAGGATTTTAGGGTGTCGGCGAAAAACAGGCGCGGTGTAGATTTATTAAAACCAAAGCGCTCCTCAATAACAAAAGTGTGGTAAATGGAAAACGGAAGACTCAGGGCCGTGGACAGCAGTCCCACCACCCCCAAAAACACCAGCGAATGCCAAAAAGGCGACAGGCCAAAATTTTCAAGTCTTGCGTCCAGCCAACCAAAACCATGAAGAAACAAAACCACCAGAATCAGAAGCAGAGAAGTGACGGAGTTTATTAATGAAAAGCTGTGATTAACTCGTCTGTAGTCCTTCTGCTTTTGAAATTTATCTTCAGGAAAAACATCCTTAAGGCGTTCCGGAACGTGGGCCGCCCAACTCTTTCGGTTGAGTCCTTCCAATGCCTGGTCCCACCCCCACTCGAGCAGCAAAACAGCCACTATCACATACCACAAAAAGCCATAATCCATAGCGCTATTTCTCTTCTCTGCGTCGTTCGTTTCGGGTAATGTCTACTTCTATCGGTTCGCGGGTCATACTGCGATAAATGAGGTAGATGGCGCCAATCATAAAGGGAATACTTAACCACTGCCCCATGTTCAGCATCATGCCTGCCTCAAAAGCTTCTTGATCTTCTTTTATAAATTCAATAAAAAAGCGGGTGGCAAAAATGCCAATCAAGAATACGCCAAAAATCAATCCCTGACGTCGTGCGGCATTCCGCTTCCAATACATATACATCAAAACGGCAAAAGTAATCAGATAGCTGAGGGCCTCGTACAATTGAGAAGGGTGTCGGGGCAACTCCGGGTTGGCAATGCCATGGGCCTTAACAAAGGCAAAACCCCAGGGTAAGTCGGTGGGCATACCAACAATCTCAGAATTCATCAGGTTGCCCAAACGGATAAAAACGGCCGCCAAAGCTACGGGAATTACCAGCTTGTCCATGGTCCACAACATCGAGCGGCGCGTCACATTTTTAGAATAGAGCCACATGGCAATTAAAATACCAAAAGCACCACCGTGACTGGCCAGTCCACCCTGCCAGATCTTCAGAATTTCACCGGGATGCTGCGAGTAATACTCCCAGCCATAGAAAAACACATGCCCCAGACGTGCCCCTACAACTGTGGCTACCATTACATAAACAAACAGCTTATCGACCCAGGCTTCCGGCGCATTTTCGCGTCGAAACATGCGTTCTACAATATAGTAGCCCAACAAAAAGGCAATGGCAAAAAAGAGTCCGTAATAACGCACCGAAATCGGGCCGAAGGAAAACAGTTCGGGATCGGCGGTCCATGTAATGTAGGAAAAGAGTTGCATAGTATAGCGTTTAATCCATTAACAACAATAGTGAAAAGCTTTGGCTTAAAAGCAGAAAGTCCGCCCTGCACCAGGCAGTAAACGGACTTTCATCATCTTTTATTTACCATGGCATTGCTTGTACTTCTTACCACTGCCACAGGGACAGGGTTCATTGCGCCCCACCTTTTTCTCGGTACGAATGGGCTGTACCGGCTGCGGTTTTTGGGGAGCCTGGGGCTCACCCGGCATGGGGGGGCGACCTGCAGGTGCGCCGGCACCCGGATCGTCTTTTTGCGTACGCAGCGCGCTCAAATCGGGTCGTCTGCGTTGCTCCGCTTCTCTTACCTGACTGGCATCCCTAATGGGGATGTGCGCCTTGGCCAGGGAAGATACTACCGATTTGTTGTTTTTGTCGATCATCCCTTTGAAAAGGTTGAAAGACTCAAATTTATAAATCAACAAGGGGTCTTTCTGCTCGTAGGAGGCATTTTGTACCGCCTGTTTCAGATCGTCGAGTTCACGAAGATGCTCTTTCCAGGCCTCGTCAATGGTAATGAGCATAATGGCCTTTTCAAAAGATTTGGCCAACTCCTTTCCTTCTGTTTCATAGGCCTTTTTAAGATTGGTGGTGATTTGGAAAACCCGATGTCCATCGGATATAGGCACCACGATGTTCTGATAGATTTCGGCCTTGGTTTCAAAAACATTTTTCACTACCGGATAGGCCTGACGGGCCATATGCTCAATTTTCCTGAGGTAGCCCTTCCAAATTTGATCGTGCAGCTGATCGGTCAGTTCCTCTGCTTTACCTTTCATCAGGGCATCCTGATCGAAGGGGCACTCGGCAGAGAAAATCCGAATCAACTCCATTTTGAAGGTTTCAAAATCGTTGCTCTCCTGAGCGTCTTGTACCAGTCCCTCAATGGTATCGAACATCATATTGGAGATTTCGACCTGCATGCGCTCTCCGTACAAAGCTCTTCTGCGCTTGGTGTAAATCACCTCACGCTGCGAATTCATTACATCGTCGTACTCCAACAAACGCTTACGAATACCGAAGTTGTTCTCTTCTACTTTTTTCTGAGCTCTTTCGATCGACTTGGTAATCATACTGTGCTGAATCATCTCTCCGTCTTCCACGCCCAGGCGATCCATATACTTCACCAGTCGGTCCGACCCGAACAAACGCATCAAATCGTCTTCCAGAGAGACAAAGAATTGCGACGAACCGGGGTCGCCCTGGCGACCGGCACGTCCGCGCAACTGGCGGTCAACCCGACGCGATTCGTGCCTTTCGGTACCCACAATGGCCAAACCTCCGGCCGCCTTGACTTCGGCCGACAGTTTGATGTCGGTTCCCCTACCGGCCATGTTGGTGGCAATGGTTACAATACCCTTCTTACCGGCCTCGGCCACAATGTCCGCTTCCCGCTGGTGCAGCTTGGCGTTCAGGACATTATGCTGAATGCCCCTTAATTTGAGCATGCGGCTGAGCAGCTCGGAGACTTCCACCGAAGTCGTACCCACCAGAACGGGTCGTCCGGCATTCACCAGCTCCACAATCTCTTCGATTACCGCATTGTATTTTTCACGCTTGGTTTTATAAACCTTATCGTTCATATCCTTGCGCTGAATGGGACGGTTCGTGGGAATGACCACCACATCCAGCTTGTAGATGTTCCAGAGCTCACCGGCTTCGGTCTCCGCAGTACCGGTCATACCGGCCAGTTTGTTGTACATGCGGAAGTAGTTCTGCAAGGTAATGGTGGCATAGGTCTGCGTAGCTGCTTCTACCTTCACCCTTTCCTTGGCCTCAATGGCCTGGTGCAGACCGTCGGAATAACGTCGGCCTTCCATGATACGCCCCGTTTGCTCATCTACAATTTTCACCTTGTTGTCCATCACCACATATTCCACATCCTTTTCGAACATGGCGTAGGCCTTCAGCAACTGGTTGATGGTGTGAACGCGCTCCGACTTAACGGCGTAGCTCTGCATCAGCTCGTCTTTCTTCTGAAGCTTCTCCTCTTCCGAAAGTCCTGCTTTTTCTAAAACAGCGATTTCCGATCCAATATCCGGCAAAACAAAAAACTGAGGATCTTCTGAGTCGCCGGTGATCAAATCAATACCCTTGTCGGTGAGTTCCACCGAATTGGTTTTTTCGTCAATTACGAAAAACAGGGGATCGGTGACCACATGCATGTTCTTATTGTTTTCCTGCATGTAGAAATTCTCGGTTTTAAGCATACTGGCCTTGATGCCCGGCTCGCTTAAAAACTTAATCAAAGGCTTATTTTTGGGCATGCCCTTAAAAGCACGCAGCAACAGCAAGGCACCTTCCTCCTGCTCCTTGTTGTCCGAAGAAGCCATTTTTTGTTTGGCATCGGCCAGTAAACGCGAAGTCATGGCACGCTGGCTTTCAACCAGGCGCTCCACTTTGGGACGAAGTTCGGTAAAGAGCTGATCGTCGCCGCGCGGTATGGGACCCGAAATGATCAAAGGTGTACGTGCGTCATCAATCAATACCGAATCCACTTCATCCACGATACCAAAGTTGTGCTTGCGCTGCACCAAATCATCGGGCGAAACCGCCATGTTGTCGCGCAAATAGTCGAAACCAAATTCATTGTTGGTACCATAGGTGATGTCGGCCTGGTAGGCTTTACGACGCTCTGCCGAATTGGGCTGATGCTTATCGATGCAATCTACACTCAAACCGTGGAACATGAAGATGGGCCCCATCCACTCTGAGTCCCGTTTGGCCAGGTAGTCGTTTACGGTAACCACGTGCACACCCCGTCCGGCCAAAGCATTCAGGAATACCGGCAGCGTAGCCACCAATGTTTTACCTTCACCCGTTGCCATCTCGGCGATTTTTCCCTGGTGCAGGACAACCCCGCCAATCAGCTGCACATCGTAGTGCACCATGTCCCAGGTTATCTCAGTGCCACCGGCCAGCCAGCTGTTGGCAAAGCGCGCTTTGTCGCCGTCAATTTCTACAAAATCGGCACGCGCAGCCAGGTCGCGGTCAAACTCGCTGGCGGTTACCTCCACCGAACTGTTTTCCTTGAAGCGACGCGCAGTTTCTTTAACAATGGAGAAGGCTTCGGGGAGTATTTCATCCAGGGTTTTCTCAATAAGGTCGGTAATTTCCTTTTCCAGGCGATCAATTTCTTCATACATCTTCTCCCGTTCATCTACTTCGGGATTTTCATGCTCAATGCTCTGTTTCAAAGCATCAATACGTGCCTGTTGCTCGGCATAGCCGGCAGCAATTCGCTGTTTAAGCTCCTGGGTGTGCTGACGCAAGCCATCGTTCGAAAGTTTTGAAATTTCAGGATAGGCAGCCTTAATTCTTTCCAGATAAGGTTGCACCTCCTTCATGTCACGTTTGGACTTATCGCCCAAAAACAGGGCCAGTATGCTATTTACTACACTCATATTAATCAAGGTGTTGAAAACCGTTGTTTTAACGGTTTATTAAAATAAAAAGTATTACAGGGAAATGGCTTCCTCGATAGGGGAAAGACCTTAAGCAATAAATGCAGGACCAGCACGGGAGGGACGCACACTCCAGAGTACTGAGCTGGCGTGGCCGGACTCAGGGGCTGCGCACAACAGTGCAGTTTGGCTTGTCCAAAAATCAGATTCACCGCCGCCAAGACCAGCATCACAGAGAAGTTGATCAGAAAAATCCTCGTGGGAAGTAAAGGCTGACCCTACAATGAGTGGTGCAGAAGGACAGCAATACAGTGCTTCAAGTACATCTTTAAGAGAAGTATCTACAGTGCCAGCTGCCAGGGATCTGTGCTCAAAAACAAAAGAAGTATCCTGAGCAGCCAGTACTCTAAAGGCCTCCTGGATGTCCTGCACTTTGAGCAAGCAAATTTGCTGACCTCGAAGTCGGGCCGACTTAAATACGCTTGCCTCCTCTTCAGCGCGACCATGTTGCATGGTAAGCACCATACTGAGTGAAAAACTCAATAGAGTCCAATAAGCCATGTCGGATCGCTGTTTCATTTGATGTTGATTTGAAAACGTAAAGATGCCAAAAGATTTTCAAAAACCCGCGCCTCTATGTGCTAAAAAAATTGCAACTTTAGGATTCAAAAAATCAGATGGCGTGCCCCTGAGTGCCGTATTCATCAGCCATGACTACCTAGCGGCAAGGGGGACACGCCATCGTTCTTTTGCCTATATTAACAAGCAGCGCCCCATGTGGTTCAAAAATGATCTACTTTCCGGGCTGTTTTTTACACCTATCCACGAAAAAAACGTTGTACCTGCATCGATTTGGGAATGCAAATTTCTCCTTTGTTCCAGCTGCGCACCAGCAAATCGGCACAGTAGGGTGCCCAAAAAACGCCCTTGGAGCCCATGCCATTGAGTACATAAACTTCCTCCTGTCCAGGCAGCGCCCCCACTACCGGCATGCGGTCACGCACCGCAGGCCGAACACCCGCACGGTGTTCCACCACCTCAAAACCGACCGTCAGCATAGTGCGCAGTCGCTCTTCCAGCCATTGGCGTCCTGTCACGCTGGGGACAGCATCCAGCGTTTCCCGCTTGTAAGTCGCACCAGCCCTAAAGCGGTTTTCGCCCAAAGGCAGTACAAAAAGCTCATCCCGCCAAATAAAATCCTCCGCCAAGCCAGGGGCAACAAATTCGAGCAATTCGCCCTTGTTCGGCGTCCAAGGCACCCCCTGGAGCCAGGGATTGCTGCGGACTGCTGCCCCCTCACAAAAAACGATCTTCCGAGCCTTTAGATGGCCGCCCTTCCACAGCCAGTTGTTGTTTTTTCGGCTTAAATCCTGCGGCTCCACTTTTGCATCAATCAGCCAATTTTTGCTGCGCAGGCGTGCTCCCGATACCTCCAACCAAGGTGCAACATCCAGGTAGCCCGAACCGCTGTAGCGGCCCCAACCGGCAGACGAACGCAAGCCAGGAAGCTTTCCGTCCGCTTTAAGCTCGCCCAAAAACACCCCAAAGTCCTTACTTCGCCCCCGCTCCCACTCTAACAACTCTTGTTCATTCAGCAACTTAACGCTGTCCTTCCAATGTAAAAATTGAAGTCTGTATAAAGCCTCTAAGCGGCCGTATGCTTCATTCAACAATGGCCAGACCTGGGCCACTCCCCGGGCAGCTCTAAGTTTGCGAAACATCAAGGGGTTGATTAAACCTCCCGCTACTTCCGAAGCACCAGGCTGCGTCGAATCACTGACCACCCTGAAATCCATCCCTGCTTCCTCCAGACGATGCGCCAGCAGCGATCCCGCTAATCCATAGCCCACAATCAAAACTTCCGTTTTCTCCTTTGTCATCTTCCTTTAAGGCGTTTCAGATAAAATTATCCTAAAATGCTTATCTTTGCAAAAAAATAATTCTCATGGCACTTTATAACAAACTCGGACGCCCCCAGCTCCTGGCCCGCTTGCAGGCAGAGGACTTTGAGCGACGCACCCTGTCGTTTTACCGTTATGTAAACATAGCGGACCCCGATATGTTTCGCGATGCATTGTATCTGGCCCTCGATGCTTTGCGCTGCAACGGCCGAATCTATGTCGCCCGGGAGGGTATTAACGCCCAGATGAATGTACCCGAGCACCACATCAAGGACTTCCTGGACTATATGGACTCGGTACCCGAATTGCGCGACATGCCGCTCAAATGGGCCATTGAAGATCAGCGAGAGTCCTTTTTGAAGTTGATTGTAAGGGTGCGTCCGAAAATTGTGGCCGACGGTCTCAACGATGGCGTATTCGATACCACCAATGTAGGCACCCACCTCTCGCCCCTTGAATTTCACGAACTCTCGCAAAAGGAGGACGTATTGGTGGTGGACATGCGCAATGCCTACGAAAGCGAAGTCGGTCACTTTGTCAACGCCTGGTGTCCCCCCGCCGACACTTTTCGGGAAGAAATAGAATTGGTGGTCGACAAATTGAAGGAGAAAAAGGACCAAAAGATTCTCCTGTATTGCACCGGAGGAGTGCGCTGCGAAAAGGCCAGCGCCTGGTTGCGCCACCATGGTTTTAAAGACGTGAACCAACTGCATGGCGGCATCATTGCCTATGCAGCTGAAATAAAGCAGCGGGGACTGGAACCTCGTTTCATTGGAAAGAATTTTGTGTTTGATGAACGCCTGGGCGAACGCATAACGCCCCATGTATTGGGCAAATGCAGCAGCTGTGGTTGCGCCTGCGACACCCACACCAATTGCGCCTGGGACCCCTGTCATGAGCTCATCATACTCTGCCCCGCGTGCAGCGAAAAGCACCAGGGCTGTTGCAGCAGCGCCTGCAGCGAAAAACTGCAAGCCCACAACAAAGCCGGTAAACCCATGGCCCAAACCCCGGAAAGCGTTCCCAGTCTATGAGCAGCACACAAACGCCCAACAGCAATTTTTGGCAACGCGAAGCGGGTCCCCTGATGATGCTGGCGCCGATGGAAGATGTGACCGACACCGCCTTTCGGGAACTGGTTTTGCGAAACAGTCTCCCCGGTCAATTGCAGCTTCTTTTCACCGAATTTACTTCCACCGATGGCATGTGCCATCCGGTGGGACGCGAGCGGGTCAGTCACCGCTTAAAAGTCTCCCCTGCCGAAAAACAGCTCCTTAAAGCAAAGGGCGTGCGTCTCATTGCCCAAATCTGGGGCAACAAACCCGAAAAATTTGCTGAGACAGCACGCATCATCCATGAAATGGACGTTTTCGACGGCATCGACATCAACATGGGCTGCCCCGTTAAAAATGTGGTAGCCCACGGCAGCTGCTCTGCCCTCATCGATCAGGAGCCCCTGGCGGCCGAGCTCATCGCAGCCACCCGGGAAGCCAGTCCCCTGCCCCTGAGCGTAAAAACACGCCTGGGCCTTAAAAAGATCGACACCGGGCGCTGGATGCAGTTTTTGTTGCAGCAACCCGTCGATGCCATCATTCTGCACGGACGCATACAAAAACAAATGTCCGAAGGCGCAGCCAACTGGGACGAGATTGCCAAGGCGGTAGCGCTGCGTAACGAGTTGGCTCCCACCCTGCCCATCATTGGCAATGGCGACGTAGACAGTCTCCCCGAAGCACACCAAAAAGTGGAAAACTATGGGGTGGATGGTGTGATGATTGGGCGCGGCATTTTCAAGAACCCCTGGATGTTTGGCCCCGAAAACCAGTCGCCCACGACAGCACAGCGACTCGACACCCTGCTTTTGCACCTGCAACTGTTTGAGGACAACTGGAAGAACGAACGCCCCTTTCCCATGCTGCGCCGCTTCTTTAAAATATACCTGTCCGACTTCCCCGGTGCCGCAGAGCTGCGTCACCAAATGATGCAAGTCAATGCGTACGACGAGGCCCGACGATGCATAGAACATTGGCGGCAGGCCCCAAGCTCAAGTCCCGCTTAAAACACCCGCATTTACCCTTGTCCGGCTTCCCTGGCCTTGCTTTGGTTTACCAAATAAACACCGGCCACCACCAGGAGTATGGCCAGGGCCTTCAGGCCATTGAATACATCGAGCTGCCAAAGCACAGCCACAACCGTTGCCACTATGGGCTGAACATTGTTGTACATGCTGGCCACAGTAGGCCGCAGGTATTTCTGACCGGTAGGCAACAGCAAGTAGGTCAGCCAGGTACTGCCGAGCACAATAAAAATAATGTTCCCGTAGGTCGCTGCAGGCAGGGCACTGTAATCAATCACCGACACCTGCTGCCACGAAAAAGGCAGGTAACAACAGGCAGCGAACAAAAACATCCACTTCATAAGGGTAACCGGCGAATAGCGCGAGACCAGTCCCTTAAACAAAACAAAGTACAAGGCGTAACTGAACTGAGCCGCAAAGCAGAGCGTAATCCCCAAAAGATGCCGGTCGCCCACCACGCCACCGGCATTGAGCTGACTGTTCACAATAATGATGACTGCGCCGGCACCACCTATGGCGATGCCCAGCATCTTCTTCCAAGTGATGGGCTCTTTCAGGTAGAAAAAGGCAATGAGCATGGTAATCAGCGGCAAGGTGGTGGTAACAATGGAGGCGTTGATGGGACTGGTATGCGAAATCCCCATCATAAAAACACCCTGATTAAAAACAATGGCGAAAAGGGCGGCTACAAAAAACAACAAGAGATCCTTTCGGGGCACCTTTTCACGCGGCAGCCACAAGGAGGTCAGCCAAAACACCCCGGCTGCGCCCACCATCCGAAAAGTCACCAGGGCCAGAGCACTCACCTCTCCCATCATGACCGATTTTGACATCGGCGACATCAAGCCCCACGCCACATTGGCCGTCAGCATAGCCAAATGGCCCGCCAGCACCTTGTTGCTTCTATAATTCATTTTCGTTTTTATCCTTTGTCGTTTTGTCGTCGGCAGGCAGCTTCCAGAAAGCTTCTGCCTCTTCCACTTCTTCCTCCTGTTCCTCTGCAAAGGGCGAAGGCGGCTTTTGGGGCCCTTCCTTACGAAACACCACCGCTGCTGCCAGTCCCGCCACAAAGCCCCACAAATGGCCCTCCCAGGAGTGCGGAAGACGTGGGGCCAGAGGGAACATGCCCCAGACCAGACTGCCGTACCAAAACACCACAATCAGGGCCAGCGCCATCAGCGGAATATGCCGCCTTATAATGCCACTCACAAACAAAAAGGAGGCCAAACCATAAACCAGTCCACTGGCCCCAATATGCCATACCTCGCGACCACCAAACCACAACCAAATGCCGGCCAAAAGGTATATAAGCGGAAAAACGCGGTACGCAATCTCCCGATAAAAATAAAACAGCGCTACGCCCAGTACAAAAAGGGAACTGATGTTGTTGCCCAGATGTTCCCAACTGCCATGAATAAAAGGCGAAAGCAGAATGCCCGGCAAACCCTCCAACGACAAAGGCTTCACCCCCAGGAAAACCAGATCCCAGTCCTCCAGCCAGCTCAGCAGGTGTACCAGAAACATCAGCACCACGAGCGTAACCGGCACAAAAAGACTGTGCATCAGGCGCCTTTTTTCAGGTTTTTGATGGGGACCGGCCAACTTCATCCTTTCAGCCCTTAAGTTCAGCAATGCGACGCATTTGCGCTACAAATTCATGAATATCGGCTTCGGTAGTATCGAAGGAAGTCATCCAACGCACCTCCGAACGGTTTTCATCCCACACATAAAAAAAATAAGCGGCTTGTAAAGGAGCGATCCACTCCTTAGGTATAAGAGCAAAAACAGCATTGGACTCCACCTTCTGAGTAAGTTGCACCTCCTTAATCGCCCCCACCTCACGGGCCAGTAATTGGGCCATTTGATTGGCGTGTCGGGCCGACTTGCGCCACAGCTCATTTTTCAGGAAGGCGGTGTACTGGGCCGACAAGAAGCGCATTTTACTGAACAGTTGGGTGCTTTGCTTGCGAATGTACTTAAGCGGGCCCTGTAGTTCAGGATTAAAGACCAAAACCGCTTCACCAAACATCAAACCATTTTTGGTGGCACCCAGCGACAGTACATCTACACCAACCTTTACTGAAATATCGGCCAGGGAGCAATTTAAGGCAGCAGCGGCATTGGACAGACGGGCCCCGTCCATGTGCACCAACAAGCCCCTTTCGTGGGCATAAGCACATAAAGCACGTAATTCTTCTATGCTGTAAAGGGTCCCCATTTCACTGGCCTGAGTGAGCGACAGCACACGGGGTTGTACATGGTGTTCAAAGCCAAAGCCATGTAAAACAGGTGCAATCAACTCGGGACTCAGCTTCCCGTCGGGCGTAGGAACATCTATTAATTTGCAACCCGATAGTTTTTCTGGCGCGCCACACTCATCTACATTAATGTGGGCAGTTGCCGCACAAACAACACCTTCGTACGAACGGGCCATGGCCTGCAGCGCCACAACATTGGCCCCGGTACCATTGAACACAAAATAACATTGGGTGGCTTCACCAAAAACCCTACGCAAAGCCGCTTCGGCCTCCCTCGTGTATTCGTCTCCCCCATAAGCTATTGCGTGACCGCTGTTTGCATCGGCTATTGCCTGCATCACTTCAGGTAAAACGCCGGCATTGTTGTCGCTGGCAAATCCTCTATTCCCCATAATACAAAGGCTTTTAAACATAAAAGCACCCCGGAGATGGGGCGCTTTTACAAAGATAACATTTCCACCAGAAAGGAAAAACAGCCCTAGGCATGGAAAACCAGCATGGGCGTATTCGAGTGAAACAGCATTTTTTTACCCACAGAAGGATTAATCAGCCGGGCAATGAGGTTGCGGCGGCGGGTGGTGAGACTAATGATGTCGATTTTCTCCTTCTGAATGAAGCCTTCCAGGCCCACCCAAAAGTCTTCATGCTCAATATAATCACACATGATCTCAGTCTGCGGAAAACGCTCTTCCATATGCTTTTTTAGCCCCTCCAACTTTAAGCGGTCCCAGCGACTGTCGCTTTGCGGCCCCACATGAACAAAATAGATTTTAACCTCAAGTGGCTTTAAGATGCGTTCCAGTTTTTCGAGTGCTGCAAAGTCGCTGTCCTCAAAATTGGTGGCATAAAGCACATTGTGAATCTTGTCTACCCCGTGGTACTCAAAATCCTCCGGAATGGCCAAAACCGGAACCCGTGCCATCTCCATCACCTCAGCAGTTACACTACCTATCAAATCGGCAGCTTTCCGGTCCTTTCCCCTGGTGCCCATAACGATGACCGTAGGATGATAGTCTTCACTGAATCGCAATATTTCTTCTTCGGCCACTCCACGCAAAAGCTTATGCTTTATGCTCACCTTTTTCTCATAACCCAAGGTCCGCTTCCGTTCCTTAAAGCTTTTTAAAAAAGCCTGCATGTCTTGCTCTGCCTGCTCCTCCATATCCACCATCATCTCGTCCATGCTGGAGTCGTACACATAGGCTTCGGAAAAAGGCAGGGTATTTACTATGGGGTTAAAGTAAACATTAAGGACCGTGATTTCAGCTTCGAGGCGCACGGCCCAATCCAGGGCCATGTGTGCAGCTTTTTCTGAATAATCACTGAAATCGATGGGCAGCAAAATCCTTGGTTTAGCAGGCCTTCCCGGCTTCTTGTCTCCCATCTTCTCCAAGCCGGGTTCCTCTATACGTTCCATAATTTTCATGGCCCGTTCCAGGTCGGTTTCTTTAATGCGAATTTTCACACTTGAATTAAAAGCACCCTGAATCAGGTTGGCATTCTGCAGAAAGCATTCGATGCCTTCCGATTCCAGTACACCCTTCAATACCTGGGCGTGCTGAAAGGTATGCGTAGCCAGCGTAATGATTTTTTCGTCCATAGCGGTTGGTTTAAAGTATGCTATAAGTTAGCACTTCAGCCTTAATAAAACAAATATTTACTGCTCAACTGCTCACACCATCGATGCGGCTGACCGATAAAACACCCCTAATCCCTTTAACCTTTTTTATTAGGGAGCTTAAAATCTGGTTGTTATTAACAAACACTGTAACCGTCCCTTCAAACAAGCCCTCGTGACTCTCCACCGAAATGGCACGCATTTTCAGTTTCAGCTCCTTGCTCACAATCTGTGAAATATTGCTTACAATGCCTATATCGTCCTCTCCGACCACCTTAATGGCCGCCAAATAACTACCTCCGGCTTCGCCGGTCCACTGCGCCTTAACAATCCGGTAGCTGTATTTACTGCGCATATCGGGCGCATTGGGACAAGAGCTGCGGTGAATACGGATGCCGCCCGAAACCGAAACAAATCCAAATATCTCGTCGCCAAAAATGGGATTGCAACAGCGTGCCAGTTTGAAATCCACATTGGTCAGATTTTTATCAATCAGCAAAACATCCCCACCATTGTTTTCCTCCGCATCGACCGGCGGCGTCACAAAATTTTCGGCGCTCCGCACAGCCGGAGCGTTTTCAGTCAGTTCCCGTTCGTGATCTTTCCGCGACTGACCAATAATGAACTCCTTAATGGCAACCACATCCAAACGCTCAATGGCTATGTCCCGGAAAAAGTCGTGCACACTCTTGTATTTGAAGTGCTTTACCAACAAGCCCGTCAACTGATCGTTCAGTTCTAACTTCCAGTTCTTCAGTCGCCGTATCAGCGTTTCCCGGCCAATCTCCGATTCCTTGTACTGAATTTCGCGCAGGGCCTGCTTCAACTTGGTTCGCGCTCTTGATGTGGCCACTACATTGAGCCAATCCTGTTTGGGCGCCTGATTGGAGGTGGTAAGGATTTCGACATGGTCGCCGTTTTGCAGGATATGCCTTATAGATACGTTTTTGTTGTTGACTTTGGCACCCACACATTTCTTGCCCACTTCAGAGTGAATATCAAAGGCGAAATCGAGCACCGTGGCTCCTTTGGGCAGGCGGATTAAATCGCCTTTGGGGGTAAAAACAAATACCTCCTCATCGTACAAATTCAGCTTGAAGTCGTCAATAAAGTCAATCGCATTAAGCTCCGGATTTTCAAGTACTTCACGAATACTCTCCAACCACATATCCAGGCCCCTGTCGCCCTTCACCCCCTTGTACTTCCAATGCGCAGCGAGTCCCTTCTCGGCCACCTCGTCCATCCGCCGGGTACGGATTTGCACCTCTACCCACTTGTTTTCGGGGCCCAATACCGTGGTGTGCAGCGATTCGTAGCCGTTACTTTTCGGCACCGACAGCCAATCCCGCATCCTGCGCGGATTGGGCTGATACTTATCGGCCACCACCGAATACACCTTCCAGCAATCGGCTTTCTCGTTTTTCAGCTCGCTGTCGAGAATCACCCTGATGGCAAACAAGTCGTACACCTGCTCAAATTCCACCTTCTGCTTCTTCATCTTGTTGTGGATGGAATGGATGGTCTTGGTACGGCCCTTGATGTCAAACTTCAGGTCCTGCTTTTTAAGCTCTTCTTTAATGGGTTCAATAAACTCGCGAATGTACTTATCCCGGGCACGCTTGGTTTCATTCAGTTTTTTGGCGATGAACTTATATAAATCGCGGTTGGTAAACTTCATCACCAAATCTTCCATTTCGGACTTGATGGAGTACAAACCCAGGCGGTGCGCCATAGGCGCATAGAGGTAGGATACTTCGGAGGAGATGGTCTCCTGCTCCTCCCTGGGGTAATGTTGCAACATGCGCATGGTGTGCAGACGGTCTGCCACAATTATGAGTATCACCCGTACATCCTGGGCAAAGGTCAGCAAGAGCTTACGAAAATTCTCCGATTGAATGGAAGCATTGGTCTGGTACAAGTCGAAAACCTTTACCAGTCCATCCATTATATTGGCCTCCTGTTCCCCAAATTGCTTACGTATGTCGTCGATGCTCACGGCCGACTGCCGTACTGTTTCGTACAAAAGGGCGCAAATTAGAGAGGTTTTTCCCAGGCCCACCTCCTCCACAGTAATGCGCGCAACCTCCAGGGAGTGCAATACCGAAGGCTTTCCCGAAGGCAGGCGAAGCACCCCGTTTTTCACCAGGGTCGTTTCAATGGCCTTTCGAATCTGACGGACATCTTCGCTTTGCAGCATTCCCGCAGCTGCGCGCAGCAGCTTGCGGTACGATCGCAGAATCTCGAGTCGTTCTTCAGGTGTTATGCCGGCGGTAGTCAGATTCATATCCTCATTTTTGTTTACAGGTAAAGATAAACAAAGCCACCAAGTAAATAAATACCCTTCGCATAACCAGCGCGATAGCGGTGGTGTTTGTGGGGGTGGACTTTCAACCAAAAAATCAGAAAATAAACCGATTATGTCCCCAATAAAGAAAAACCCAACACATTTGCAGTTAATGTATTTTAGGCTTTGTTTGCGCTTTTTGCGAAACCCAAAACTGTTTGAGGCGCAGAACCTTTAAAGCATTTGGGGTACTAAACTCCTTTTTTCTTGTCAACGGGATTTGACTTTGTGACCAGGATTGACTATATTTATTAGTGTTTGATTTCAGGGCCATTACACACCCTGTTTTTTGTTGAACCTTAAAATATATAATATTATGAAGACAGCAGGATCATTTATTGGCGGACTTTTGGCAGGTGCTGCGCTGGGCGCAACCATAGCCTTGTTGTATGCCCCTCAGAGCGGTGACGATACCCGTAAAGACATCAAAAAGAAGATCAATGAAATGGAGGACGAGCTCGACATTCTTCGGGCCAAATTGAAGGAAAAGGGCGGCGAGCTCAAAGAAGACCTGAAAAAAAAGATTCAGGAAGTGGAAAACCGTATTGAGAAACTGGTTGAGGAGTATAAAAAACCGGCCGAAGCCAAAGCCAAATAAAGCCTTCATCCGCTTTTGATCACTAAACAGAAGTGCTGTTTCGGCAAGTTTGCATCTTGTCGGGCAGCATTTTTTGTGCGCAAAGTACTATCTTAGTATTTTGCATTTACGCAATACTCACTTAAGATTTATGGTATGTTTCAGGACGATCTCAAAAACCATATCGACGAGGTAAAAAATGAGTTTGAGGACTATGTGGACAAACGCATATCCCTTTTAAAGCTCCACCTGGTTGAAGAACTCTCGCGCTTTACTGCCGGATTTGCTGTAAAGCTGGGTATTTTGTACCTGCTCTTTTTTGTTTTTATGTTTCTCTCCCTTGCCGCCGCCTTTTTTTTTGGCGACTTGCTGGGCTCTAACGGACTGGGCTTTACTTTGGTGGCCGGGTTTTATCTGCTGATGGCAGTGATTTTCTGGCTGTCTCGCCGCATCTGGGTCGAGAAACCCATTATCCAGGCCTTTATTAAGATATTCTTCCCAAAATTTGAAGACGATGAAGCATAGCACAGCCCGAGATTTCAGACACATTACCTCCTTCAAGCAATTGTCGGACGAGCGTACGCGGCTCAGCTTTGAGGTGCGCTTAAGTCGCAAAAAGCTGGATATGGCGCTGATGGAATTCAACGAAATTTTTAGCCCGCTTCGCCTGGCAGGTACCCTGGCGCGGGAATGGATGAAACCCCTACTGGGCAGCATCCGAAGACGCATCCAGGACTACATCAGTGGCAAAACACAGCAAAACCGGGAGAAATAATTGTATTTTTGTGGTTCAATTGGCGAAAAACAAAAACATGGAAGCACAGAACCCCCGGGAACAGCTTCGCCGCCTTCGCGACGAACTGCACCATCATAACTACCTCTACTACATCCTTAATCAACCGGAGTTGTCCGACTTCGATTTCGATCAGAAAATGGCCGAATTACAGCGACTCGAGGCAGCTCACCCCGAGTTGGACGACCCCAACAGTCCCACCAAACGCGTGGGCAGCGATCTGAATCAGGACTTTGAGCAGGCAGCACACCGCTACCCCATGCTTTCTTTGGGCAACACTTATTCTGAAGGCGAGCTGCAGGATTTTGTCAACCGCGTTATCAAACTGGCCGGTCAGGAGGTAGCCTTTGTCTGTGAACTTAAGTACGACGGTACCGCCATCGCCCTCAGCTATCAAAACGGGCAGTTGGTGCGGGGAATAACGCGAGGCGACGGCACGGTAGGCGACGATGTCACCCAAAATGTAAAAACCATTCGCAGTATTCCTTTGCAGTTAAAGGGAGACTACCCGAAGGACCTGGAAGTAAGGGGCGAAATATTCATGTCCCGCGCCGGTTTCGAAAAACTTAATCAACAGCGGGAAGCGTTGGGTGAGGCCAACTTTGCCAACCCGAGAAATGCCGCCGCCGGCTCCTTGAAACTTCAGAACAGCTCCCTGGTGGCCAAACGTCCGCTGGAATGCTACCTCTATCATTTTCTGGGCGACAAACTGCCTTTCGACAGTCACTTCGAGAACCTGGGCGCCGCAGCGGAATGGGGCCTGCGCATTTCACCCCACTACAAGTTGTGTCGTAATTTTGAAGAAATTCACGCCTTCGTAAAACACTGGGATACTGCCCGCAACAAACTCCCTTTTGAAATTGACGGGGTAGTTATTAAAGTCGACAGTCTGACACTTCGCGAGGAACTGGGCTTTACTGCTAAAACACCCCGTTGGGCCATCAGCTATAAGTTTAAAGCCGAAAGCGCCTTCACCCGCCTGCGTTCTGTAGATTTTCAGGTGGGTCGCACAGGCGCTGTAACTCCCGTAGCCAACCTCGAACCGGTGCCTCTGGCCGGAACCACTGTAAAAAGAGCCTCCCTGCATAATGCCGACATCATTGCGGGACTCGATTTGCATTTGAACGATATGGTCAGCGTGGAAAAAGGGGGTGAAATCATCCCCAAAATAACCGGTGTAGATACCAGCCGGCGCCTGCCCAACAGCAGCCCCCTGGCTTTCATAAGCAATTGTCCCGAATGTGGCACCCCCTTGATGCGCATCGAAGGAGAAGCCGCCCATTACTGTCCCAACACAACAGCCTGTCCGCCTCAAATCAAAGGCCGCATCGAGCATTTCATTAGTCGACGTGCCATGAACATTGACGGATTGGGAAGTGAAACCATCAACCTGCTTTACGAGCAAAAGCTGGTCAACACCATTGCCGACCTCTACCGTTTAAAAGCCGAACAGCTGGTACAACTCGAACGTCTCGGCGAAAAATCGGCCGCCAACATTGTAGCCGGCATCGAAGCTTCCAGGCAAGTCCCCTTTGCGCGCGTTCTCTTTGCCTTGGGCATCCGTTTTGTGGGCGAAACCGTAGCCCGCAAGCTGACTGCTGCGCTGGGCAATATCGATGCCCTTTTAGCGGCCGACAAGGACCAGTTGCTGGCCATTGATGAAATCGGAGATAAAATTGCCACCAGTCTCCTGGCCTGGCTGAAACATGAAGACAATCGGGCCCTGATTCAACAATTGCGCGATTTTGGATTGAAATTTGAAGAAGAAGAGCGTCCCCTGGCCCAGTCGAACCAACTGGAAGGTTTATCTTTTGTGGTGAGCGGCGTCTTTAGCCGTTCACGCGACGAACTGAAGGGCCTTATTGAAAGCCACGGGGGGAAAAACGTCTCTTCCATTACCGCCAAAACCACTTACGTTCTGGCCGGCGACAAAATGGGTCCTGCCAAACTGGAAAAAGCACAAAAACTGAATATACCCATCCTTTCGGAGGAAGATTTTCTGAAAATGATACAGGCTTAAAACTGCTTCTATGAGCTTATTTGAAAAAACCCGGACCAAAATCGGTGCATTTTTGCTGCGTTCGGGTTTAAAAAAGAAAAAACGACAAACGGCCGTATGCGGACTCAGACAGGCCGGCAGCATTGGCATTGTGTTTAATGCCGGCTCCAGGGAAAACTTCGAGGAGTTGCGTCGTTTGTTGCGCAGTCTGCCCGCCAACATCGAAAAGCGGTCGGTCATCGGCTACCTTCCCGATCGAAAAATGGAGCATTCGTACATCAGCGATAAGAATTGGTATTTCCTGGATGCGGGAGAACTTGATTTTTTTTGTAGGCCCAACACCCCCGAGGTACTCGATTTTTGTCAACAAAAATGGGACCTCTTATTGGTCGTCGACAACAGTGACCTCTTCCCGATTGAATGGATCGCAGCCAGCTCCACTGCCGGCTTTAAAGCCGGTCAGCAAGGCGCCTATGCCCAGCACCTTGATTTCATGATCGAATTGCACAACAAGAGCGTAAAAGAACTTATCGACAGCCTTTTGCACTATCTGGGTGGTCTGAATCAAAAGAATGACGAAGTTTTGGAACCAAAATTGTAATACACAAAAAACAACTTTAAAATCAACTGAAATGCGACACCTATTCATTGCTTTGGTACTGTTGGCAGGCCTATCCCTGTCGTCGTGCAACACCCGGAAAATTGAACGTATTGGCACCGAAGAGACCATTGACCTGAGCGGCCGCTGGAACGATTCGGATTCACGTATGACCGCCGATGCCATGGTAGAACAAATCCTGAACAGCGGCTGGCTCGACAATCACGTACGTAAAACCGGAGAACGTCCCGTGGTTATTGTGGGACTGGTTTACAACAAATCACATGAGCACATCAGTGCAGAAACCTTCATTAAGGATGTGGAGCGCGCCTTCATCAACAGCGGTCGCGTGCGCCTGGTTCAGGCCGGCGACAAACGGGAAGAATTGCGCAGAGAGCGTGCCTCTCAGCAGGATTTTGCCTCTGTAGAGACCGCCAAACGCTGGGGAATGGAGCTGGGAGCCGACTATATGCTCAACGGCGACATCAACTCCATAGTGGACAGTTACAAGCGTGAAAAAGTAACTTACTACCAGGTGAACCTCGAACTCACCGATGTAGAAAGCAGTGAAGTAGTGTGGATCGGCGATAAGAGAATTCGCAAATACATTCGCAATTAAAACCCTTAGGCACCCCAAGGCCATGCAAAAACGGTACCTCTTGCTGATATTGCTTATTGTACTTCTGACGGGAGGTGGCTGTGCCACCTTCTATCAGAAGACCATGGCGGTGCAAAAGGATATTGCAGGCGGAAATTTTGAGTCGGCACTTAAATCCCTCGAAAGGGATAAAAAATGGCCCCAAAACAACCATCGTGTTTTGTATTTCATGAATAAAGGGGTGGTGCATTTTATGCTGGGCGAACACGAAGCCAGTAATGCCTGGTTTGATCGGGCCGATCTCTACATCGAAGATTATCGCAAAAACATTGGTTTTGAAGCCCTGGCCCTCGTTTCCAATCCCATGGTACGGCCCTACCGGCCAGAGGATTTTGAGGCCATAATGGTGCACTACTACAAGGCACTCAATTTCATTGCTCTGGGCAATTTTGAGGGCGCACTTATTGAGTGTCGCAGGATCAATCTGTTGCTGTTGGCTTTCAACGAAAACTACAAGGAACATAAGAATAAATACACACGGGACGCTTTTGCCCACAACCTAATGGGTCTGGTTTACCAGGCGGCGGGCGACTACAACAATGCCTTCATTGCTTACCGCAATGCGCTGGAGATTTACGAAAGCGACTACCAATCCTTGTTTGGCCTGCAGGCACCCCGGCAATTGAAACTGGATTTGCTCTACACTGCCCGCATGACCGGCTTTCATGAAGAAGTTCTTCGCTACGAAAAGGCTTTCGGCCTTAAGACCCCTGAAGTTCAGGAGGGCTATGGTGATTTGGTCTACTTGTGGATGAACGGACTGGGCCCCGTGAAATCAGAATGGAGTCTTAACCTGACAAACATGGGCGTTCGCAACGGTGCCATGCTGTTCGGCAGCGATGAACTGGGCATTACCTTTCCCCTGCACCTGGGACAACAACAATCCAATCAGGCAGCTGCCTTTAAAAACCTTTCCTTTATCCGCATGGCCTTTCCCCGCTATCTCGAACGCCAGCCACTTTACCACAGCGCTGTCTTGCGCAGCAACCAGGAGTCCTATTCGCTCGAGATGGCACAAAACGTCAACAAAATTGCCCATCAGTCGCTCAAGGACCGCATGTTGCGCGAAATGGGCAACAACCTCTTGCGCCTGGCCACCAAACAGGTGATGGAGCAAGCCACCCGAAGGGAAAATGAAAACCTCGGAGCTCTCGTAGGCATTGTGAACGCAATGACCGAAAAAGCAGATACCCGAAATTGGCAGTCCCTGCCCTACGCTTTGCACTACACACGTGTTCCCTTACCAGCAGGAGAACAAAAATTGATGTTGGAGCAACAAGGCCTCAGTGGCACCCAGCGCGATACCGTTGAGGTAAATATCCAGCCGGGAAGAACTCTTTTTCAAATTTACCATCAGCTGGGAAGCACTGCCCCCCGGCAATAAAATGCATCCTCAAGTCTTAGTCGTCCAGGGTGAGGTAATCAATTTTTTCGAGTCGGGACCGAAGTTGTTCTGCCTGAGAAAGACGTATGGCCAGGGTCATAACGCAGGATAAGTCAAAGGATTGCTCAATGATTTGTGGCTCCTCCTCCTTCACCACGCGCATGACATCGTTCATGGCTTCGTAGGGAAAGCGCAAGGTAAACTGAGTATTCACTGTTTTCTCGACCACTACTGCCTGCGCCAATGCATCGGCTGCAGCCGTTTTATAAGCATGGATGAGTCCACTTGTTCCCAGTTTGGTACCGCCAAAATAGCGTACCACCACTATGAGCACATTGGTCAGCTCATGGGAGCGAATTTGACCATGAATGGGTTTGCCCGCAGTACCTGAAGGTTCTCCATCGTCATTGGCCCTAAAGTTCATTCCATCGGTACCCAGCTGCCAGGCATAACAATGATGCCGGGCATCGTAATACCTGGTTTTTAATTCGGACACATGCTCCTTGATGGCTTCCTCCGACTCCACCGGCCAGGCATAAGCCAAAAACTTGCTCCCCTTTTCCTTGTAGAGACCTTCAGAAGGTCCCGCTATGGTATGGTAAATATCTTCTGCCAACATAAGCACTAACTTTGCTTCCGGGCAAAGTTACCAAAAACAATGCAAAGGGCAGTCCTCCTTTATAATTCGGGATAAGCAGCCAGGGCTTTCTCAAGGAAATGGTTGCGCTTTTCTTCGTCGGCCAATGTGATTTGCGGATAAAACAAATGATTTTCGACGGTCATTCCGCAAAAACCAAAAACCTCGTCGCCCTGACTGGCTTTAAAAGCATCAATCAAGCCCTTGTCTTCGTACTCTTCCACGGTATTGCCCATGGTGGTATGCAGCACCACTCGTTTGCCTCCAAGCAGACCCTTAACTCCTTCCGGACCATAACTGTAGGCGAAGCCATTGGTCAGCACCCGGTCGATATAGCCCTTCAGAACGGCCGGAAAACTCGCCCACCAAAGCGGATAAATCACGGTAATCAATTCGGCTTCGGCCATTTTTACCTGCTCCTTACGAATCGCCTCAGGCGTGTTTCCTGCTTTTAAAGTCTGCAAATCCCTTCCCGACAAAACCGGGTCGAAACTGCCGTCGTACAAATTGCGCCACTCGGTCTTCCAGCCCCTGGTCTGGAAGTTCTCCGTGAGTTGTTGTGCCAAATAATTGCTGAAGCTGTTCTCTGAGGGATGTGCCGATATAATTAAGTGCGTTTTCATCTGATAAATTTGTTTTTGTATTGCAACATCTGTTTGCATAATAACTACTGCCCCTCCGCTTTGTTCAAGTTTCAACAATTTTTAGGGGTCTTTGACCTCTGTTTTGAAGCCCTTAATTGAGGCTCATTTCGTATATTTGTAGGTTTAACAGTAATGCAAAGCCTCCAGATGGAACAACTCATCGTCGTTTTCACCAACAAGCGTCACCTTGGTTTAACTGTCATTCCATACTTTGCCAGTTTTCATGAAAATCAACCCATTTCACTTCATGAACACGCCACACCACAACACCTTGAAGAGCAGCCCGGACGCTTTTCCATCCAGGAGGAGGCGGTGATCCGGCTGCTGGCAAAAATCAGTGAGCAAAACTTATTTAGAAAGTACGGACGTGAAGGCACGCTTAAGGAATTCATGAGCAAACTGCAGGCACACCCCCTGCTCGAAAAGGAGATCCTACCCTTCATAGACAAAATCATCTACCAAGCCATTTGTCTCCTTGCCGGTGGGAAATTAAAAGCTTATTACAAAGACGACACCTTCAGCAATTTGTACGAAAGTGACCGGATGTTTATCTACAATAAGGCCGCCCAGCCTCTTTTTGATTTCGAGCTTAAAGACAAGGAGTTGCGCTACTCCTTGAAAATTGAGCAGGAATTGGATGAGGATCGTCCCCCAAAGATTTTTTCGTTGCTGGGCAGACCTGTTGAATTCCTTTGTACACACACTGCTGTGCTCAAAATCCACAATCGCATTTATTTCCTCGAAAACATCGACAGCAATAAATTCAAACCCTTTATCAACAAAGGCGTCATCATAGTTCCCGAGCGTCAGGTCCCCGCTTATATGGAAGGGTTCGTATCCAAATGTGTGCGTAACTTCAATATTGTTGCCAGAGGCTTTAGCATCCTTTATATTGACGAAGAACCCCTGCCGCATCTGGCCCTGCTGAAAAACCTGCACAACCAACCGGTGCTTGCCCTGCATTTTGCCTATCGCAACAAAACCTTTTTGGCCGACAGAAAAGCCCCGGTTTATGTGGATTGTGTTAACGAAAAAGGGACTTACATTTTCCACAAAATTCGCCGCGACTTTGGTAACGAGGAAGCCGTAAAACAGCAACTTAAGGAGCTGGGCCTAAAGCAAAATACCGACGCCCTGTTTTTACCTGTTGACTGTCCCCCAAACAGCAGTGAAAGCGCGACGCTGGCTCATATAGCCAGCTGGATAAGCGCACAAAGGGCAGCATTGAAAAAGCTGAAAGTAAGTGTGGATACTGCCTTCGATAACCGTGAAATATTTGTCGGTCAGCCTCGCCTGCAACTAGACAGCACAGAATGCAACGACTGGTTTGAGATACGTGCAAGAGTCATCATTGGTGAATTCAGCATCCCCTTCATCAAATTCCGAAAGCACCTGATTGACGAAAATCCGGAATATGAACTTCCCAATGGCCAGCTGTTTATGATTCCGCCCGAATGGTTTACCCGCTTCAGCGAACTGTTCGACTATGCCCGGGTAGACAAGCAAGTGTTGCGACTGCCGCGCACTCATTTTCAAATAATGGAAAGAGTACAACACGGCATCAAAAGCATCGATAAGCAGGCTGAGAATATCCCGATTGTTTTCCCCGAAATCCAAATCCCGACGGGATTACAGGCCTCGCTCCGTCCCTATCAGTTGGAGGGTTTCGCCTGGCTCAATTTTCTGCGCGAGAACAACTATGGGGGCATTTTGGCCGACGATATGGGCCTGGGGAAAACCCTGCAAACCATTACCCTGCTGCTCAAAATCTACCAAAATACAGCAAGCCAACCTGATGCAGAAGAAAGCCCTAAACCTGCGGCGGCACAACTGTCTCTTTTTGCACCCCCCCAACCCAAAAAATTCAACCACAGCGAATGGGCCGCCAGCCTCATCGTAATGCCCACCTCGTTGGTACACAATTGGCAATCCGAATTTGAAAAATTTGCACCGTCCCTGCGAATATACAACTATACCGGAGGCAAGCGCTTAAAAAGTAAGGACATAGGGAAAATTCTCAGGCATTATCATGTGGTACTCACCTCTTACGGCATTCTGCGCAACGACATTGATTACCTGTCCACCTACCCCTTCCACTACTGCATACTCGATGAAAGTCAGTACGTTAAAAATCCGGGCTCCAAAATTTACGATGCTGTAAAGCAAATTGAAGCCCGGCACCGACTAACGTTGACCGGTACCCCCATCGAAAATTCTCTGGTCGATCTCTGGGCCCAAATGAACCTGGTTAATAAAGGTTTGCTGGGCACCCTTCCCTTTTTCAAACGACACTTTGTACAGCCCATTACCCGTCAGCAATCCGCCGAAAAGGAAGAAAAACTTCAGAAACTCATCCAGCCCTTTTTATTGCGGCGCACCAAAGAAAAAGTGGCCCGCGATCTTCCGCCTGTTATGGAGCAGGTACAGTATTGTGAAATGAGCCCCGAACAGGCCAGTTACTATGAGCGGGAAAAATCGGGCATACGCAACAGCATCTACCAGGTTTTTGAGCACAAAGACCCTAAGCAAAGCGCCATCATGGCCCTGCAGGCTCTCACCAAGCTTCGGCAGATAGCCAATCACCCTAAAATGGCCGACCCCGATTATCGGGGGTCTTCCGGCAAGTTCGACCAAATCGTGGATCAGCTCGAAAGCATTGTGGCAGAAGGCCACAATGTGTTGGTCTTCTCGTCCTTTACAACAGATCTGAAGCTGTTACAAATCGAACTCGACAGCAAAAAACTCCCCTATGCCTTACTAACAGGCGCCACCCGCGAGCGCGCCAGGGTGATTGAGGAATTCAATAAAAACGCCTCCATCTTTCTGATTTCTCTTAAAGCCGGGGGGGTGGGACTCAACCTCACGAAGGCCGATTACGTATTTTTATTAAATCCATGGTGGAATCCGGCCGCAGAAGCCCAGGCCATAAATCGTGCCCACCGAATTGGTCAGACCAAAAACGTTTTTGTGTACCGCTTTTTGTCCACCGGCACCATAGAAGAAAAAATCGCCCTGTTACAGCAAAAGAAAGCCCAGCTGGCCGATGTATTTGTCAACAACAACAATCCGCTGAACGACCTCAGTAAAGAAGAAATAATGGAGCTCTTCGCATAGGCTCTGGCTCAATTATTGCTACAAAAGTATCATCCATTCAAAAATAACGCCTTATGAACAAACTATTGTTGCTTTTCAGTTTTGTCCTTATCAGTATGGGACTGCAAGCCCAATTCAATGCCGAACCCGGCGTGGAGGTGGACTTAAGGACCCTGGCCCCCTTCGAGAACCTGCGTGTAAGCCGTGGCATCAACGTCACCCTTATTGAAGGAGAGGCCCCCAAGGCCGAAATTCACATCCGTAATACCCTCCCCGAAGACGTACTCATAGAACAAAGCGGCAAGGACCTCACCATCAGAATGAAGGCCCGTATCTATAAAGATGTGGCCGTGAATGTCTACCTGTACTACCAGCAACTGCGCGAAATCAGTGTAGGTACCGGAGCCGCCGTCTATGCCGAAGCGCTGCTCGAGGCCGACTTTCTCAAACTGGAAACAGGTGCCGATGCCGCCATCCAGCTCGAAGACATCGATGTGGCACGTATTGAGGCTAATGTTTCCGCCTCCCGCATAGAGCTGGCCGGAGAAGTGGCTGAACTCGACCTCAACGCCTCCACCGGCGGACGCTTTGTAGGCCATGCTCTGTTGGCCGAAAGCGTAAAAGTACGTGCCACCACCGGTGCCAATGTTCAATTACAGGTAAGTGAAAAACTGGAAGCCCGCTCTGCCACCGGAGCACGCATCGAATACAGTGGCGATCCCAGGGAAGTTGCTGTAAGCACCAGTCTGGGTGGCAGCATTGATGCAGCTCCCTAACAAGCCATAGATGTACCACGAAGAAGGGGGATGGCCATATATACTGGTCATCCCCCTTCATTTTGGAACAGCTTAAG
>Ga0209075_1000250_pt1 | contig 51597 bp, 44 predicted proteins | sample Stecom2011_FD_187523 | JGI IMG/M metagenome (GOLD analysis project Ga0209075, IMG submission 187523) | Agricultural soil microbial communities from Utah to study Nitrogen management - Steer compost 2011 (SPAdes) (version 2) | ecosystem: Environmental > Terrestrial > Soil > Agricultural land...
AGTTGACAAAAGCTAACTTACGTTTCGTTGTTTCGGTAGCTAAGCAATATCAAAATCAAGGTTTAACCTTACCAGATTTAATTAACGAAGGAAATTTAGGACTTATAAAAGCCGCACAACGTTTTGATGAGACTCGTGGTTTTAAATTTATTTCTTACGCTGTTTGGTGGATTAGACAATCTATTTTACAAGCCTTGGCCGAGCAATCTCGTATTGTTCGTTTACCTTTAAATAAAATTGGTTCTATTAATAAAATAAATAAAACATTTGCATTTTTAGAACAAGCTCACGAACGTCCGCCAAGTGCAGAAGAAATTGCAAAAGAATTAGACATGACCATTAACGACGTTAAGGAGTCTATGAAAAATTCCGGCCGCCACGTAAGTATGGATGCTCCATTAGTTGAAGGAGAAGACTCTAACTTATACGATGTATTAAATAGTGGAGAGTCACCAAATCCAGATAGAGATTTACTACACGAATCTTTACGTACAGAAATTGAACGAGCTCTTGAAACTTTAACACCTCGTGAAGCAGACGTAATCCGTTTATACTTTGGCTTAGGAAATCAACACCCTATGACTTTAGAGGAAATTGGTGAAACGTTTGACCTAACTAGGGAACGTGTTAGACAAATTAAAGAAAAAGCGATTCGCAGATTAAAACACACATCTAGAAGTAAAATATTAAAAACTTACCTAGGTTAAACCTATTAAATTCCAATTAAAGAGACTTAAACTTCAATTGTTTAATGTTTTTAAAATTGGAATTTTTCAGTAACAAACAGTATCAGATTTACACGCTTACGTGTGGCATAACTGTTCGTTTTTTGATTGATGAAAGAAGCCAGAGCTGATTACTCTGGCTTCATTTTTTTTATACCATTCCTTATTCATATTCTAAGGAAAACACCTTCCATTTAGCCGTACGTAGACTAGCATTGAAAACTGCTGAATGCAAACCTATTTTTTATCTATCTTTGCACAAACAAAACAACAACACAACAATGAACTCGAAAATAATAGCACCTTCCATGTTGGCTGCCGACTTTGGCAACATGCAACGCGATGTAGAAATGGTTAATAACAGTGATGCCGACTGGTTTCATATAGATGTAATGGATGGACATTTTGTACCAAACATTTCTTACGGTATGCCAGTAATTCAAGCCATAAAAAAACACGCTACTAAACCGTTAGACGTGCACTTAATGATTGAAAAACCCGAACGCTATATTGAAGAATTTGCTAAAGTTGGAGCTGATATTATTACAGTACATTACGAATCGACAGTGCATTTACACAGAACACTTACTCAAATAGAAGATGCAGGATGCAAGGCTGGTGTAGTTTTAAATTTAACAACACCAATTTCTGTTCTAGAGGATATTCTACCAAAATGCTATATGGTATTACTTATGTCTATCAATCCAGGTTTTGGAGGTCAGAAATTTGAAGAGATGACCTACAACAGAATTAAAAAACTAAGACGTATGATTGATGAGCAAGGTTTAAACACCATCATTGAAATTGATGGCGGTGTAACGGACAAAAACATAAAACAATTGGTGGCCTGTGGTGCAAATGCTTTTGTTGCAGGAAGCCATGTCTTTAAAAGTGCTAATCCTACAGAAACAATAAAGCAATTAAAACAGATTGCAAATTCATAAAAAAAAGCTCCCTTTGGAGCTTTTTTTATTTATTGAGCTATCTACTAGTTAGAGTTGTTCAATTAAATACTTTATTAAATCGGTAGTAGTAACAATACCTACTAACTTTTTGTTATCTACAACCGGCAAGGCATGAAACTCTTTTTTAGCCAAAATTTCAGCTACCTCCTTGATGCTTGTTGTTGATGTAACTGTGGTCAAGTTTTTAGCCATAACCTGTTCAATAGTAAACATATTGTATACAACAGTATCTACCGATTCTTCATCTTCATTTACAGCATCAGCAAAGCTAATTCTTAATAAATCGGTATAGCTTAACATACCAATTATTTTATCGCCACTAACTACCGGAATATGCCTAATTTTATTTTTTTTGAAAATTTGCTCTGCAGTTTCTAAATCGTCTTTACAACTTAAAGTAATGACTTCCTTTGTCATGATATTTGAAATAGGCGCTCTTTGTTTCATCATCTAGGTTTTAAATTCTTTCCTAAAGATAGTTCTCTAAATCATTAAAAAGAATGATAAAAATCATGCAGACAAGCAAATAAACAGCATTGTAAATAGACATATTTCTGAGCTAAATATTTAAAACGAAAAAGCTGTATTACAAATTCAAGCAACTTGATTTGAAATACAGCTTTTTTTTGTTTGTGACCGCGAAGGGATTCGAACCCCCAACCCTCAGAGCCGAAATCTGATATTCTATCCAGTTGAACTACGCAGCCATTAAAACCTTTCAAGATTTAAAGACTTAAAAGGTCCAATAATATTTATATTTTAAGACAACTTAGCTCTTACTATATTTGAAATAGTCTTTCCATCTGCTTGCCCAGCTAATTCCTGACTAACAATACCCATAACTTTCCCCATATCTTTCATGCCTTCTGCTCCGATACTTTCAATAGTCATAACAACTACTTTTTCAATCTCTTCTTCTGTAAGAGCTTCAGGTAAAAATTGTGAAATAACCTCCGCCTCTGCCAATTCTGGCTCTGCCAAATCCTTACGGCCTTGATCTAAATAAACAGCAGCACTATCCCTACGTTGTTTAACTTGTTTTTGGAGTATTTTAAGCTCTTGTTCTTCTGTTAACGCTTCCTTAGACCCGTTTTCCGTTTGAGCCAACAAAATGGCTGATTTAACAGCTCGTAAAGCCGTTAACGCTGTTTGATCTTTACTTTTCATGGCGTCTTTTAAAGCCGTCATGATATCTTGTTCTAAACTCATTTTTATATTTTGTTAAGAGCCTACGAAGATATAAAAAAGTAGGCATTTAATAACACATCTAAAGGCAGGCATTTTTAGTTAAGGCAAGAATTACCTGTCTTTTTATATACTGTTTTCTAAGAAGTGAAAAAGGCATCAATTTAAAAACCCGAGAAATCAACAGGATTTCTCGGGTTTTCGATGAAGCACTCACATTAAACTTAATTGCTATTAATCAACATTATCATGTAAGAAGGAATTGTTGCTTCTAAATTGTATTTCGTCGTTATCATCTATACTAACACTAGTTCTTGACATACTAGAAACAGATGAATGTTGTGTATCATCTATATCAATACCACGACGTTTGTATGCAGGTACTCGCTCTATATCGTCAATTTTAGCATTATTGAATTTATAATTGAAATCCTTCATTTTACGTCTGCGCTCTTCGGCTCGTTCTTTAAGTAAATCAGAGATTGGACTATGCAATGGATCTATTTCTTCAGTTGTTTCCTTAACTGCTGGTTCATTAATCGTTTTTCTTTCAAACACGATTTCATTATCCAATTCTTTAGGAATTTCAATAGTTTTTTTCTGACTTTGATGGTTGTTTATTCCAGATTCCATTTCAAAATAATCATCTAAAGCGTATCGAGTTTCGCCTTTTGCATTTGTTTCTGTAACAGGAATAACCTCTACAGGGTTATTAACTGGAATGTCCTTTATACTGTCGTCTAAATGAAATATTTCCGGAGCTTCGTCCTCTTCTTTTTCAAACGTTTTAGTATTACTAATTGGCATATCAAAAGTTAGAGTTATTTGTCTTTCTTCTTCAATTTCAAATTTGTCTTCCTCTACTTTCTTTGAAACTTCAGTAATAACGAAATCATCTGATTCTATATTAGTTGAAACTTCTTTATAATCAACATCAATATTCTTAATAGCTTCTGTGGTTGGTATGAACTCATTATTAGAAGCTTCTTTTTTTGTTGTAGCAAAACTTTCTTCTTCTTCAAAATTTAAAGTATGCTTAACCACAGGAGTTTTGGTCTTATCCTCTAATTCAATAAGTGGTTTAATGATTGCCGGTGCCTGTTCCTTTTTTGTCAATTCTCTTTCTAAAGGATTGTCGTCTTCCAATGGATGAATAACCTTTTTTACTTCGGTATTTGAAATTTCATCTTGTTGATCGATATTAAATCCAGTTGCAATAATAGTAACAGAAATAGACTCCTCTAAAGATTCGTCTTCACCAACACCCATAATAATATTGGCACCATGACCAGCTTCATTTTGAATGTGATCGTTAATTTCACCTATTTCATCAATAGTAATTTCTTGAGCACCAGATACAATAAGCAGCAATACATTCTTGGCTCCGGTAATTTTATTATCGTTTAACAAAGGGGAATCCAATGCTCTACTAATAGCTTCTTTCGCCCTATTTTGCCCTGAAGAAGTAGCAGACCCCATGATAGCGGTTCCACTATTGCTTAGAACGGTTTTAGCATCACGTAAATCGATGTTTTGCGTATAGTGATGTGTAATTACTTCAGCAATACCTCTTGCTGCTGTAGATAGGACTTCGTCTGCTTTAGAAAACCCTGCTTTAAACCCAAGATTCCCGTAAACTTCACGAAGTTTATTATTATTAATAACTACTAAAGAATCGACACAACTACGTAAGTTTTCTATTCCTATTTGTGCTTGTTGGTTACGCATTTTTCCTTCAAACTGGAAAGGCATAGTTACAATTCCTACAGTTAAAATATCTAAATCCTTAGCCATTTTAGCAATTATTGGAGCTGCTCCTGTTCCAGTTCCTCCACCCATTCCAGCAGTAATAAACACCATTTTTGTATTGGTATCTAACATGCGTTGTATGTCTTCAAAACTTTCTATTGCAGATTGTTCTCCAACATCAGGGTTTGCTCCTGCTCCCAATCCTTCAGTTAGGTTTAACCCCAATTGAATTTTATTTGGTACTCCACTATTTTGTAGTGCTTGTGCATCTGTATTACAGATTACAAAATCTACTCCTTTTATACCTTGTTGGAACATGTGATTAATGGCATTACTACCTCCTCCTCCAACTCCTATAACCTTAATAACATTTGATTGATTTTTAGGTAAATCGAATGAAATGCTGTTTTCGAATTCTTTGTTGCTGCTCATGAATTTCGTTTTTTAATGATTCTATTACTTTTTGCGATATTTAAAATATCTTTTTGGATTATTTTTTTGTACTAATTTTATTCAACGCTGTCTAAAAAGTCTCTCATCTTATCAGTAAACTTTTCTAGAAACGAAAGTTTTCGAGGCTTAATAACTTCTTTTTCTTCTTCCTCCTCATCTTCTACTACTGCTTCATTTTCTACGGCCTCTTCAATAATTTTTTCTGCTTTTTTTCTTTCTTGTCTTTTCAAACCGTCCATAACTAAACCAACTGCAGTAGCAAACTGAGGACTTGTAATATCGCCGTCACTATCTCCGGCTAAATGTTCGTTTGGATAACCTATTCTTGTATCCATTCCTGTAATGTATTCAACCAATTGCTTTAAATGTTTTAATTGGGCACCTCCACCGGTTAAAACAATTCCAGCAATAAGTTTCTTTTTTTGCTCTTCATGTCCGTAATTTTTAATTTCGGAATAAACCTGCTCAATTATTTCTACAACTCTCGCATGAATAATTTTAGATAGGTTTTTTAAGGTTATTTCTTTTGGTTCCCTTCCTCTTAGTCCTGGAATGGACACAATTTCGTTATCCTTATTTTCACCTGGCCAAGCTGAGCCAAATTTCACTTTTAAAAGTTCTGCCTGTTTTTCAATAATTGAACAACCTTCCTTAATGTCTTCTGTTATGACGTTTCCACCAAATGGGATTACAGCTGTATGCCGAATAATACCATCTTTAAAAACTGCTAAATCTGTTGTTCCACCTCCTATATCGATTAATGCAACTCCAGCTTCTTTTTCTTCACGACTTAAAACGGCATGGGCTGAAGCTAAAGGCTCAAGAGTGATTCCCTCTAAGTTTAGTCCGGCACTTTTTATACAACGTCCTACGTTCCTCATAGAGGTAACCTGACCAACCACCACGTGAAAATTAGCTTCTAGTCTGCCACCATACATTCCTACTGGCTCTGTAATTTCTGCCTGACCATCAACTTTATATTCTTGAGGAAGCACATGGATAATTTCTTCACCAGGCAGCATAACCAGTTTATGAACTTGATTAATTAAACGATCAATATCGTCTTCATCTATAACCTGATCGGAATTTGATCTTGTTATATAATCGCTGTGTTGCAAACTTCTTATATGTTGCCCTGCAATACCAACCGTTACATTTTCAATTTTACAATCTGATGCTGCCTCTGCTTCTTGGGTTGCAAGTTGAATAGATTGTATCGTTTGTGTAATATTATTAACTACACCACGATGCACACCTAGACTTTTAGATTTTCCAATTCCTAGTATTTCAACTTTCCCATATTCATTCTTACGACCAATCATGGCCACAATTTTTGTGGTCCCTATGTCTAATCCTACTGCAATATTTTTTTCCATAGTTTATATTTTGGTGCACACAACCTGACTATCAAACTGTAAATTAACATTCTTATAATTATCGAGCGACTTCTCCTTTAAAGCCTTTTTATAAAATGCTTTTAAATTCATTATTTTTTTATCTAAATTTTTCAACCCTCCAAGCTGCACTGTAAAGCGGCTTTGTCTGAGTTTTAAAAAGTACTGTTGATCTTTTGTTTGTTGAATCTCTATCACATGTTTTTTTAAAAACTCATCTTCATTTACTTTTTTAGCAACTACAAACACATTTGAAAGGTCATTTTTATCAATATTTCCTGTAACTAAAGGTACCCGCGCAGTATAATTAGATGACAATGGCATATAACTACCTTCGTCATCTATATAAAAAGATGCATCCGTACGTACTCTGGCTATAGGTTTTTTTTGCTCAATATCTACTGTAAGTAATCCGTTTACAGATAAATATACTTGAGCAGACTTAATTGTTTGGTTAGAATTTAGGGCAGTTTCCAAAACATTCAAATCTAAACTTTCTTTAGGCTTATTTACAAGCCCTTCTCCATTTAGTATTAACAACTTACTAACATTTTCATGGGTTATGAAAAGATTATCATCTCCCTTAAAATTAATAACAGGATCAGACACTTTTCTAACCTTATTTTTTGCTGATGAAAAGGCATACAAGAACACTACTAAAAATAGTAAAGCAATCATTTTTATGTAATTCCAGTTAATTTTCAACCTGCAATGCTTTTTTAATATGTTTAACTTCTTCTCCTATATCTCCAGCTCCAAGTGTTAATACTACCTGAGCCTGACTTTCCTTTATTTTTGAAATAATTTCATTTTTAGCGATAAGCTGCTTATTCGTATTTTTAATTTTACCCAACAACCATTCCGAGCTAACACCTTCCATTGGCAGTTCTCTTGCTGGATAAATCTCCAAGAGAGCTACCTCATCGAATTGGGATAAACTTTTAGCAAAATCGTCTACAAAATCACTTGTTCTACTATATAAATGAGGCTGAAAAACTACCAGCACTTTTTTTCCAGGATACATTTCCCGAACGGCATGATAAACAGCATTTATTTCTTCTGGATGATGCGCATAATCATCAATATAAACAAGCTCCTCTGTTTTTATATGATATGAAAATCTTCGTTTAACTCCCTTATAAGATGCTAAAGCATTGGCGAGCTGTTGGTGAGGGCAACCATATTCTACAGCCATCGCCAAGGCTATTAATGCATTCGACAAATTATGTCTACCAGGTAGATTAAATCGTAAATTTTCAAGTGTTGTTTTTGGGGTTTTTACATCAAAAACATAGGCGCCATCTTCTATTTTTATATTGTGAACTGAATAATCTGATTGATCCTCAATTCCATAAGTCAAGCCTTTAATTGGTAATCCATTTTTCACAAACAACTTACCATTTTCTTTCACTTTTCTAGAAAAATCTCCAAAGGATTTTATCAATTCTGAAGCATCTCCATAAACATCCAAATGGTCTGCATCCATTGAAGTAATACATGCTATATCTGGAGAAAGCGTTAAAAATGACCTATCAAATTCGTCGGCCTCTACCACGGTAACCTCGGTTCCCCTTAGAATTAAATTTGAATTATAGTTTTCGCTTATTCCTCCTAAAAAAGCAGTTACAGGAACCTCACATTCATTTAACAAATGTCCTAAAATACTGGTTGTTGTTGTTTTTCCATGGGTACCGGCTACTGCTAGGCAAAAGGTGTTTTCAGTAATTAACCCAAGAACTTGAGAACGCTTTAAAAGTGTATAACCTAGTTCATTTTTAAAATAAACCAATTCCATATTCGATTTAGGAACGGCTGGTGTATAAACAACTAAAGTAGTTTCATAATTAAAAAAAGGCTCGGGTATATTTGCCACAGAATCATCAAAATGAACTTGAATACCGATAGCTTCCAAATCGGCAGTAATATCCGTTGGGGTTTTATCGTATCCAGCAACACGCTTATTTTTGGCATGGAAATATCTGGCTAAAGCACTCATACCTATACCTCCAATTCCTATAAAATATACGTTATCTATGTTGTCTAAATTCATATTCTTTTTAGCCTCGATTAAACTCGAACTACAATTTACTTGTTTAACAGTTTTTCTACTTCGTCAACTATATGATTTGTGGCGTCCACTAATGCTAACTTTTTTATATTAACACTTAATTCAGCTTGTTTTTCTGAAGACGCCATTAGTTGTGAAAAGGCATTTTCAAAATCTACTTCTAAATCTGCTTCTTTAATTAGCAAAGCTGCTTTTTCATTAACAACAGCCATAGCATTTTTTGTTTGATGGTCCTCGGCCACATTTGGCGAAGGAATAAATATGACAGGTTTTCCAACTATACACAATTCTGATACAGAACTTGCTCCAGCGCGGGATATTATTACATCGGCCGCTGCATAAGCTAAATCCATGTTGTTTATAAAATCATGAACTTGAATGTGTTTGGTATTATCATAAATTTTATACTTATCGTAATACAGTTTTCCACACTGCCAGATAATCTGCATGTTTTGTGTTAATATAAAATCAAATTCCTTTTCTATTAACTCATTAATACGTCTTGCTCCTAAACTTCCCCCTAAAACAAATAAGGTTCTTTTCTCCTTACTTAAACCGAAAAACTCTAAAGCCTTTTCTCTTTTAGAATCGATATCCAACAACCCTTGTCTAACAGGATTTCCTGTTTTTATTATTTTATTTTCAGGAAAAAATCGTTCCAAACCATCATAAGCCACACAAATTTTATCTACATTTTTAGAAAGCAGCTTATTGGTTATTCCCGGAAAGGAATTTTGTTCCTGAATTAAACATGGTATCCCTTTCGAACTAGCGACTTGTAATAGTGGTCCGCTAGCAAATCCACCAGTTCCAATTACCACATCTGGTTTAAATCTGCTTACTATCTGTCTTGCTTTATACAAACTACTTATTAGCTTAAAAGGAAAGCTTAAATTTTTCAATGTCAACTCACGTTGAATACCCGAAATCCAAAGCCCTTCAATTTCATAACCAGCTTGTGGCACTTTATCCATTTCCATTCGGTCTTTGGCTCCTACAAATAAAAATTCAGCATCAGGATAACGTTGCTTTAATTCATTAGCAATTGCAATAGCTGGATAGATATGGCCACCTGTTCCACCTCCTGATAAAATAATTTTATATGTTCTTTTATTTTGTCCCATTGTCCTTCGGACATCTCCTTTAAAAGGAAACTTATTATTTTTTAAAATTCAACTTTTAGCTCTAAGTACTTATATAGCTTCCGACAAAATCTCCAACGGATTGTCTTCTTTTTCTTCTTGTTCTTTTATTTCTTCTCTTTTAGCACTAACACTTAGTATTATACCAAGGGCCATACATGTCATCCAAATAGAGGTTCCTCCACTACTTATTAAAGGTAAAGTTTGTCCTGTAACAGGAAATAATTCTACCGCAACAGCCATATTTATTAAGGCCTGAAATACAATAGGCAAGCCAACTCCCAACACTAATAATTTCCCAAAAATGGTGTCTGCTTTTTGTGATACAATAACAATTCTAAACAATAACCACAGATAAAATATCATTAAAACCAAACCTCCTATTAAACCATATTCTTCAACTATAATAGCGTAAATAAAATCTGATGAGGACTGAGGTAAAAAGTTTTTTTGAATACTTTTCCCCGGCCCAACTCCTTGTATGCCTCCTGTTGCAATAGCAATCTTAGCTTTTTCTATTTGATAATCGGCCTCAGAGTCTCCATCACTTGAGAAGTTTTCAATCCTACTCATCCAAGTATCAACCCTATTTGGCATAGCATCTGGAAAAGCTTTCGCTATTAGAACGAATAGTGTTAAGGCCAAAATTCCAGCACCAATAATAACGGCTAAATACCTAATAGGATATCCTCCTAAAAACACCAACATTAAAACCATTACAAACATAATGGCTGCTGTTGAAAAGTTAGCTGGCAAAATAAGCACCAAGACTATGAAAACAGGAGCCCACAAAGGTAAAATAGTATCTTTAAATGAGACGTCTTCATCCTTAATTTTCGACATATATTTTGCTACAAAAACCATTAAAACAACAAAGGCAAAAGTCGATGTTTGAAAAGACATGTTGACTATTGGAATTTGTATCCATCTACTAGCATTTGCACCATCTATAGTGGTACCCTGGAGCATGGTTAAAATCAACAATACAATAACAACCGGAACAAGCACTAACGACAAGCCTTTGAAATAACGATATGGAATTTTATGAACCCCATACATAATAATAAAACCTAAAAACAAATGCATTAAATGCTTTAAGAAAATAACAAAAGTATTGCCGCCCTCGCCAACGTATGCCAAATTACTAGCAGCGCTATACACTGGAAGGAATGAGAATAGTGCAAGTAAAGCAGCTATTGCCCAGATTAATCGATCTCCTTTTATGTTTTTAAATATGTGTTTCATTTTTTATTGTAACGAATTCCTATTCGCTAAACGTCTTCACTTCTTTTTTTCTGTTTGTAACAGATTTTATTATAAATTTCTTACTGCTTGCTTAAACTGTCTTCCTCTATCTTCATAGTTTTCAAACAAATCGAAACTTGCACACGCCGGAGAAAGCAACACATTATCACCTGCTTCAGCTAATTTGTACGCCGCTTTAACCGCATCAGTCATGCTTTGGGTTACAATAATAACATCAACCATAGAACTGAAGTTTTCCAGTAACTTTTCGTTATCGACACCCAAACAGATAATGGCTTTAATTTTTTCGTTGACAAACGGATATAATTCTTGATAATTATTTCCTTTATCCTCACCTCCAACAATCCAAACGGTTGGTGCATCCATACTTTCTAAAGCATAGTAGGTTGCATTAACATTGGTTGCCTTAGAGTCATTTATATACTGAACTTTATTTATTTTTAAAACTTGTTCTAACCTATGTTCAACACCATGAAAGTTCTCTAGACTCTCTCTAATCGTTTGTTTTCTTATGCGTAATAATTGAGCTACCGTAGATGCAGCCATGGCATTTTTAATATTGTGTTTACCTTCTAATGTTAAGTCTCTTGTTGACATATCTATTTGGTTATTATCTATTGTTATGGTTATTTTATTGTCGTTATAATACGCGCCATTTTCTATTTTCTTTACTAGTGAAAAAGGCAATAATTTCGATTGAATTGGATGTTTTTCTAGCCATTCTAATATCACTGGGTCGTCTGCATCATAAATCAGATAGTCCTCCTTTGTTTGATTTAAAACAATTCTGAATTTTGAATTGATATATTTTTCAAATTGATAATCATATCTATCCAAATGATCAGGAGTTATGTTCGTAATTACCGCAATATGTGGTTTAAAATCCACGATATCATCTAATTGAAAACTACTTATCTCCAAGACATAGTTCGGATAATCCTTCTCCAAGACTTGTTTAGCAAAGCTGTCACCAATATTCCCCGCCAAACCAACTTCTAATTCTTGTTTAAGAATATGATGTGTTAAGCATGCTGTAGTGGTCTTCCCATTACTTCCTGTAATTCCTATAATAGTAGCTTGCGTGTATCTTGCTGCAAATTCTATTTCAGAAACAATTGGAATTCCTTTTTCACGAATTTGTTTTATTAAAAACGCTTTATCTGGTATTCCAGGACTCTTCATAACCAAGTCTGCCTTTAAAATCCTTAGTTCTGAATGCGTACCTTCTTCCCATTCAATCTCATTATGTATAAGAACTTCTTTATATTTTTCTTTAATTTTCCCCTTGTCTGAAACAAAAACTTCAAACCCTTTGGATTTCCCTAAAAGTGCAGTTCCAACGCCACTTTCTCCACCACCTAGGACTATTAATTGCTTCATTCTTATCTAATTTTCAATGTCACAATAGAAATAATAGCCAATAAGATTCCAACAATCCAAAATCTAGTAACTATTTTACTTTCGTGATATCCTGATTTCTGATAGTGGTGATGCAAAGGCGACATTTTAAAAATTCGTCTTCCCTCACCAAACTTCTTTTTGGTATATTTAAACCAACTTACCTGCATTACCACTGATAAATTTTCTGCTAAAAATATACCGCACAATACAGGAATGAGCCACTCCTTTCTTACAGCCACAGCTATAACAGCTATAATTCCTCCTATAGTTAAACTTCCTGTATCTCCCATAAATACTTGGGCTGGATAAGCATTATACCATAAAAACCCAATCAATGCTCCAACAAAGGCCGCTATGTAAATTGTAATTTCTTCCACCCGAGGGATATACATGATGTTGAGATAATCTGAAAAAACGATGTTACTGGAAACCCAGGCAAAAATTCCCAACGTGAGCACAATAATAGCCGAAGTTCCAGCCGCTAAGCCATCAATACCATCGGTTAAATTAGCCCCATTTGATACGGCAGTTATAATGAAAATAACGATTGGAATAAAAATCATCCAAGCATATTTTGCCCAATCCGGATTTACCCAAGCTATAATATCGGCGTAATCAAACTCATTAGATTTTACAAAAGGAATGGTTGTTTTAGTTGAACGCTCTTCATTTTTAAAAAGCTTGGTAGATTCAACTTTTGGATTTTCCGCTAGAATTTCTTGTTGCTCAACAACGGGTAATTTTTCCCTGAGAGTCACATCTGGATGAAAGTACAAGGTAGCTCCTACGATAATTCCTAAACCAACTTGACCAAGAACTTTAAACCTTCCTTTTAAGCCTTCTTTATCATTCTTAAATTTTTTAATATAGTCATCTAAAAACCCAATAGACCCCATCCATAAGGTTGTAACTATTAATAAAATTATATATATATTATTTAGCCTAGCTAACAATAAAACTGGAATAAGAGTGGCCAAAATAATAATTAGCCCTCCCATTGTTGGAGTTCCTGCTTTTTCTACTTGACCATCTAAACCAAGATCCCTTATGGTTTCGCCCACTTGTTTTCTCTGTAAGTACCTAATAATACGCTTTCCATAAATAGTAGATATCAAGAGCGACAAAATAATAGCCACAGCAGCCCTAAAGGTTATATAACCAAAAAGTCTTGCTCCTGGAATCTGGAAATGCGTGTCTAAATATTCAAATAGGTAATACAACATAAATTCATTTCATTTTTAAACCTTTCGACTTCTCACAAGGTGATACTGTCTATTTTTCTAGTTTGGTTAAATATTCTTGTACTATTTTTAAATCATCAAAATCAAATCGTTCTCCTTTAATTTCCTGATAGGTTTCATGTCCTTTCCCGGCAATCAGGATGATATCGTTAGGCTTGGCCATCTGACAAGCGGTTTTAATAGCTTGTTTTCTGTCGGTGATAGAAATTACTTTTTTGAAATTTTGAGGCTCTACTCCTGCTTCAATTTCCCCTATAATGGTTTCAGGAACTTCATTTCTAGGGTTATCGCTAGTAATAATAACCTTGGTACTTAACGCTGAGGCTATATGTCCCATTTTTGGGCGTTTTGTTTTATCTCTATCCCCTCCACAACCAAAAACAGTAATTAATTCTTCGTTTTTAGTTCGGATACTATTTATGGTTTCTAAAACATTTTTTAAAGCATCTGGAGTATGTGCATAATCGACTATGGCTGTTATTTTATCAGCTGAAATTAAATACTGAAACCTCCCAGCCACACTTTCCAATTCACTAATTATCCTTAAATTTTCAACTTTTTCCAACCCAAGCAAATCAGCTGTGGCATATATAGCAAGGACATTATAAGCATTGAAATTCCCTATCAACCTAGTCCAAACTTCACTATCATTTAGTTTAAGAAGTAGCCCGTTTAATTGGTTTTCTAAAATTTGGGCACGATAGTCTGCATAACCTTTTAAAGCATAGGTTGATTTTTTTGCTTTAGTGTTTTGCAACATAATCAAGCCATTCTTGTCATCAACATTTACAAGCGCAAAAGCCGAAGCAGGCAGGTTATCAAAAAACGACTTTTTGACATCTCTATATTCAGCAAAGGATCTATGATAATCCAAGTGATCATGGGAAAGATTGGTAAAAATCCCTCCTTCAAAATGTAAGCCTTCCGTTCTATTTTGATGTACACCATGTGAACTCACTTCCATAAAGCAGTAAGCCACACCTTCATCGTTCATTTCCTTTAAATACTTATTTATAGTCAAAGAATCTGGAGTAGTATGCTTTGTTTCATAAGTTTTATTGTCGACCATAATTTTAACGGTAGACAACAAACCTACTTTGTATCCCGCTTTTTTAAACAGTTGATACAATAAAGACGCAATAGTTGTTTTCCCGTTGGTTCCAGTAACTCCAACCAACTTCAAGTTTTCTGAAGGATTTTCGTAAAAATTGGAAGCCATAATAGCTAAGGCTTTGGAAGTGCTTTCTACCTGCACATAGGTTACTCCTTCAACAATGTTTTCTGGAATTTCCTCACAAACAACAGCACGAGCTCCAAGCTCTATAGCCTTCTGGATATAATCATGACCATTGGATACCGTTCCAACAATTGCCACAAAAACATCGCCTTTCGAAATATTTCTAGAATCGAAATCTATGTTTTTAATAGACACACTCGTGCTACCAACAACAGCATGAAGGGTTACTTTATATAATATGTCTTTTAAAAGCATCATGAGGCTTCGATTATTATTCTTTGGTTTTTATTAACTTTTATCCCTTGCAATAAGGACTGCTTCTTAACAACACCCATTCCCTGGGTTTGTACTTTTAAGCCCATATTTTCCAAAAGTGCTATAGCATCCATTAAAGGAAGACCAACAACATTTGGCATAATGGTTTTATACGTTTGAGCCGTTTTATAGTAATTTTCGAACTCTTTATCTACAGCCCTATTATTAACCTGCAAGGTTTCAATCTCATCTATAAGCGGGGTGTCGGTAAATATTTTTTGAGCAATACGCTTAAATACTGGCCCAGAAACATCAGCACCGTAATACCCCTTTTTAATACTAGGTTTATGAATAATTACAATACATGAGTACTTTGGATTCTCGGCAGGAAAATATCCAGCAAACGATGACACGTATCTTGGGTTTTTATCCCAATCATCCATCCAATACTCTGTTTTTGCCGTTCCAGTTTTTCCTGCCATGGAGAAATACGGTGAATATAAGGATCGACCTGTCCCACGAACCACAACGTTTTTAAGTATCTCCTGAACTTCCCTTATAGTCTTATCCGAAGCTATTTTATTATTAACAATAATTTTATCAAAAGTCTCTATCGTTTTGTTCAGCTCGCGCACTTCTTTTATAAAAGTAGGCTTCACCATTACTCCATCATTTGCAACAGCGTTATAAAATGTCAAGGTTTGCAATGGTGTTAATCTTAAATTATAACCATAAGCCATAGATGGTAAGGCATTCCTACTCCATAATGAGTGTCCTGGCTCTGGAATAACCGGTTTTCCTTCTCCCAAAATTGAAATTCCAATAGGCTCACTTAAAGACCAACTTTTTAATCGGTTGACAAATTTTTCTGGCTTAGCAGAATAATTATCATCAATAATACTAGCAAATGCAATGTTTGAAGAAACTTCCATAGCTCTAGCTACCGAAATTTTCCCATAACCACCGTGTTTTGAATCGTTAATGGCGCGGCCGTAAAATATTTTGCGCCCACTCTTTGTATCTACAACGGTAGATGTATCCACCACTTTATCCTCTAAAGCCGCCATTAAAGCCATAAGCTTAAAAGTCGACCCAGGTTCATGAGACTCCCCAACAGCATAATTTAATTTCTCGTAATACGAACCACTGCTTGTTCTTCCCAAGTTAGAAATCGCTCTAATTTCTCCAGTAGCTACCTCCATAACCACAACACAACCGTGCTCAGCTTGATAGTATTCTAATTGTTGCAATAAAGCATGATGGGCAATATCTTGAATATTAACACTTATGGTTGTATACAAATCATAACCATCTTTCGGCTCTACTTGATTATAGTCTACCACGGGTTTCCACTGCCCTTTTCCAATTTTCTGCTTAAGCCTCAATCCATCTGTTCCACGCAGGTATTTAACACCAAAAGCGCCATCTATTCCAGGTCTTGTTACATTCCCTTTTTCATCATATCGCTCGTAACCAATGGTTCTCTCAGCAACACCACCCATAGGATGTTCTCTTTTTGTAGTTTGCTCCACAATTAGCCCTCCTTTAAAAGCTCCTAATTTTAATAAAGGGAAGTTTCTCATCCTTAAATAATCAGAATACCCAATATCACGGGCTAGCAAATAGTACCTATTCTTGTTAGCTCTAGCTTTTCTTATTTCATTTTGATAAAATGAAGAAGGCTTTCCTGAGAATTTTGACAAAGAGTCTGCCAAGCCTTTTAATTCACTTTCAAACACTTTTGCTTTTGGAGTAACTGCATCAATTCTGATATCATACTTAGGCACAGAGGTAGCTAGCAAATTTCCGTTTACTGAATACACATTGCCTCTGTTTGCCGGAATTACTACATTTTTAATAGTACGCTCTTCAGCCAAACTTCTGTATTTATCACCTTGCACAAACTGTATAGTTAAAAGTTTAAACACGACAGCCAGAGCAAAGATGAACATACATCCTGCTATGAAATACAATCTGTTTAATATGTTCTTCTCTTTTATTGCCAAGTTGAACTACTTTAGGGTTTTAACTTTTAGTTTTGTTGGTGGAATCTCTGAAATAGCCAATCCCTTTTCTTTCATTTTCATCTCTACAACCGACTCTTTCTTGAGCTCCATGAGTTTCTTCCTACCATCTACAAATGCCGAACGCAATTCCTTTGCTTCATTATTTAATCTGGCTATTTTATGCACTTTATTATCTGCACTGTGCGAACTCGCTATCATAACAAAAGCCAAAAAAGACAAAAAAAGAATCACTCCCCAGTATTTCGATGCATCATCGTTAACTAAGAAAGTTCCTTTTAATATATTTTTTAACTTTTTTCTCATTACAACTTTTTCGCTATCCTTAATTTAGCACTTCGTGCACGATTATTAATTTTAATTTCTTCATTAGAAGGAACTATCATTTGTCCAACCTTTTTTAAAGGCACTTCAAAATTTCCATACAAATCTCGCTCAGGCTCTCCTTCAAACAATCCATTTCTAATAAAACGTTTCACCAATCTATCTTCTAAGGAGTGATATGATATAACACTTAACCTTCCATCTTTTTTTAATAAATCTGGAGTTTGTTGCAATAATTCTTTTAATGCTTCAATTTCTTGATTCACCTCAATCCTTACTGCTTGATATATTTGTGCCAAAACTTTATTCTCGTATTTTGGCGGCAAAAACTTATTTAAAACTTTTTTCAATTGCTCGCTGGTTAAAATAGGCTCAACAGACCTACTTTCTACGATTAGCTTAGCCATAGCTGGAGCTGCACGCAATTCTCCATATTGAAAAAGCACTTGTTTAATTTGCTCTTCCGTATATTCATTAATTACGTGATATGCTGAAAGCTCACTTTCTTGATTCATTCGCATATCTAATTCAGCCTCAAAACGAGTAGAAAACCCACGTTCAGCAACATCAAATTGATGCGAGGAAACACCGAAATCCGCTAAAATCCCATCAACTTCTTTGGCTCCATAAAACCTTAAAAACCGTTTTATATGTCTAAAATTTTCATGAATTAAAGTAAAACGCTCATCATCGATTTTATTTTTAAGTGCATCAGCATCCTGATCAAAAGCAAACAACTTCCCTTTTGGCCCCAGTCGTCTTAAAATTTCTTTACTATGACCACCGCCACCAAAAGTAACATCCACATAAACACCATCTTCCTTGATATTTAAGCCGTCTACAGTTTCTTTTAATAAAACTGGATTATGATATTTCGAATGCGTCATCATCTTGTCCCATTACTTCTTCTGCTAAATCTGCAAAATCTACAGTAGCATCATCAATTACTTGTTCATACTTATCTTTATCCCAAATCTCAACAATATTCACTGCAGCCGACAATACAATTTCTTTTGAAATATCTGCAAAAACCACGAGATCTTTAGGAATCAACAATCTACCAGTAGCATCAATTTCCACCACCTTTACTCCTGCAGTAAATCTTCTGATAAAATCGTTGTTCTTTTTCTTAAAGCGATTTAATTTGTTAAGCCGCTGCATCAAAGCCTCCCATTCAGACATTGGATAGAGTTCCAAACAAGACTGAAATACGGCACGCTTTACCACAAACCCATTTTGCAAAACAGGAGACAACTGCTTTTTAAGCGCAGCAGGAAGCATAAGCCTTCCTTTTGTATCTACTTTACATTCGTATGTCCCTATTAATGAGTTCAAAGGAGTTTGTTTTTAATTTTGTCTTTAAGTTTCAAAGATATCGAAAAATATACCACTTTTTACCACATTTTACCACTTTGTTAATAAATTTTCTATTAACTGTTATATTTTCCCGACGTTCATTTTGGGTCAATCCTATTAAATACTCACTTTCAGACATTTATACAGCAACACATTTACAATGAGTTATTTGTTGATATCTCTTTGAAAATCTAGAGCAATGCGATGCAATAATTATGGAAATAATATCAATGATTTAACTATATTTGTTTTCAACGAAAAGACGAATAAATTGATGGTACATCGACTAAAAAAGGAAAAAGAGTACAGATACATTGAAGTTGGGGAAGGAACACCAATTATCGTGCTTCATGGATTAATGGGTGGTCTAAGCAATTTTGAAGCTGTAACCAAACACTTTAGCGAGACTGGATACAAGGTTGTTATCCCTGAATTACCTATTTATACCATGTCTTTATTAAAAACGAATGTGAAAAGTTTTGCCAAATATCTTCACGATTTTATTGAATTTAAAGGATTTAAAGAAGTGATTTTATTGGGAAATTCCCTTGGTGGTCATATTGGTTTATATCACACAAAACTATATCCCCAAAAAGTAAAAGCCTTAATAATTACTGGAAGTTCCGGTTTATATGAAAGTGCGATGGGTGGAGGTTACACCAAACGAAGTGACTATGAAGTGATTAAAAAGAAAGCTCAAGACGTGTTTTACAACCCTGAGGTTGCTACAAAAGAAATAGTGGACGAGGTTTATGAAACAGTAAACGACAGAAACAAACTTATTAAAACACTAGCTATAGCAAAAAGTGCAATTAGACACAATATGGCGAAAGATTTACCTAAAATGAAAACGCCTACCTGCATAATTTGGGGTAAAAATGATACGGTAACCCCACCTGATGTAGCAGAAGAGTTTGATAAACTTTTACCAGATTCTGAATTGTTTTGGATTGACAAATGTGGGCATGCCGCTATGATGGAACACCCTGACAAGTTCAACAAAATCCTAAACGAATGGTTAACTAAAAGAGGTTTTTAACCTCTTAATTCTAAAAATAAAATTCCCACAAGTGTAGGAAAAAAGTATGGAAATAAAAACAGCAGAATTTGTAATGAGTAATTCGGATGTTGAAAAATGTCCAAAAAATTTAATACCTGAATATGCTTTTATTGGTAGAAGTAATGTTGGAAAATCATCTCTGATCAACATGCTTACCAATAGAAAAAGTTTGGCTAAAACCTCTGGAAGACCAGGAAAAACACAACTTATTAATCATTTTCTAATTAATAAAAATTGGTATTTAGTAGATTTACCTGGCTACGGTTATGCGAGAGTTTCAAAGAGTGCAAAAAAAACATTCCAAAAATTTATCACACAATATTTTAGCCTGCGTGAGCAGTTGGTCTCTGCTTTTGTTTTAGTAGATATCCGTCACAAACCTCAACCCATAGATTTAGAGTTTATGGAATGGTTAGGTGAACATGCCATCCCCTTTTCTATAGTATTTACTAAAGCTGACAAGCTTAAACCAAAAGCCATAGACAACCATGTGGAAGACTATAAAAAGGTGATGCTAGAAACATGGGAAGAAATGCCAAATTACTTTATTACTTCCTCTTCTAAAGAAATTGGGAAAGAAGACATTCTAAAATATATTGATACACTAAATAGTAACATGAAGCTAAACTAACTACCCCCGGTTAACTTCAACAATTCTTTATTCCCACTACCAAAGATACTTTTAGCTTTATACTTTAGGAGCTTTTAACATCCAAGGCATCTCTTAAAGCATTTCCGATAAGCATAAAAGCCATGACCAAGCTCATAATGCAAAAGCCAGGAATTAATGCTAAATAGGGTTTTCCTAAAATAATATAATTATAATGATCTTTTATCATTGCGCCCCAACTGGCCATTGGAGGCTGTGCCCCAATCCCTAAAAAGCTTAAACCACTTTCAATGAGAATAGCAGCTGCAAAATTAGCAGCCGAAATTACGATTACCGGAGCCATAATATTTGGTAAAATATGCTTGGTAATAATTCTGAAATCGTTGAAACCTAAAGCTCTTGCCGCAGTAACATATTGCATTTCCTTAATGCTTATTATTTGTCCCCGAACGACTCTTGCCACTTCTACCCACATAGTTAAACCAACAGCAATAAATACTTGCCAAAATCCCTTTCCTAAGGCTAATGTAATAGCAATAACTAACAGCAAAGTAGGAATAGACCAGGTTACATTTATAATCCACATGATGAAAGCGTCAACTCTTCCACCAAAATATCCTGCTACACTTCCCATAAAAACACCTATAACAAGTGAAATAAAAACGGCAACAAACCCTATAAAAAAGGAAATTCTAGCTCCCACAAGAATTCTACTTAACAAATCACGTCCGTATTTATCTGTCCCAAATAAGAAAGTTTGATTTTTCACAAGAGTCTCCCTCTTTTCGAATAAAACTGAATTTAAATCAAAAGTTTTTTCAGCCCCTTCCAAACCATCCGAAGCATATTCTGTATAAAACAATTTGTTATTCTCGATATAATAACTGGAGATTGGGATTTCTGTTTCAGTAGTTATTTTGCCAAAAAACAACTTATCTATGTAAGACTGTTTGTTGCCAACAGCCGACGGCAAGGTTAACATTTGCACCTGAAACCCTGGTCTTTTGGAATGAATAGACAAATGCATCTGATTAGCATGTTGTGAATTATCTGGCGCGAATGCATAAGCAAACACAGAAATTACACCCACAAATACAATAAACCAAAAGCTAAAAACGCCCCAAAAATTTTGTTTAAATTTTTGGAGCGCTAATTGACTTAACGAGCCTGTATCTTCACTCATTTATTATTATTCTTTAACCGTAGATGCTAATTTTTTAATAGCATAGGACATTTTTAAATCTTCCAAAACATGTATAGCTTCTTCCACATAAACATCTTGACTCAAGCTTTTATGCCAACGTTCTCTTTTTTCCTTTAAGATAGTATCTGTTTTAAACAGCTCTTGTTCGTAAGGTAAAGACTTGAAGCTTAAGTTTGTTTGATACTCCGAGATTTTATCAAAACGCTTAGACTCTTCTTCGTTCAATTTTAATTGAGCTTTGTATTTATTGTAATTTAATGAATGAATATTTTCATCCATTCTGGTTTTTATCCATTTCGCATTTTCTCCGATTAGCTTTAACTGTTCGTTATTGCCCATTCGTTGACTACTCTTTTTAATGGTTTCGGAATAATCGAAATAACCTTCCCAAATATTATAGTCTACAGAGTCAATTTTATCCCAAGGCAATGGATTTTTTTGATCTTTTTCACCTATATCGATAAAACTAAACCTATCTACAACAACCACATCACTCTTCACTCCTTCAAGCTGTGTAGAACCACCGTTTATTCTATAGAATTTCTGTGTGGTTAATTTCAAGGCACCTAAATCTCCATTTTTATTATTTCTAACCATGTTATTCAAATCCAAGAAATTTTGCACAGTTCCTTTTCCGTAGGTTTGCTTACTTCCTATAATAATTCCTCGTTTGTAATCTTGCATTGCCGCAGCTAAAATTTCTGAAGCAGAAGCCGACAGTTCGTTTACCATAATTACTAACGGACCATCCCAAGCGATAGATTTATCTTTGTCTTTTAAAACTTCTTTAGGCTCTCCAGTTGCTCTAACTTGCACTATTGGACCTTCTTTAATAAACATTCCGGCAATCTCAACAACTACTGGAAGCGATCCTCCTCCGTTATTCCTTAAATCTATAACAAGACCTTGCATGCCCTCTGCCTTTAACCTTTCTATTTCCTTTTTAATATCGGAAGCAGCATTTCTACTTTTATAATCTTCAAAATCTACATAAAATTTAGGCAAGTTGATAATCCCATACTTTAAATCATTCTTGTTAACTATAGAAGATTTTGCATAGGTTTCTTCAATTTCAACCACATCTCTAGTAATGCTAATATCCTTAATAGTTCCATCTACTTTTTTAACGGTTAAAACCACCGTTGTTCCTTTTGGTCCTTTTATAAGTTTTATAGCATCTTCTAGACGCATTCCAACAATATTAACAGCTTCCAGTTCTTTTTCCTGACGGACTTTTAGAATTACATCTCCAACTTCCAATTCGTTACCACGCCAAGCTGGACCACCAGAGATCAGCTCCATAATTTTGGTGTAATCCATTCTTTTTTGCAGTCGAGCCCCAATTCCTTCAAGCTTACCAGACATTTGCTGATTAAAATTTGCTTTATCTTCTGGTGCAAAATAATTAGTGTGTGGATCGAATTGTTCAACGATAGCATTGATATACATCCCAAACCAATCTTTCCTTTGAAAATCATCTATATAATCTGAATAGTATAGATCTATGGATTTCAAAGTCTCTTCCCTAGCCTCTTTTTCTATTTGAGCTATGGTTTTTCTTTCAACCTTAGCTTGTTTCGCTTTATCTACATCTACAGCATCAGTTTTATCAGAATCTTTAAGCTCACCTGGTTCCACTAAAGTATTATTTTCTCTAGCTTTTTCTTGGGTAGTCATTAAGTCGTCGTAATTAACCAAGTTCGAAAACTTTAATTGCTGTCTCCAACGATCTTTCATCTGCTTTTTATTCTTCACATAACCAATATTCTCATAGTCTGAGTTAAATTCCTCATCTAAAGAATAATCAAAAGGTGTAGCTAGCACTTCCTTATAAATCACCTTGGATTCATCAATTCTTTGAATAAGTCTGTCGTAGGTTAAATTAAAAAACCCAATATCGTATGCCTTAATTTGATCATCTAGTTCTAACTTATACTTTTCGAATTCATCTATATCCGATTTATAAAAGTATCTTTTCAATGGATCTAATTGATTCAAATACGCATCAAATACTTCCGCAGAGAAATCGTCGTTTATCTCCTTCGGATCAAAATGTCCTCGTTGGAGTACATAAGTAATAACTTGTATGAGCAGTTTATCTTTATCTGGATCATCAAATGTTTTTGTTGTAAAGCTGCAAGATGCAAATGCTAATAGTAGCACTAGCACCAATATTTTATAGTTCCTTTTCATAAATCTTATCATATTAAGCACATAACCTTTTTCGAATTTCTTACTATTACAATAACTCACTATAAACGCATTTAAAATTCTTAAAGTATCTATTTATTTTACTAATTTAAAGAAAAAAGTATGCCAAGAAACACAATTGGCATTAATTTTTTGTTAAACACGAAAAATTAATGCCTTCCGTAGGATTTTATGTATTTTAGCGCTGTTAATTTAAAGAACAAATGACAGAAAGACCGCTTATTTTAGTAACAAACGACGATGGAATTACAGCTCCAGGTATTAGAGCTTTAATTGAAGTAATGAAAGAATTGGGTGATGTAGTAGTTGTTGCCCCAGATAGCCCACAAAGTGGTATGGGTCACGCCATTACGATAAATTCGATGTTACATATTGAACGCGTATACGTCGATAATGGAGAGCAAATAGAATACAGTTGTTCTGGAACTCCTGCCGATTGTGTAAAATTAGCAACTAAACAAATATTAAATAGAAGACCAGATTTATGTGTTTCTGGAATCAACCATGGCTCCAACTCTTCTATAAACGTAATTTATTCCGGAACTATGAGCGCTGCCCTAGAAGCTGGAATCGAAGGAATTCCTGCAATTGGTTTTTCGTTATTAGACTATAACTACAATGCCAATTTTGAAACAGCAAAAAAATATGTGCGCACCATAACCAAAAACGCCTTAGAGAAAGGGATTCCTGACCAAGTAGTTTTAAATGTTAACATTCCTAATTTAGAAGAAAAAGATATTAAGGGAATAAAAGTATGCCGACAAGCACGTGCCAATTGGGAAGAAGAATTTGACAAGAGAAAATCGCCTCAAGGAAAGGACTATTACTGGCTTACAGGAAAATTTGTAAATTTAGACTCTGGGGACGATACGGATGAATGGGCTCTTGAAAACGGTTACGTATCAGTGGTTCCTGTACAGTTCGATTTAACAGCGCACCACGCCATAAACGACCTGAATACTTGGAATTTTAACGGGACGGATAAACAATAACACAAATGAAAAAAGAATTGTTGATAGGTATTGCTGTTGGACTTATAGCAAATACGGTTGGACTCTTTTTCGCTGCCTTATTTTTTGGAAATGGCAACGATTTTTATAGTATAATTCGCTCGGCATCGGCAGAGGGAATTTTGGGAAAACTTATAAGCCTTGGTGCCATATTAAACCTTTTAGCTTTTTTTGTTTTTATAAAAAAGAAACAAGATTATCGTGCTAGAGGTGTTTTACTTACAACCATAATTATAGCCATTGGAACCTTTGTTGTTAAACTAATATAAGCCATCATATATCCGAAAATCCGTCAACAAAGAAACCGATTAAAAGGATGATGTATAAAGTACTTTAGAAATCAAATAATATAAACCATATGAAATACTATATTATTGCTGGAGAAGCCTCGGGAGATCTTCACGGATCAAACCTAATGAAGGCCTTGCTGAAACAAGACGTACATGCATCGTTTAGATTTTGGGGTGGAGACTTAATGAGTGCTACTAGCGATACTTTAGTAAAACATTACAGAGATTTGGCTTTTATGGGTTTTGCAGAAGTTCTAATGAATTTAAGAACCATTACCAGGAACCTAAGCTTTTGCAAAAAAGATATTGAAGCCTATCAACCAGACGTTATTATCTTTATCGATTATCCAGGATTCAATTTACGAATTGCGAAATGGGCAAAAGAAAAAGGATATAGAACCCATTATTATATTTCTCCACAAATCTGGGCATGGAAGGAAAACCGAATCAAGTCCATTAAACGAGATGTAGATGAAATGTATGTCATTCTTCCATTTGAAAAGGATTTCTACGAAAAAAAACATAATTATCCAGTACATTTTGTTGGGCACCCAACCATTGATGCTATTGCCAATAGAAAACAAGTGGATGAATATGCTTTTAGAGTTGAACACGAACTTAACGAAAAACCTATAATAGCTATTTTACCTGGCAGCCGAAAACAAGAAATAAAAAAAATGTTATCTGTTATGCTTTCTGTGGTAAAAGATTATCCTAAATATCAATTTGTAATTGCTGGAGCTCCTAGTCAGGATTTTAGTTTTTACCAACAGTTTATAAAAAGCTCTAACGTTAAATTCATTTCTAATAAAACTTACGATCTTTTATCGGTATCTACAGCTGCTTTAGTAACCTCTGGAACTGCCACTTTAGAAACAGCCTTGTTTAAAGTACCTCAAGTAGTTTGCTACAAGGGAAACTGGATTTCCTATGAAATTGGAAAACGAGTAATTAACTTAGAGTATATTTCTTTGGTTAATTTAATTATGGATAGAAAAGTAGTTACAGAACTTATTCAATCAGAGTTCAATAAAACCACACTTAAACGTGAACTTGATATTATTTTAGATCCTGAGGAAAGGGATAAATTATTTCTAAATTATTACGAACTTGAAAAAAAACTAGGCGGAAAAGGAGCAAGTTTAAAAACTGCGACATTAATTTACAAGGCCCTTAACAATAAAAACATAGGATGAGAAAAATTATCTACATATTAATAATCTTTATTTCTATTACAGCGTGTAAATCTACAAAAACAGCTAGCACCACTAGTAAGAAAAGCTCAAGAACCACAAAGACAGTTAAAGCTTCTTCAGAAAACAGACCTGTAGCCAACATGTCAGTTATTAATAACATCATTCAAACTGCTGAAAAATATAATGGTGTTCGCTATAAGTATGGTGGTAACACAAAAAAAGGCATGGATTGTTCTGGTTTAATTACCACAGCTTTTAATAGTGAAAATATTTCTCTACCACGAACTACTAGTAGCTTGGCTACAAGTGGAAATTGGATAGATGTTAAAGAAGTTCAAAAAGGAGATTTATTATTTTTTGCAACTAGCAAAAACAGCCGAGACATAAACCATGTTGGTTTGGTAACGGAGGCTAGACCTGGCCTAGTTGAGTTTATCCATTCTACAACAAGTAGAGGTGTTATTACCTCTAAACTTTCTGAAAAATACTGGTATTTTGCCTTTGTTCAGGCACGTCGCGTATTATAAGATATTTATTATCTTTATTATGTGAAACTACTTGATTTTACGTTAATTAAGCTAACCATCTTGTTGGTTACAGGCATCCTATTGCCCCATTTTTTCCCAATCTCCTTAAGCGCTTCTGTAAAAATTACAGGGATACTTCTTATTATTTTAAGTGTTGTTTACTTCCATTCGAAACCCAAATTAAATAAAACCATTTGGTTTGGATTAACTGCGTATGTAACCACGGTTGCTTTGGGAATTCTCATTGTGAATATACACAACCCAAAAAATCATTTAAATCATTATACCAATAGCCCTGCTTTTATAACGGACAGTACATTAACAGTGACTCTAAAAATTTCGAACATATTAAAGCCTAATAAATTTAACCATAGGTATGTAGTGAAATTATTAAAAATAAATCAGAGTCCTATTGAAGGTCTATCGCTACTTAACATAAAAAGAGACAGCTTAAATTCACTATTTGATGTAGATGATATCCTTATATTAAAAACTAAAATCCAATCAATCAAGGCACCATTAAACCCAAATCAATTCAATTACAAATTTTTTTTAGAGAACAAATATATTTATTCACAGCTGTATTCTAATTACGAAGAAGTATATCTAGCAAGCACAAAGAAAACCACACTTTATGGTTATGCAGACGCTGTTAGAAAACATATTATCAATAAGCTGCAAGAACAAAAATTTAAACCTGATGAACTAGCCATTATAAACGCATTGCTTTTAGGACAAAGGAATGATATTAGTGAAGAAATATACAACGATTACAAAAATGCAGGATCCATACACATTTTAGCGGTTTCCGGCTTGCATGTTGGAATTATCCTTATATTCTTAAACCTACTATTTAAGCCCATAGAATATATAAAATACGGGTGGTTATATAAAATCATTCTAATACTAATCTGCTTATGGAGCTTTGCTGTCATTACTGGCTTATCTGCATCGGTGCTACGTGCAGCACTTATGTTTAGTTTTGTAGCTATAGCAATAAACGCCAGCCGACCAATAAATATATTAAATATACTAGCTAGTTCTGCCTTTGTTTTACTGCTATTTAACCCTAACCTTCTTTTTGATGTAGGCTTCCAACTGAGCTACTTTGCTGTAATTTCAATAGTAACTATCCATCCGTTGCTTTATAGCTTTTGGCATCCAAAATATTGGCTTGTGGATAAATTTTGGCAAGCATTTATTGTTTCAATTGCTGCTCAATTTGGCGTCTTACCCATAAGCTTATACTATTTTCATCAGATTCCTGGGTTATTCTTTCTATCCAACATTATAGCCATACCTTTTTTGGGGTATATTTTAGGTTTTGGAATAGGGGCCATACTGCTTTCACTAATAAATATTCTTCCAGAATTCTATGCTACAAGCTACGGAGCAATAATCAACAACATGAATGGTTTCTTTAAATGGGTTGCTCAACAAGAAGCTTTCTTAATTCAAAACATCCCATTTAATATGCTTCAAACCATTGCTAGTTACATAGTAATTATAAGTGCCTATCATCTTTATACCAAGAAAAGCACAAAGCAACTATTATACCTTCTTACAGCTATTCTAATTGGACAGTGCGTCCTTATTTACACCAAACATAACACAGAAACTAACCAGCAATTTTTAGTATTCCATAAAGGAGCTTCTACATTAATAGGAATTCATAAAGGAAATATATTAGAGCTACATCAACCTCTCTCTGATAGTAAAAATGAAAAAAGCACCTTGATTACGAGTTACACCACTAGTAATTATATCTCAGAAATCCGGCAAGACAGTGTACATCCTGTATACAGAGTAAATAATAAATGGCTGTTGGTTGTAGATAGCATAGGTGTCTATAATCTAAAGTCATTAAAACCAGATTTTGTATTACTTAAAAACTCGCCAAGAATAAATTTAAACAGACTTATCGACTCCTTGAGGCCAGAAGCAATTATAGCAGATGGCAGTAATTACAAATCTTATATGGGCCGTTGGGCAGCCACTTGTGAAAAGCAAAAGCTCCTTTTTCATCAAACCAATAAAAAAGGAGCTTTTGTAATTCCGTTAACGAATGATTAATTGGAAAACTCTGGTTTAAAAGCACTGTAATATGCAGAAAAATCATCTTGAGTCTTTATATCAACATGCTTATTAGCTTTAAACAATTTCAAATACAACTCTAATTGTTGAGGTGTTTTATAACCAATCACTGGGGTTAAAAACTCGGCCTTCTCATCTAAAAACAATATGGTTGGGTATGACCTCACACTAAAATAGGCCGACAGTTGATGTTGAGAATTGCGTCGGTTTGCATTAGCCGGATTATAGCCAGGGTTTTTAAAAGTGTTTCCTTTAAACTTAATAGTTTCGTTTCCTTCTGCATTAAATTTCACAGCATAATAATGCTTGTTCACGTAGTCTGCCACATCTTTATTTTGAAAGGTGTTTTTATCCAGCATTTTACATGGGCCACACCAATTGGTATAAGCATCTATCATGATTTTTTTGGGGTTTTTCTTTTGAAGCTCCACAGCTTGTTCTAATGTAACCCAATTAATTTCTTGAGCAGATAAGTTAACAGTAGCTAACGTAATGGCAATTAGGAATAGTAACTTTTTCATTTGTAACTTATTTTAATGAGTTTTTTAGTGAAGAAATCCATGCATTCTTCTCAAACAATACATTCAACTTAGTCGACACTTCCTAAATTCCTTTCTAATTAATTGATATTAATTTTAAGAAGTAATCAATTTTTAAATCAATTTCAAACATATTGATTTTTTGGTTATTCTTGTCAAAAATTGTTCCCAAAATATAAAAAACACTCCAAAATTGAAGTGTTTTTATATATAAATTTTAATGCTTTATGCAATTAGCGCACACCGTGCATTAGTTTTTTAAGTAATGGGTTTAGCACCATAGAAACAAATCCAACAATAATTGGAACTATTGCAAAAATTAAAAAGAAAGTCCCCATAGAGTATTTCTCTGAGATATGATCAATCATTCCTCCCATTGTATTTGCTCCTTTTTGCCCAACTGCAATAGCTAAATACCAAACACCAAACATAAAACCAATCATACGTGCAGGTACCAACTTACTTAAATAAGACAATCCTAGAGGCGATAAACAAAGTTCACCCATGGTATGGAATAAGTATGCTAATATTAAGAATATCATGCTTACAGATGCAGTTTGAGCACCTGAAGGGATATCAGAAGCTCCATAAGCTAAAACTCCAAACCCAACACCTAATAATATTAACCCTATAGCATATTTCATTGCTGCGCTTGGATTGTATTTACTTTCCCACCACTTTGAAAATATTGGTGCAAGTGTAATAATAAAGAAAGAGTTTAAAATACCAAACCAGGTAGCATCAACTTTTAATACTTCAGCTGTTGATTTGTCATAAATACGATAAATCACCAAAGCCCAAACCAAAAGAAACGCTATTGCTAACATGATATTGGATGGTCCTATTTTCGTAAAAGTCTTTTTGAAAATCAAAAAGATTACATACGTAATAATTATTAATGGAATCGTAGTTAATAGAGCATCAATAACAGAAAACACCGTAGCCGCATTACCTACTAAATCCCTATTAGTATAATCACTAGCAAATAAAGTCATAGATCCTAAAGACTGCTCAAAAAACGCAAAAAAGAATACGGTAAACAGAGCGAAAATAGAAACTGCAACTAAACGATCTCTAACTATTGGAATATAACGTGAAATACGTGCAATCAATACTATTAAAAAGAGGACTAAAGCAGCTAGAACTACAACATTAGAACCACTCATTCCCATAAACTCAAAAGGCAACATAGAAGTTCCACCAATTTTCTCTAATGGGTCATTAAATAAGTATAACAAACCACCAATGGATGATAAGGCTATAAGTACTTTATCAAGAGTAGTAAATGGGTTCAATTTTGAAGCAGCCTCAGCTTCTTCTTTAGCAAGTTCTATTTCTGTCTTTTCAGCTTGGTTCTCTAAAACATCTCTACCTTTCTTTGAAGGGGGCGCACCTACTTTACCGAATATTTTATGAGCTAATAAAAATTGAAGCATTCCTAATAACATAAAAATTCCTGCAAGACCAAATCCGTAGGCCCATCCGTAATTTTCAGCTAAATATCCACAAAGCATCATACCAAAAAAGGCTCCTGCATTTACACCCATATAAAAAATAGTGTAAGCACCGTCTTTTTTAGACTCTCTTGTTTGGTACATCTCCGAAATGATCGAGGTAATATTTGGCTTAAAGAAACCAGTACCAATCACTAATAAAGCTAAACCTAAGTAAAATGAAGCTGTTGTTTCAAAAGCCATAGCTAAATGACCAAGTGTCATTATAATACATCCAATAACTACAGCAATACGGTAACCAGTCCATTTATCTGCAATCCACCCACCAATAATTGGTGTTAAGTATAAAAGGGATGCATACGTACCAATTAATGAAAGTGCATGTTCACGAGGCCAATCCCACCCCGGGTTATCGCTCATCATTGGCGCTGTTAAAAACAATATAAGAAGGATACGCATTCCGTAGAAGGAGAAACGCTCCCACATTTCTGTAAAAAACAAGATAAATAGTCCTACTGGATGCCCAAGAACAGTGTCTTTAAAAAGATTTTCAATATCAGTATTCATTTCAATAAGTTTTTTTAGTTAGTTACCTTTTGGGGTTAGTTAATACCGTGCATCATTTTCTTTAATTTCGGGTTCAATATCAATAAGATTACCGCTGCCGCCATTGGTATGGAAGCAATAATTAAGAAGAATGTAGACATAGAATAGGTTTCTGATATTTTATCAATATATGATCCCGTTTGTCCAGCAATAAAGTTAGCTATCGCAGAAGCTGTAAACCACAACCCAAATAACAATCCTGCCAAACGTTTAGGAGATAATTTAGAAACATAAGAGAGTCCTACTGGCGACAAACAAAGTTCTCCTGTTGTATGGAAGAAATAAGCTAATATCAACCAAATCATACTTACAGATGCCGAAGTTGCTCCTTGTGGAATACTATTGGCTCCAAATGACAATACAATAAACCCAACGCCTACTAAAGTTAAGCCCATAGCAAACTTTACAGGACCCGATGGATTCCATACTTTCTCCCAAATCTTACTAAATGACGAAGCTAAAGTAATAATGAAGAACGAGTTCAAAATCTGAAACCAAGAAACAGTTACTTCTGTATGTTCTAAACTAAATTCTCTGTATACTTTCCATACTCCTAAAATCCAAATGATAATAAATGAGATTGCAGTAAAGATGATTGTTAACGGATACGCTTTAAAAATTTTCTTTCCCAAACCGTAAAGTACCCACGAAACAATAAGAATAGGGAAGATGGTTAAAATAGCATCCACCCATTTAAAAATAGTACCTGTACTACCTTCTAAAACTCTTTGAGTATAATCCTTAGCAAAAACAGTCATAGACCCTCCTGCTTGTTCAAATGCAAAGAAGAAAAATATACTTGCTACCATTAGTACGCCTACTACTACTAATCGATCTCTAACAACATTAGGAGCTAATACCTCTTCATCCGATTCTTCAGCAATTTTTTGTAATTCTTCCTTAGTGTGTTTCTCAGGTTGTGCACCTATATCACCAAAGATTTTAGCTCCAAAGTAAAATTGTAACATTCCGAATAGCATGAAAACTCCCGCTAATCCGAAACCATAGTGCCATCCTACTTTTTCACCTATATAACCACAAAGTAGCATTCCTAAAAACGCTCCTGCATTAATACCCATATAGAAAATAGTATAACCTGCATCTTTTTTAGAACTTGAATCTGGGTAAAGATTTCCTACCATTGAAGAAATATTCGGTTTAAACAAACCATTACCAAAAATCATTAGCACTAATCCTGCATAGAAAAAGTTAGGGTTTATACCTTCAAAAGCCATTGATAAATGCCCTAAAGTCATAATAAGTGCACCTAATAAAATAGCTTTTCTAAACCCTGTAAATTTATCTGCAATAATACCTCCTAATAGTGGCGTTAAGTATACTAAACCTGTATACCAAGCATATAGTTGCATAGCATCAGCATTAGTCCAACCCCATCCATTATTAGCTATTTCTGTAATTAAGAATACCGTTAATAACGCACGCATTCCGTAATAACTAAATCGTTCCCACATTTCTGTAAAAAACAATATGAACAATCCTGCTGGATGTCCCATTACCATTTTATCGTCTATACCTCTTTTCGCGAGATGCGCAATTAACGCTGGATCTTGTTCCTGACTCATAAGTTCTGTTTTTATAGATTTTCTTTAATATAGTTAGTCATTTTGGTGTATAAATGTAATCTGGTATTCCCACCATAAATACCATGATTTTTATCTGGATAAACCATCCACTCAAACTGCTTATTTGCTTGCACTAAAGCTTCCACCATAAGCATTGTATTTTGAACATGTACATTATCATCTGATGAACCATGGATTAACAAAAAGTTTCCTTTTAATTTGTCCACATGGTTTATTGGTGAATTATCGTCGTAACCACTAGGATTTTCTTGAGGTGTTGTCATGTAACGCTCTGTATAAACGGTATCGTAAAAACGCCAGCTAGTTACAGGAGCAACAGCAATAGCCATTTTAAAAACATCGTTACCTTTGAAAAGCGCATTACTACTCATAAATCCGCCGTAACTCCATCCCCAAATTCCAATTCTAGATGCATCTATATATGGTAATTCACCTAAATATTTAGCAGCATCAATTTGATCTTCTACTTCGTATTTCCCTAGTTCTTTTTGTGTTACTTTCTTAAAATCAGCTCCTTTAAAACCTGTACCTCTTCCATCCACACAGGCCACAATATAGCCATTTTGCGCTAACATTTGATACCAATAGTCATTTGTACCTCCCCAACTATTTGCAACTTGTTGTGAACCAGGACCAGAGTATTGATACATAAACAATGGATACTCCTTCGTTTCATCAAAATCAGCTGGCTTAATCATCCACATATTTAAGTCGTTCCCATTAATATTAATGGTACTATACTCCTTTTTAGACATTTTATAAGCCGCTAACTTTTGTAATAGCTTTTCATTATCCTTTATACTCTTAATAATTTTACCAGATTTGGCATCGTTTAAGGTAAATGTTGGTGGAGTTAAATTATTAGAAAACGAATTAATAAAATAAGAGAAATCTGCACTAAAAGAAGCTCTGTTCGTCCCTTCTACTTTTGTTAACTGCTCTTTATCTCGTCCATTAAGTTTAATGCTATAAACAGCTCTATTAATAGATCCAGTTTCTGTAGATTGATAGAAAATTTTATTGCGTTTTTCATCAAAGCCATAGTAACTTGTAACTTCCCAATTTCCTTTAGTTACTTGGTTTAATAACTTTCCATCTTGAGAATAGTGGTAGATGTGATTGTAACCATCTTTTTCACTTGTCCAAATAAAACTATTGTCTTTTAAAAAGGTTAAATCGTCTGTAACGTCAACATACGCCTCATCTCTTTCTTCCAAAGCTATTTTTGCGGAGTTGTTATTAGTATCTATAAACCATAAATCTAATTGGTTTTGATGTCTATTTAAGAAATGTGCACTTAATACATCTGAGTTATTGGTCCATTTTATTCTAGGAATATAAAAATCGTGGTAATCTTTATTGACTTTCACTTCTGAAAGCAAATCGGAATCCACGTTATATAAATGAAGGGACACCAAAGCATTGGCTTCTCCTGCTTTAGGGTATTTAAACACGTCTTGTGTTGGGTATAAATCACTCCCGTAAACATCCATAGAAAATTCCGGAACCAAAGTTTCGTCAAAACGTATAAAAGCTATTTTATTACTTGCTGAATTCCATTGAAAAGCTCTAACAAAACCAAACTCTTCTTCATAAACCCAATCAGTAATACCATTGATAATTTTATTTTTCTCACCATCAAAAGTAATTTGGGTTGTTTCTCCTGAACGTAAATCTTTTACAAATAAATTGTTATTATAACCATATGCTATTTTATTTCCATCTGGAGAAAAGGTTGGTTCTTGGATTTTTTCTTCAGCTACTAAAGTCAGTTTTTTAGTTTTTATATCAAAAACATAATATTTACCTAAGGAAGAGCGTCTAAAAATAGGAGTGACATCTGTAGCCAAAAGGATTTGACTTTCGTCTTCGCTAAAAGTGTAATTACTAAAATAAGCAATGGCATCCAAATCACTGGAACTAACCAAAGTTTTTACTTTTTTTAAAGTCTTATAATCATAAACATCGATAGCGGTTACACCCGAACTTCTGTCGAAATCAAGAACCGAATATTGTTGGCCGTTTTTCATTGAATGTAAAGCGTCCAAACCTTCGGTTCTAAAGGTACCATTCCAAATTTCTTCTAAGGTAATTTCTTTGTTTTGCGCTGATGTTAAAAGGGTTGCTAAAAAGCAAAATAAGAGTAGTTGTCTTGAAAATATCATTAAAATAGTTTTTTGAAAAAAAATATTGTCAAGTTTACTAAAAATTACGCGAAAAACCCCAAATATTAACAGTAAAATAAGCTTTTAAAATACATTGCCTTCAAAAATAATTTCGAGAACAGTATCTTTGTGTTTCAATACTAATTTCATGAACAAATCTATTTCTGGTTTTTCCAAACTTTCTAAATCGCATAAAATCGATTGGATCGTATCCACCTATTTCAATAATAACAACGAGGCCAAAAATATTATCAAACAATATTGGAACTCGAACCTCAAGCTACAACAGCTACACGACGAGTTTATAGAGAACACAATTACCAATTATTATTTGCCTTTTGGAGTGGCGCCAAATTTTTTAATTAATGGTAAAATGCATACCATTCCAATGGCTATTGAGGAAAGCTCGGTAGTTGCCGCTGCTAGTAAAGCTGCCAAATTCTGGTTGGATAGAGGAGGTTTTAAGGCTGAAGTAATTTCAACTACAAAAATCGGACAGGTACACTTTATGTTTCAAGGTGACTTTGAAGTGTTAAAAAGCTTTTTTGAAACCGTTAAACCAAAACTTTTTGAAGCCAGTAAACCTATTACTAAAAACATGGAGAAGCGTGGCGGAGGGATTTTAGATATTGAGTTACGAGATAAAACCGAAAGCATTGAAGGTTATTTTCAGTTGCATGCTACTTTTGAAACTCTGGATGCCATGGGAGCTAACTTTATTAACTCCTGCTTGGAACAGTTTGCTAAAACTTTCCGAGAAGAAGCACTAAAATATGAGGGTTTTTCTGAGGAAGAAAAGAATATTGAAGTAATCATGAGCATACTTTCCAATTATGTTCCAGACTGTTTAGTACGAGCTGAAGTAAGCTGTCCAGTAAAAGACTTAACTGAGAACCCCTCCATTAACCCTGAAGAGTTTGCCAATAAATTTATACAAGCGGTTAGAATTGCAGAAGTAGAACCCTTTAGAGCAGTTACACATAATAAAGGAATCATGAACGGAATTGATGCCGTTGTTCTTGCTACGGGTAATGATTTTAGAGCCGTGGAAGCAGGTGTCCATGCTTATGCATCAAGAAACGGTAAATACAGCAGCCTCACCCATGCAAAAATTGAAGATGGCATATTTAAATTTTGGATTGAAATTCCGTTAGCACTTGGAACTGTGGGAGGCTTAACAAGTTTACATCCTTTAGTTAAGTTGGCCTTGGAGCTTTTACACAAACCAAGCGCCAAAGAACTTATGCAAATAGTAGCCGTAGCCGGTTTGGCTCAAAACTTTGGCGCCCTACGATCCTTAACAACAACAGGAATTCAGGAAGGTCATATGAAAATGCATCTATTAAATATCTTAAATCAATTTGAAGCTACAAACGAGGAAAAAACAATCCTAATTGAACATTTTAAAAAACATACCGCCTCACATAGCGCTGTTGTAGAGGAATTAAACAAGTTAAGGCTAAAATAACTTCTTAATACCAAATCAATTCTTTCCAAAAAACTTCAAGTTAAAATATGACATCTAAAACTCATTATAGTAACGGGAAATTATTGCTCACCGGAGAATATGTCGTTCTTGATGGAGCTTTATCCTTAGCGGTTCCAACCTCATTCGGACAATCCATGGAGGTGAAACCCCTAGATGAACCTAAAGTTATTTGGAGAAGCTTAGATTATAAAAATAATTTGTGGTTTAAAACCGAAATCAAAATCAAGAATTTACATTCAGGTTTAAACCAATTTACGGATGGTTACACACTCCGGTTATTTGAAATTCTACAAGCAGTAAACCAACTTAATCCTGAAATTTTAAATTCCGGTCACCTAGTTGAAACTAAACTAACATTCCCTCAAGATTGGGGATTAGGCTCTTCATCTACCCTAATAAACAACATAGCCAATTGGGCAAAGGTAGATCCTTATAAACTTTTAGAACTAACTTTTGGTGGCTCTGGTTATGATATTGCTTGTGCACAATTCAACAAACCAATAACTTACCAATTAGGAAACAACATTAAAAGAACGGTTAAGGAAGTTGATTTTAACCCTTCGTTTAAAGATGCCCTATATTTTGTGCACTTAAACAAAAAACAAAATAGCAGAGAAGGAATTGCTCACTACAAGGCAAATAAAACAAATAAAACAGAAGAAATTAAGGAGGTTAGCAATATAACTACTGAAATAATATCTTGCACTAACTTAAGCGACTTCCAAGAACTTATAAACAACCATGAACAACTTGTTTCTAAAATAATTCAACAAATACCAGTTAAAGTTAAACTGTTTCCTGATTTTATTGGCGCCGTAAAAAGTCTTGGAGCTTGGGGAGGCGATTTTATCCTTGTTACATCAGAAGATAACCCTGAAAGGTATTTCAAACAAAAAGGATATACCACCATTCTTCCTTATTCTGAAATGATAAAATAAACGATTCTTAATCCATAAAAAAAGCTTCACAAATCTGTGAAGCTTTTTTTATTGTATATAATAAGATTAATTTTTATTGAACAGTGTTTGCTCTGTTATCTTCAATTTCTGAAGCTTCTTTTAAAGCATTGTAAAGTTTTGCATTTACATTCCCCGCTTTGGCAGTTCCAACTTGGTTTGCAAACCCTTGGTAGTTATCTAACTCTGCAACTGGAGTTCTTTTTGTAACCTGAATCATATAAACACCTCTTTCTCCTTCAATTAATTTCGATGTTTCTCCTTCTTTTAATCCAAAAGCTGTACCAACAACAACACCTTCTTTTCCAGCACCTGAAATAGTTGGGTTTTTCATATTGATAGCTAATGCAGTTTGAACGGTTTTCCCTTCAGCAGCAGCAACAGCTTCTAAAGTTGTAGCAGAAATTCTATCTTTAATTAATTTAGCTTTCTTTTCCTTTCTAATTGCAGGTAAAGCAGTAACTGAAGCTTGTTCTGTATTCATTAATCCTTCAGCATTAGACGCTGTTATCTGAACAACTGCATATCCACCGTTTAAGTTAAAACGCTTAACTGAACCTACTTTAGTTCCATCTTCAAATGCCCAACGCACCAATGACCTTTGGTTTCCTAAGCCTGGGATATTTTCATCTAAAATTTTAATTCCATTTACAGGACGTACATTTAAATCTTTTTCTTGAGCTACAGCCTCAAAATTACCTTTTTCAATAGCAATCTCGAAATTAGAAGCATCTCTAAAAACTTGGTTAACACTTGTTTCAGATGGCTCAATAACTCTTGCTAGAGTTGCTGTTTTTATAGCACGTTGCTTGTTTTTCTGACCTTCAATTTCTATAATATGGAATCCAAAAACAGTTTGTACAACATCCATATCGCCTACATTGTTTTCGAAAACAAAATCTCTAAAAGGCTCAATCATCGTGTTGTAAGTAAAATAGTCGTAGCTACCTCCATTTTCAACACTTCCTTGATCAGAAGAAAAGTTTGTTACAAATTCTCCAAATTTAGATTTGTCTTTTCTTAAAACTGTCAATAAGCTATCAGCTGTTTTCTTAGCATCAGCTTCTGTTTGAGTAACCTCTGGCAAGCTGTTTGCTGCACCAACAAAAGGAATTAAAATATGTCTTGCCTTAACAGAATCTGGCATTTGAATAGCCTCAATTACTTTAGTTAATTTAAAATGGTTTTCATCTTTATACGGACCAAAAACTTGACCTACATTTAAATTAAAAATACTATCTGCAACCGTTGTTGGCAATTCTGATTTAAATTTAAAACCATCTTCAAATTTAATATCTGAATTTGAATTTACATAAGCCTTATTATTTGTTACTCTTGCAAATCCTTTTATAGTATCGTTCGTTTTTGTAATTTCATTATAAACAACTTGGTCTTTTAATAAATCTGTTAGACCTTGTTTAATATTATTTTCATCTTCTACAGAAGCAACCTCTCTAAATTCTACATAACGAATATCTCTAGTCGCTTCAACTTCATATTGCTTTTTATGTTTTTTAATGTATGAAGAAATTTCAGACTTCGATACAGACACAGTACTATCGGCAATAGATGTATAAGGAATTTGAACATATTTAATGTCCACTGTTTCGCTTTGTAGGATGTGTTCTAACTTCCCTTCAGCTAAAGTACCTGTCATTCCAGCTTTAACCATATTAAAATAGTTTTCTTGAAGCGCATTTACTCCAATACTATTTTCGTAATCAACCCATTGCTTGTATGCAATAGCCGATGTTTCTTTTAAATTGGCAATATATTCGTTTAATTTGTTCTCATCAAAAACTCCAACTTCATTTTGAAATTCTGGACTGTTAGACAAATTGGTTCTCAATAAATCTCTCATTTGATCTCTTTGAATATCAAGCCCTAAAACTTCAAATTGCGACTCTAAAACAGCTTGTCTTACTTCTTGTTCCCAAACTCTATTCATGGCTTGAGTGCTGGTACCGTTAGGACCTAGTTGTCTTTGTACAACCTCCACTTTTTGCATAAAGTCTTCACGCGAGATATCTTTTCCGTTAATGGTTGCAACAATGTTTTGAGATTTCCCTAATAGTGCATCTGTATTTCTAAACAAATCACCAATTACAAAAGAGAATAACGCTAACGCAATCACTATGATTAAGAAAAGTCCACGTTGTCTAATTTTATTTAAAACTGCCATTTTTATTTCTATAGATTATAAATTATCGAGCGCGAAAATACCATTTTCTATTTAATAATAAAAGTAGAATTACGCATTAATTATATTAAGATTAGGAATTTAATCGACCTCAAGGATTTTAAGTTCCACCAAATCAATTTTTGTATTGGAAACTTCAAGAATTTTAAATTGAAATTTATCAATTTTAACTATTTCGTTTTGTTGAGGAATTTCTTCTGTAAAATCAACAATTAACCCTCCGAGAGTTTCATAATTCTCGCTTTCAGGTAAATTAAGTTTAAAGTGTTCATTCAAATAATCGACCTCTAAACGGGCAGAAAGTTTATACAAATCATCGTCCAACCTTTCTTCTATAAGAATCATCGTGTCGTGTTCGTCTTCAATCTCGCCAAAAAGTTCCTCTACAATATCCTCAACTGTTAAAACTCCAGATGTACCACCATACTCATCTAAAACTATTGCCATACTTTTTCTTTTCTTAATGAGAATACTGAGTATATCTTTAATCAACATGGTTTCTGGAACAAATTCTACAGGAACTAAAATAGACTTCAATGTTTTTGGCTTTTTAAAAAGCTCGAAGGAATGTACATAACCTAGAATATCATCTATGGTGTCCTTATAAACCAATATTTTTGAAAAACCTGTTTCGGTGAAAAGTGCACTTAAGTTTTTAGAACTTTCTGTAATGTCTACAGCGGTAATTTCGGTTCTAGGAATCATGACTTCCCTCGCTTTTACGTCGGAAAACTCCAAGGCATTCTGAAAAATTTGTATTTCAGAATCTATATCGTCACTTTCTTCTACCGATTCCATTTGCTCACTTATATAATTACCCAATTCAACTTTCGAGAAAGCTAACTGTATCTGATCTCCTTCTGTTTTAAAAAACTTCTTTAATACTAGGTCTGAAATCCAAATAACAAAATCTGATAAAAAACTGAATAGTAAATAAAACAAATAGGCAGGAACGGCTAAAAGCTTTAGCAAGTAATTAGCATAAATTTGAAAAAATACTTTGGGTAAAAATTCAGCAGTAATTAAGATGACTAAGGTTGAAATAATGGTTTGGGTTAACAAACTAAAGTCTACCAACAAATAATTTACCATACTAGAATCGGATGGTAAAAATGTCTGAAACCACTCCACAAGCAGTTCCCCCATAAAAAAACCGTAAATAACTAAGGCGATATTATTACCAATTAGCATGGTAGCAATAAACTTAGACGGTTTTGCTGTAAGTTTTGTTAGTACTTTAGCCAAAAGCCCTTGTTGCTTTTTCTCTATTTCTATGTGAATTTTATTAGAAGACACATAAGCAATTTCCATTCCGGAAAAAAAAGCTGAAAGTATTAAGGATGCTATAATAATTATAACGTCTGAATCCATGGATTACTTGTCGTCTTTATTTTCAAGTTTTTTATTGAATTTCCTTCTAAAAAAGAACATAAAAAGAGCGGCTGCAGCCAACAATAACGAAGCGATATCAAGAGTACCTTCCTTCATATAGACTGAAACCACTTGGTAGAAAAAAACAATAGAAAACACTAAATAGGCGTATTGAAAAAACTTAAATAATTTCATTTTGGTATGTTAAAATTGGTGAGTAAAGATACAGATTTATTCGTCAAGTGTGATGATTCCATCAATTTCTAACACTTGGGCCTTATTAAATTTCACGTCAGAATCGAAACCTTTACCATTTATTACGTCTCGACCCGTTCTAAAAGTAACAGGTTTATTTGTAAAAAGCCATTCTCTTTTTTGATCGTAATATAGTTGTTCTGCAAACAAGGTGTCATTATTTGCAGACGATAAAACCACATTCCCTTGTAAGTCTATAATTCCGGTTTTATCGTAAACTATAGCGTAATCTGAAATAACATTACTTTTCTTGTTCTCCTCATCAAACAAATCTAAGTCAATGCCTTCCGGGAATTCGTTAAAAACAAATTCTCTGTTAGAGTAATCTAACATTTTAGGGCTTTTTAAATTGGCCGTTACTCTACCTGAATCGGTATATATTAAATTAATATGTTCAGCAACACCAATAGGTTCGTTTTCAGAAACACCAATCTTTTTAACTTCCTCAAAGTTGTTCTTACATGAAGTGAGCATAATTAAAATTATACCACATATAAAAAAGTTTATAAGTGATTTATATATGACCATAATATGAAAATAAGCTTGAACCATATAAAAAAAACATAGTCACAGCTAGAGCTGTGACTATGTAATTACTTTTATTTAAAAAGGTTTTAATCATTATAAGCTTGGTACGGTAACACTGTCACCAATCCAACATCCAATATTGATTTTTTGACCTGCATTTCCTGCATCAAAAATTTCAGATTTTTGAGGAGCTTTAGCTCTATAACTTGTTGCAGATTGCGCTGCAGCACTTGTTAAAGTTGGGTCTACACGACCAGCCTTTTCAGCCTCAATAGCAGCTAACCAGAATACAGCACGTTTATTAAAGTTTGTATCTCCACAGTTATTTGCACTTCTACTATACATATCCGCAATTTTTAAATGTGGACGCCCGTTGGATGGGTTGTACTTTAAAGCGTTTCTGAAATATCCTCTAGCTTGTCCGTAGTTTCCTTGAGATTTTAATTTATCACCAATTCTTTCATAAAGTCTTGCTTTTTTGAAGCTATCAGCTTCTAAACTTATAGCTTGCTCGTAGAACTTAATAGCTTCAGAAGTTCTTCCTTCTTTATCTTTTAAGATTCCTAAGTAGTAAGCAGAGTTTGCAGACGGACTTAGTTTATGATATGCATTTACTAATTTAAAGAATAAAGGGTCGTCTGTACATTCTTTAGCTGACATGTTACCCGCTGCTCTTTGTAACCAAACAGCATCACCTTTGTTTGCTTCAAAATCTTTAGCATAAAGTGGAACTAAGTTTTCGCAATTTGCTCTAGAACCTAATTTACTATTGATGCTACCAGAAATTTGATCGTAAGCTTTTAAATAGCTTTCGTACATTGTTTTATATCTTTCTTCTTTGCTTGTTAAAGCGGTACCAGCATCTTGTTTTTCAATAAGTTTGTTTAAACTTTCTGAATAGTTACCTACTTCTTTATCAACCTTCTCAACTACTTCATCATATTTAGTAAACAATTCTCCTGCAGATTTTTTACCTGCATCATATAAATCTACAATTAATGAGAAATAAGTATAAAGTGATTTTGGGTTTGTAAAAGTTTCTGAATCTGCTTTAAACACCGTATCAAAACATGCGTATAAATCTTCATCAGTTTTGTTTAAAACATCTCTATTGTCATATAATAATTGACAAGATTTAGCTCCAAACTCTCCTTGAGGTGTTTTACTAGCGTAGTGCGCTTGTCTTTCTTCCCAAAGTTTTACCAAATCATTAATATAGGCAACTTTTTCAGCTCCATTTGAATTGTCGATTTTATGATTAAGAATACTCTCTCCATAAACATAAATTGCTCTACTGTAGTTTGGATTTCTTTTTCGTATCTCCATAAATGGTTTATATGCTGCGTCGTAATTTTTTGATTTAGCATATTCAGACATTATAGATAAAGTGCTTGAATCATCATCTTGAGCAGACACAAAATCCAATCCTAAAAATAAGGCTAATAGCAAGAATGTAATTTTGGTTTTCATAATTTTTATTTTATTCTTAATTAAATTTTCTCTTTTGGAACCATCTATCGTTGAACGAGAGGCTTAGTTGAAAGTTTATAAAATTCTCTTGAATTAAATTACTGCTTGTTGTTCCTTTCTTTCCAAACTCAACTCCTATGTTCGCGTTAGAGAATGTATTCCCCATTGGCAACCCTACTCCAAAAGATATGCCAAACTCATTTATGGCTTCGTCATTAATTTCTAATCCAGTGCCTTCGAACCTAACTCCAGCCCTGTAAACCACTCTACTTAAGTAACTTGAAAAAGAATTGTAATCTGGGATAAAAAATCCTCCAACTGAAATAGCTGAAGCACTTGAGTAACTAACATTTCCTGCAGAATCGCTAGCTGCGTATAAATCATTTTTAAACTCACCAACATTGATGTAGGAATACTCAGCACCAACAAACCAAGACCTAGGCTGTCCAATTCCAGCTCCAAAGGCTAGTTTAGCAGGAATTACCAAATCGGTTTGTTTTAAACCTTGCCCATCCAAATCAGCCTCGATAGAATTGATAATATTCTCGTTATCATTTACTGAATTTATAGTAATGGTATTAAAAGTACGAGAGTTTTTAGAAGTTAAGTTGGCTTTTGGTCTATAAGTTAATGACGTGGTTAACTCATACTTCTCTTGCACCATTTTAGTGTATGTTACTCCAAGATTTAACCCTAAACCACTCAGGTCCGACCTATTGTCTTCTCTAGTTTGGTATTGTGCTAAACTTCCATCATTTGTATATACATACTCAATAGTATGGTTTCTAATATTACCAAAATGGTAACCTAAATCCACACCTACGCTCAATTCATCAGTTACTAAATATCCTAAAGAACCATACACCTTGTTAACACCACCATCTCCTCTAAATTTACTTTTAAGGTCGTTGTTGCCATTCATGGTTTCAAGCTTATAACCTACCGTCGTATACGGTAAAAGCCCCATTCCTAGTCCAAATCTCCCCACTGGAAAAGACATGGCCAAGTAGTCTAAAGTGGTAGAGTTTACCACATCGGAAGCTGAATTACTTTTTAATTTAGATTTGGAGTGAGTCCCACCAATAGCAAATTTCACAGGTCGACTCTCGTAATTGTATTGTTCTAGATTTTTGGTTGCGTAAGAAGCAGGATTTCGAAGATTTAAATGAATACTATCTGTATAGATACTCAATCCTCCCATACTCCTATTCTCAACAGTCCCTTTAAATTTTAAGCTACCAATTCCATAATACGAATATGGTGAGGCAGTTCCCTCTTGAGCGTAAATTTGAATTGCAAATAATGCAATAAAAACTAATATTAGTTTTTTAATCATTCTGTTGAATTAAATTGTAAAATATGGTTCAATCCTATTAATAGGAAATTTGAGTTGGCAAATATGCTATTTTTTAATTGTTTTGACAAGAAATAAGCATCTCCACCTGTTAAAATAACTGTTAAATCTGAAAATTTCTGTTTATAGTTGTCTATAAATCCATCTATTTCATTTAAAATACCAAAAACAACTCCGGAATGAATGGCGCTTTCTGTTGAATCTCCAATAACATTTTCAGGAAGCTTTGTTTCTAATAACGGTAATTTGGCTGTAAAATTATTTAATGACTTATATCTCATTCGTAATCCCGGTGAAATAGCGCCTCCTAAATAACAGTTTTCCTTGTTAATGAAGTCATAGGTGATACACGAACCTAAATCAATCACCAAACAATTTTTATTGGGAAATTCTCTAGATGCAGCACTGACCAAAGCCAACCGATCTACACCTAAAGTTTTTGGAGTACCGTAAAGGTTTTTAAATGACAATTTAGTTTCGGAATTCAAAACTAGAATTTTTAGACGTTTTTTTACAAAATCTAACGCCTGTTCATCCATTTTTCCAACCGAAGAAATGATGCATTTTTCAATTTTGGGATATTTTTTTAAAATATTTTCAAATTTATTTTTAAAAAGATTGTCTTCACCCGAAGTTTGAAACACTAACTCATCTTGCTGAAAAACAGCAAATTTAACTAATGTATTTCCAATATCTATTATTAAATTCATAGCTCTATGTCAGGTTGCAAATTTACAAAACGATTTTTTTATTTACTTTCTTTTGGCGAATAATAAAAATGATTCTATATTTGCACCTGCTTAACCGAAATATTGGTTAGCAATTTTGAAACTGGTGCCTTAGCTCAGTTGGTAGAGCAAAGGACTGAAAATCCTTGTGTCCCTGGTTCGATTCCTGGAGGCACCACCACTAAAAACCCGAACAACTGTTCGGGTTTTTTGGTTTTACACCTAGTCTACTCAAGTCTGCCCCCACAATGCCTCCCATCATTTTCTTAACATTATTAATTGCCACCAAAAAACCTTCAACTTTAACATAGCATTCTAACACTGACTTTTTTAAAATAAAATCCTCAAGGAATTAAGGTCGATTTTTAAAAAATTATTACTAAATTTATATCTGATAATCAATATGTTATGGGTTTTGTAAGCAAATTCAAAAAAAGATATTTACTTCTATTAGTTGTTTTGCTACTACCTATTTCTATTTATACCTATGTCAAAGTAATTCATCTACCATTCCCATTTATCGAAATGAGTTATTTATCAAAAGATGAATTCTATAAGACACCCGTTTTTAAAAATGAAAACACACAGACTTTTGACAGTTTGTATTTAGAAATAAAAAACTCTGTAAAACTTACAAGAGACATTGTCTTTGTTGGTAAAGGAAATCAAGTTAGAGACAAAACCAACATTTTAGAAGTTGACAATAAATTTACGAAAATCTGCTCGGAAGCATCTAAGATATTACATCATGTATTAAAATCGAAAGACATTATTTCAAGAGTAGTTTGGATGAATGGTCATACAGTCACAGAAGTATTTACGCCATCCACTGATTGGTTCTTAGTAGACTCTTACGGCGACATTGTAATTAAAAATTGTAATGGAAAGTTTTTAAATTTAAAAGAAATTAAATACACAGACTGTTTAGATGTTATCGATTTAACCAATGACAGTAATTCAAGGGTCAATTACAAACACACAGATTACATCAACTCACCAAATAATGCCTTTAAAAAACAAGATTTATATGTAGTTATTAACGATGATTATTTATATGACTACCATTATAAAACAAAAAAATTAAAAAATATTATCCCTTTTGTTTTTACATCTAAAAATAATATTGGAGAAGGTATTCAATTAGTAAAAGAAAACACAAAACGTTCTGGGAATTTTGGAATTAAAGCATTCTTAAAGTAATTATTTAGTTTATATGCCTGAAATTTAAACCTCAACAAACTCTACTATTCTTATATTTCTTTAAAGTTTTATTATAATCAAGTATATTTAGATGCTATTATTTTAAATTTACTACAAAACTATGAACATACTTTACATACACGGATTAAACGGAAGTCTAAATCCTGAAAAAAGAAAAATCTTGGAACAATATGGAGAGGTAATTTCACCTTCAATTGACTATGAAGCAGACACACAAGCTATAGGTAATTTAATTTCTTCATATAAATCAAAAGACATCCATATTGTTATAGGAAGCAGTATGGGAGGTTTTTCGGGTTATTATGTCTCTAATTCATTTCAATGTCCTGCTCTGTTATTTAATCCTGCTTTAGCAGAACGTTCTGTTTACCAAGTAACGCCCAACGTAAAACACCAAAAAAGTTCATTCAAGCAAATTGTTTTAGGAACACTAGACGAGGTGGTGAATCCAAGAAAAACACTTAACTTTTTAGCAGAAACTATAGAAAACCATCCAGAATACAAGATTCATGTTCGAAATACTCTAGCACATCGCATCCCTTTAGATGTTTTTAAAGAAGAGGTAGATTTATTTTTTAAGCAAGTAATTAAATAATCAGTAATAAAAACCCAACCTAAAAGCCTAAGACAATTCCTTAGGCTTTTCTGTTTTTTAGCAAGGACACCACAATTCCAGTTCCTAGCGCTAAACCAATAAAGCCTAATGAAACCCATTCTGGGAATTTAAAATAATGTACAAGCAACATTTTAATTCCTACAAAAGATAAAATAGCAATTAAGCTATATTCTAAGTAACTAAATCTTTCCAACATATTTGCCAAAAAGAAATACATAGAACGTAAACCTAAAATTGCGAAGATATTGGAGCTAAAAACCAAAAAAGGATCTGAAGTTATGGAAAGAATAGCAGGCACGCTATCAATAGCAAACACCACATCCATCATTTCAATAACCACTAAAGCAACAAATAAAGGTGTTGCTGCGGTCATATGCCTGCGTTTAACAAAAAAATGCTCATTCTCAATTTCAGTAGTAATAGGCATAATTTTTTTTAGCAATCTAAAAACAAATGATTTTTTAGGATGAAAGTCATGCTCGTCTTTTTTAAACATCATCTTTAATGCAGTAAACACCAAAAATGCTCCAAATACATAAGTCATCCATGAAAACTTATGAATCAGCATGACACCCAAAAATATCATTAAACCTCTAAATACAACAGCTCCTAATATCCCCCAAAACAAAACCCGATGTTGATACTTTGGCGGAATTTTAAAGGAAGTAAATATTATAGCAATTACAAATATATTATCAATACTCAAGGACAACTCAATAAGATATCCCGTAATATATTTAATCATGGCATCATGTGGCAACAAGTTATCCGGATTATCAATATACACACCTTGACTGTACAACCAATAAATCACTCCTGAAAACGCAAAAGACATCGTAACCCAAACCACAGTCCAAACTCCTGCTTCTTTTGAACTAATAACATGTGGATTCTTATTAAATACACCTAAATCTAAGGCTAAAAAAACAATAATTCCAACTATAAAAAGGGCCCAAACAATCATTTAAACTGTGTTTTATATCATACAAAGATACTTTAAAAAAGTACTGATTAGTCCGTGTCTAAAAAAATTAATCATCATATTTTTATACATAAAGAATTAGACTATTTGAGATATTTAAAAGAGATTAAACTCGTATTAAAAACAGAAAAACTCACATTTATTTCATAGAAAAGGGACACAAATAAATCCATTAATCCTAAATAAACAACCAAATACTAATTAAAACCTACCAAATACTAAACCTACCTTAGACATTTCAAAATAGAATAGTACATTAGCTATAATGTTAAAAACTATCTCTTTAATAGTATGTTATTTTCTAATAGGTATCATGCACCTATCTGGGCAAATTATGGTTAATTCCATATCCAGTAAGGTACAGTTAACCAATAATGAAAATGTTAAAGTACTACAAATTGATAGAGACCTGTCTTTTGAAGACGTAAGATTGCAAACAGATTGGAAACCCCATGATACTTTAAATACTATTCCAATAGATAAAGCTTTTTGGCTCAAATTTCAAATTGAAAATCGATCACAAGACACTGTCAAAGCGTATCTATTTAGCTTGAATAACTACACGACAATCTACCAACAGACTAAACAAGAATACAAACAGATAAAAAATGGATTTTATGTACCTTTTCCTGAAAGAGCGAACCAATCAGAAGATTTCTTTTCAGAACTAAGTTTTCCTCCTTTTGAAAAATCTGAGATTTATGTAAGATTGAGTGGTAACAGACTAAAGTTTAGTCCTAAGTTGCCGGAAATCTATTCCGAAATTGATTATTGGAAATTTTCTACTAGTATTCATAACCATCAAAAAAAATCTATAGGGTTTATTTACTTCTACATCATCTCCTTAGCTACTATCTTTGTATTTACACTAATTTTTTGGTTGCGTCTTCGCAAAAAATTATACCTTTATTATTTAGGCTACTTGTTTTTTCAGCTTATTTACGGGTTTTTAGTACTGCGCTACACCTTAGCACCAATTGGTAATTTCTTTAAATACATTCCTGAATTAGCTTATAATTTATTTGAACCTGTCCAATTTACCTTTATTGGCTTCTATATATTATTTATCCTACACCTGCTAGAGGTCAAAAACTACAGTAAATTACTTGCAAAAATCCTGTATTACTTAGGAGGGTTCTGTTTTATTTATGCCCTAGCAATTTTTGTGTTTGGCAATTTAGTTACAGATATCAAATTCATGGGAATGCTATTTTTCATAATCCGTTCTTTCATTCTACCACTTAATTTTATTTTAATTTTCTGGATAATTTATAAAGTAAAACATCCTTTAATAAATTATTTTATATTAGGTCAATCCTTCTTTTTTATTGGAGCCTTGTTAGGAACATTTATTGGATTTTCCGAAATACAGATTGTTACAAAAGAACTGTTTAGTTTTAAACAAGCCCCAAATATTATTTTCCAGATGGGCCTATTAGCAGAAGTGTATTGCTTCTCTCTAGCTTTAGGAGAAAATGTATTCCTACTTCAAAAGAAAAAACAAAAAACAGATGCAGAACTGATAGTACAGCTCCAGGAAAATCAACATATTCAAGAACGCATGAACCGTGAACTTGATGAAAAAGTCAACCAAAAAACCTCGGAACTCCTTCAGCTTTATTCCGAAATAGAACGTGAAAGGGAGCAAAAAACAAAAGATGACTTTAATAAAAAAATAAAGGAAACAGAAATGGTAGCCTTGCGCTCGCAAATGAATCCTCATTTTATTTTTAACAGCATGAATGCCATTAAAAGCCTAATAATGAACTCTAGAAATGAAGATGCTATAAATTATCTAGACGATTTCTCGAGTTTATTACGAAGTATATTACAAAACACGAACCGCAAAAAAATTACGGTTGAAGAAGAACTTGAGATTCTAGAATTATACTTATCCTTAGAACAAAGCAGAATGGGGAAAGACTTTACCTACACCATTGAAGTGGCTTCTCGAGAAGCACTTTCTCAGTATGAAATACCTCCCTTACTTTTACAACCCATTGTTGAAAATGCCATCTGGCATGGACTACAACCTAGTTTAAAAGCCAGAAAAGAACTAACCATAATCTTCGATATTACTGAAAATTTAAAAATTATTATTGAAGATAATGGCATAGGCAGAAATGAAAGCGCTAAAAAGAAAAAACTGCATAAATCCATGGGTACAACCATAGTGCAAGACCGATTAAAATGGTACAACTATCTGAATGACTATGCCATTCATTTAAAAATTACCGATCTTGAAGAAGAAGGTGATACCACAGGAACAAGAATTACACTAACTTATGACCACTAAGCTATGACAAAAATCATAATAATAGACGACGAAACCCACTGTATAAATGTCTTGGAAAATTTAATCAATAAATTAAATTCAAACTACGAAATTATAGGAACCTTTACCAATCCATTGGAAGGCTTGGAGTTTATTAAATACAACTCTCCAGACATCCTGTTTTTAGACATAGAAATGCCAAACCTTAATGGTTTTGCCTTGCTAGACAATTTACTACCTATCGATTTTGATATCATATTCACTACAGCTTACGATCAATATGCAATAAAAGCCTTTCAATACAGTGCTATCAACTATCTTTTAAAACCGATAACCGAAAAAAACATAGTCAAAGCACTCTCTGATTGGGAAAAACGTCAAAAGAAAACTAGTAACAAACAGTGGCAACTATTTCAAACTCATTTAAAGGACTCCAACAAAAGTCATTCTAAAATAGCTCTACCCACGGGAGTAGGCTATCAAATTGTGGACATCAATAATATTGTAAGGTGTCAATCGGACAATAACTACACAAATATTTTTTGTAACGAACAAAGAAGCGTTTTAATAAGTAGAACCTTAAAAGAAATAGAAGAGCTTCTTACGGACCAAGGCTTCATTAGGGTACACCAATCCCACCTCATTAACCCAAAATTTGTAAAAGGAATTCTAAAACAAGATGGTGGAAGCCTAATTATGAGCGATGATGAAGAAATTCCTGTATCTAGACAAAAATCGAAGCAGATTAACGAAATACTTGAAACCATGCTTAGGTTTAAATAAATACTAAAAACTGA
>Ga0209075_1000251_pt1 | contig 51480 bp, 47 predicted proteins | sample Stecom2011_FD_187523 | JGI IMG/M metagenome (GOLD analysis project Ga0209075, IMG submission 187523) | Agricultural soil microbial communities from Utah to study Nitrogen management - Steer compost 2011 (SPAdes) (version 2) | ecosystem: Environmental > Terrestrial > Soil > Agricultural land...
TTCTTTAATTAAATCTTTTGATAAGTTAATATTTCCATCTTTAGTAATTAAAATATTATCTTCAATTCTTATTCCAATATTTTCCTCAGCAATATATAACCCAGGTTCAACTGTAATTATCGCACCTTCTGGAATAACTTCATCATATAATCCAACATCATGAATATCTAGACCTAAATAGTGACCTAAACTATGATAATAATATTTAGTTACTTCACTATCATCAGTAATTAAACCTAGTTTTTTTAAGCCTTTAGCTAAGATATTTTTACCAAAATCATTAAACTCTTTAATAGTTCTTCCTGGTTTTAACCATTCGATTGTTTTTTTATTAGCTTCAAGAACTACTTCATATACAGCCTTTTGTCTTTCGCTAAATTTACCGTTTGCTGGATATGTTCTTGAAATATCTGAACAATAATTATTATACTTAACACCTAAGTCTAGCAACAACAATTCATTGTCGTTAATAACTTCATTATTATCGACATAATGAAGAATGGTTGCATTTTTACCAGCTGCAGCTATTGTATTAAATGATGGTTCAACATTATTTTTATTTAAAATATAATTATATTCAGCTTCTATTTCAAATTCATTTAAACCTGGTTTTAAAGTTTTCATTAAATGATTTAATGCAGTTTTAGTTATATCAATTGCTTTAAGAGTTTCTTTAACTTCTAATTCATCTTTAACCATTCTAAGTCTTGTTAAATGTTTATATGAGTTTTCAATATTAATAGCTGGATATAACTTTTTAAATTTATTAGCTTTAAACTCTGTTTCAGTTAAGTAGTCTGTGAATCTTGGCTTTTCTAAATCAAAATATACTGTATTAATACTTCCAAAACTAGCCGCTCTACTTAAACCTAGTAATTGATTAATAAAAGTATCAAAAGATGTAATATCTTTTATATTACTAATTTCAATATTTGATAATTGGCTTGCTTCTTCAAATGAAAGGGTTGCTCCATCCCATAAGGCTTTAATTGGATCAACTTTTTCAATAAATAAAAATGAGTCAGTCTTTTCCTTGCCTTTTACTACTACTAAAATAACATCTTCTTGTTCAATATTAGTTAAATAGAAAAAGTTTCTATTAACACTAAATGGAAAGAACTGATCATTTGATTTATGCATCGCTCTACCAGAGAAAAAGATTGAAATACTTCCCTCATCAACTAAATTTATATACTTTTCTCTTCTTGTCTTTAACATTTAAAATCTCCTATCTATTTAAATTATATATTTTAATTAAACCTTCAAATATTAATAACGGATTATCAATAATTTCATGTCTAATAAGTGGGTTTATTATTTTAGCAAGCCCGCCGGTTGTTACAATTTCAAAGTCTTCTTTAACTTCTGCTTTAATCATATCAATTAAGCCATCAACTTGTGCTGCTGTACCGTATGTAACACCTGATTGCATACATTCTATCGTATTACTGCCTAAAACCTTCTTAGGTACTAAAATATCGATATTTGGGAGTAATGCCGTATTACCAACTAAAGCTTTAATTGAAACTTCAACGCCAGGGGTAATAATTACGCCAGTAATGGCGTTATTTTTAAGATAAATGTATTTAGTTGCTGTTCCTAGATCAATAATTAAATATGATTTATTATTTTGAACTAGTGCTGCAGCAACCGCAATTAAATCAGACCCAACTTCTCTTGGGTTATCAGTTAAGACATTAACACCAGTTTTAACTTTTTGTTGAATAACTAATGGATCTATTTTTAAATGTTTTTTTGATAGATCTACTAATTCTTTTGTAATGATCGGTACAACCGATGAAATAATAATATCTTTAATTGTTGTTAGTTCAAATAAGATATTTAAATCAATATAGTACTCATCAGCTGTTTTATTTAAATTAGTGTTAATCATTGCTGTTTTTAATATTTTATTGTTATTAGATAATGCTAGATTTATTGTTGTATTACCAACATCAATTAATAATATCATTTCTACTCTTCACCCTCAAGTCTTTTTAAACTAGCCATAACAATTGGCGTGCCTACTAAAGCTCCAACAATAGCTTCAATTAAACCATTACTTAATGCAATAATAAATATGACAACAATAACTGTATAATTGCCACCTACAAGTTGGCTAAAAGCTGCTGGTTGTAATAAACCGATTGTTCCAAGCACTAAAATAGTGTGCATGAAAGTCGCAACAATAATTGTTGATGGAATATATGAATAATTATCATATTTTCTAATAATAAAGAAGAATACGCCACCTAATATTATAAAGATTGGAATCATTAAGTAGTTAACATAAGGTAAAATATCAGTTCTATTTGCATAATTTGCAAGTGCACGCATACCAAAGTAAAGACCAACTGTTGTTAGTAATGTTACAGTAACAAAGAGTATTTCTTTTCCAAACTTAAATTCACCTAGTTTTTTAAATACTTTAACTAAATAAAATGCTAATAAACCAAAAGCTATTCTTGGTAAAATTGATATCCATGGATAGATAAATGCTTGGTCTAGTGGACTTGCAGCATATAATAATGCAGCAAACAATGAACCTAATCCAAATATCCCTCCTAAGATAGCGCTATGTTTACTATCAAGTAAAAAGATTCCAACAAGTACCGGTATATGGACTAAAGTAATGCTTACTAGTCCTGGGAATATTGTTAAAAATCCTATTTGCGGTATCAACGACATCGCTAAGACGATTGCCCCTAACAGTGCTGTTAGAGCAGGTTTAAATAATTTGTTTCTATTCATTTTTCTTTCTCCTTTTTAGGCCACTTTGGGTCCCATAAGTATTTTTTATTTAATTTTTATAAAACAAATTTACCGTAAACATTATTAGCAGGATCACTATGATATCTTCTGCCAGTATTAAGTTTATCAATTGCAGCTATATTATCTTTTGTTAATTTAATATCTTTAGCATTAAGATTACTTATTAACCTTGATTTTGTCACTGTTTTTGGAATCATAATTGCACCTTTAGCAAGACCCCAAGCAATCAATATTTCTGGAACTGATACATTATGTTCACTTGCAACACTCTCTAATGTTTCTTTATAACGATCATCATTCATATGACCAGCCATTAATGGGGCATAGCCCATTAATTTAATATTATGTTTACTTAAATATTCTATCATATTTATTTGTGATAAACCGGGATGAAACTCAACTTGATTAACCATTGGTTTAATTTTAACATTATTAATTAAGTTTTCTAGTTGAAATCTAGTAAAATTAGAAACACCAATCGCTCTAACTAATCCTTTTTCATAATACTCTTCAAAGACTTCCCAAGTTGCTATATTTACTTTATCATCATGGTTTGGCCAGTGAATTAAAAGTAGATCAATATATTCAGTTTGTAAGTCCTTTAAGCTTTGGTCTAATAACTTTCTAGTTTCTTCTTTAGGATGATGATATTTTAATTTTGTTGTAATAAAGAATTCTTCTCTTTTTAAGTTTGATTCCCTAAATGCTTCACCTAAAAAAGCTTCATTGTTATACATTTGTGCGGTATCAAAATGACGGTAACCTACTTCAATCGCATTTAAAATAACTGCTTTAGTTTCCTCTTCATCAGTCATTCTAAATGTACCTAGTCCAAGCTTAGGTAGTTTAACTCCATTTGATAATTTAATCAAAAGTATCCCTCCTTAATTTTATTGATTTTTTCTTCATTAAGGTTTTCAATTACTGCAAAAACCATTTTTCTAGCTTCATTTAAATCATTAATATCCATCATTGCTGCAGTTGAATGAATATATCTTGCAGGAAGACCAATAGTAGTTGCTAGTACTCCTTTTAATTGATCTAGAGCTGCTGCAGCATCTGTTCCACCAAGAGATGTAAATGGTTGGTACTTAATTTCATTGTTTTTTGCGACTTCTTTAAAAAAGTTCATTAAACCTTGATGCATAACATTTCTTGGGTCAAATAGTCTTAATAAAAACCCTAATCCAAGTCCACCATTTTCTACTTTAACTAAATCATTAACTGGTGATGAATCTAGAGCAATAAAGACATCGGGCTTAAACTTTTTCGTAGAAGTTATCGCTCCTCTAAGCCCCACTTCTTCTTGAACAGTATTTCCAACCACTAAGTTTACATCTAAATCAACATCATGAAACTTCTCAATAACATCTAATGTTAAACCACATCCAAAACGATTGTCAACTGCTTTTGAAATAATTCTATTTGGGTTTTTAGTATATGTGAAATTACTTTGAAAAACAACCATTTGGCCTGGTTTAACACCAAAACTAATTGCTTCTTCTTTTGAAGTAGCCCCGATATCTAATAATAAGTCACTTATTTTAGTTTGATTTGCTTCTTTTATATGAGGTGGAAGTGATCCAATAACTCCCGAAATAACTTCACCACTGTCTAAATGTAGATCTAGAACTTGTGATAATAAAACTTCTGGCTTAAATCCACCTAATTGTTGCAGTTTTATATGACCATTTTTAGTAATACTTGCTACTATAAAGCCGACTTCATCCATATGTCCTGCAATCATTACTGTTTTAGCATTAGGATTTTTAGATTTCTTAACTGCAAAAATCGAACCTAGATTATCATATTCTACTTCATAGTTATTAAAACCATTAATAAAGTTTAAAATATAGTCTCTTACTGGTTTTTCATTGCCACTAACTGCTTGTAAATTCATTAAATCTTCATATTTCTTCATGTCATCACTCTTTCAATTTAGCTTTTAAGTATTTAACTAATTCATTACTGTTTTCTCTAAATAATAATTTTATTTCATTACCTTTTAAAAACGCTGGTATTTTTAAATCATTTAATGCTTTTGCATCAACCAACTTAACATCTTTTAAAATTAATCTTATTCTATCTTGTTGTTTTTCAACTGATGTTATATTGTTTTCACCTAAAGCATTAAATACTTTTTCATAGTTTTCAAAATTAACAATATTACCTTTAGGTTTTCTTTTTATAACAACAAAAACTATTATTAATATTAAAACTAATAATACAGCTCCACCAATACCATAATATAGGTTCATATTATTTAAAATATTCATCTTCTTTTAGCTCCTTTAATATACATTGAATCTCCAAAAGAGAAAAATCTGTACTTTTTATTGATTGCTTCTATATAGGCATTCATAATACTTTCTTTATTATAAAATGCACTAACTAACATAATTAAACTTGATTTAGGTAGATGGAAATTAGTAATAAGTTCATCTACTACCTTAAATTTATAGCCAGGATAGATAAAGATATTAGTGCTAAAGTTTCCATAATTAAATTTGTTATCATTAAAATTACTCTCAAGAACTCTAATTGAAGTTGTTCCAACCGCAATTATTCTTTTATTATTATTAACGGCATCATTTAACCTGCTTGCTACATCACTACTAATAAAATAATCTTCACTATGCATATGATGTTCTTCTACTAAGTCAGTATTAACTGGTCTAAATGTACCAAGACCAACATGAAGTGTTACATAAAGAATCTCAACACCTTTATTTTTGATTGCTTCTAACAATTCTTTAGTAAAATGAAGACCAGCAGTTGGTGCGGCTGCACTACCTAGTTTATTTGCATAAACTGTTTGATACCTATTTTTTTCTTCTAACTTTTCTGTAATATAAGGAGGAAGTGGCATACTTCCTAATTGATCTAATATTTCAATAAATATACCTTGATAATCCATTTTAAATACTCTTAAACCTTCATCTTTAACTTCAAGGCAAGTTGCAGTTAATAAATTATCAAATAAAACTTGATCGCCAACTTTTATTTTTCTTGCCGGTTTAACCAAAGTTTCCCAAACATCTTTTTCTTTTTCCTTTAATAATAATATTTCAATATTAGCATGTGTTTTATCTTTTATGCCAAATAGTCTTGCAGGAAGTACTTTAGTTTCATTTAAAACTAAAACATCTCCTTTATTAAAATAATTTAAAATATTATAAAAATTATCATGAACTAAACTATTATCCAACTGATTTAATACCATTAATTTAGAATTATCTCTTTTTTCTAGCGGGCTTTGAGCAATTAATTCTTTCGGTAAGTTAAAATCAAAATCACTTACTTTCATTAATCAAATAACCCTTCATAATACTTAACACCTAATGTTTCATAAGCTTTCTTCATTGCCACACGCCCTCTTGCTGTTCTTTTAATAAATCCTTCTTTAATTAAATATGGTTCATACACATCTTCAACAGTTGTTACTTCTTCAGCAATTGAAGTTGCGATAGTTTCAACTCCAACAGGCCCACCATTAAACTTATTAACTAATGCATCTAAATACATTAAGTCAGCTTGATCAAGCCCATCAGTATTAATTCCTAGTTTATCAAGTGCATGATTAGTAATATCAATTGTAATATTACCATCACCAATAATTTCTGCATAATCTCTAACTCTTCTAAATATTCTGTTAGCAATTCTTGGTGTACCTCTACTTCTTAAAGCTAACTCTTTACTTGCTACATCATCAATAGCACATTCATATACACCAGCAGTTCTTTTTACAATCATTTCTAATTCTTCATAATTATAATAATTCAGTCTAAAAACAACCCCAAATCTATCTCTAAGCGGCGCTGATAAGTCACCAAAACGCGTTGTTGCTCCAACTAGAGTAAATGGTGGTAGATCAATTCTAATTGATCTTGCATCACTTTCATGTCCTATTACAATATCAAGCACATAGTCTTCCATTGCTGCATATAAAATTTCTTCAACAAATCTTGGAAGTCTATGAATCTCATCAATAAATAAAACATCGCCTGCACTAAGGGAGCTTAAAATAGCCGCTAAATCACCTGATTTTTCAATTGCTGGTCCACTAGTTGTTCTTATTTTTGTACCAAGTTCATTAGCAACTATTTGAGCCAGTGTTGTCTTACCTAAACCTGGTGGCCCATAAAGTAGAATATGATCTAGTGATTCATTTCTTTTTAATGCGGCTTTAATATAAATATCTAAGCTTTCTCTTAAATCTTTTTGACCAACAAAATCTGTTAGTTTTTGTGGTCTTAAAGATTGTTCTTCTTCAAGGATTAAATTTTCTTCTTCTAATAATTCGTTTTTTTTCATATATACTCCACTAATTTAAAATCTTTTTTAAAGCTTCTTTAATAATTTCTTCAACACTTAAATTAAAATCAATATTTTTTAATACTTTGTTTATTTCACGTTTAGAATACCCAAGCGCAAGTAAGGCATTTTCTGCATCTTCCATCGCCCCAAACCGGACGATTTGTTCTTCGATAACTAGTTTACCTTTTAAATCTAGAATTATTTGTTGAGCAGTTTTATTACCAATGCCAGGAAACTTTGTTAAAAACTTAACATCGCTATTTTCAATTGCATATATAACAGTATCAATATTATCAGTAGCCATAATACTTAAACCTGATTTAGGTCCAATTCCACTCACTGAAATTAGTCTAATAAATAACTCTTTTGCTTCTTCAGAAACAAAACCGTATAAATTGTTAATATCTTCACGTACATAATGATGAATATAAATAATATTTTCTTCTTCAAGTTTATAAATATATGGGTTTGGAACAATAATTAAATAACCAATTCCGTTATTATCAAGAACAATATGAGTTGGTTTAATCATCTTAATTGTTCCCTTTATATAACCATACATACTAATCACTCCTTCATTGTAATATATAATAACATTTTTTTTATGTTTTTACTATTTTTAAAGTAGTTATGTTATAATATTTTATAAGGTGATATGATTGTGAAAAAGCAAAACTTTTTGAATTTACAAAATAAGTTGAAAAATATTAACTTCAATAATGATAATCTTGAAAATTCGCTTAAAGAGCAATTTTCAAGGCTTTTTCAATTAGATTCATTTGATGAAAATGAATTTTTATCATTCGTAAAACAAGAAAATCAAGAAATGATTCAAAAAAATATTGAAATTCATCGTGACTATTCTAACAATATTGAACTAATTAATAAATCATTTAAAATTGCTCTTGACAAAAACAATAAAGAATCTGAAGAATTTACTAATAATTCTGAAAAAAAGATTAGTGAATTATTAAAAGAATTTTCTGATAAAAAAAGAATTCATAGTTCTAATGTTTTTGATATAAGAATTAATAACGAAACTGTAAAAAGTGAACATTATGCTGTCTTTGAAGAAGAATTATCACAAATTAAAAAAGAGATTAAAGAAAGAAAATCTAAGTTTTTAATTGAACAAAATAAACTTGATCACAACAAAAATTTAAAACTTGATGCCTTAAATAAAACTTTAGAAGAAAGACTAGCAGCAATAAATGATCAACTTGAAACACTTAAACTTCAGTTTGAAGAAGAAAACTCTACTTTAAAACAAGCTTTTATAAATGAACAACAAGCAAAAGATGAATCATATTTAACAATTAAAAAAACATTCACACAATCAAGTATTAAGTTTAATGATTTCATTAAAAATGTTAAAAGTGAATTTAGTGATACTACTACTAAAAATAATCAAAACTATCAAAACAAAATTAATGACTTAAATTTTGAAATCGAAGATTTAAAAGAATACTATGAAACAGCTAAAGAAATGATTCAAGCTGAATACACTGAAAAAATTAAAGCTCTTGATATCGTATTTGATGTCCAAAGAAATGATCATAACAAAAACGTTCAAACAATAATAAACGTCAATAATAACGAAATTAGTAAAATTAACGCTAACTTTAGATCACTTCGAGAAAATCTTAATGAGAAATTAAAGGAAAAAGAAACAACTAAAACAGCTGCTTACAGCAAAGCTTCTTCTTTAGTTGAAAAAAATAAAATTAATAATACTTTCCGTAAAGAAACAGATAAAATTCAAAAACAAATTTTAAAACTCAATGAAGATAATGAAATTAAACTAATCCAACAAGACATTATCTTTCAAAATAAAATATACAATCAAGATTTAAAACATCTAAAACATGTTAATGAATGGCGTTATACAAAGGAAGTTTATGAAAAAGAACGTAATATCAAACTTGAAATTGAACAAGTTAAATATAATCACGAATTATATACTTTAAAAGAAAAAATTCAATTAGAAAAAAACATTTATGAACTTAATAAAAAAATTCATAATCATAAACTTGAAAAACAACTTCTTCCAATTGAATCACAACTATTTTTCGCATCCCTCTTACAAACAAGAGATATTAATCTGTTAAACTTAGAATTTGAATCATTTAAAATTGATAACGAACTTAATAAAAAACTTCTTAAATTAAATCATGACTTAGATGAGTTATCTTTATATCACAAAATTAAAACTTTAAACGAAAATCATAAATTTGAAACACAAATAATTAATATTAACCATCAATTAAATACTGAAAAACTCATTTTAGAACGTGATAATGACTTAGAGATTTTAAACTTAAATATTAAACTTCAAGAAACACTTTTAAATCAAAAAAATACTAAACAAGAAAACTTAGCTGCTGGTAAAATCAATCAAGCTAACTTAGAACTTGAAAAATTAGAAAAAACAATTGATGATAAAATTAAAGCTAAAAGAAAATCCGCAATTTCCGAACATCAAAAAAGAAGTTATATCATTAATGAAATTCAAAATAAAAACCAAAAACATATTAATAAAATTAAAAGTGAACGTGCAATTAATATTTCTAAACATGAAGCTGAATTCAACTATAATTTAAATAAAAAAATAACTGGTATTATATTAAACCTATATAAAAGACAACATGAAGTATTTAAAACATTTACTTCTTTAATAAAATCACCAGCTCATCCAAGCGTTATAAGAGAGTTATTTAACCTTATTCAAGACTTTAATGATTTAATCCTAATAGACGCTAAGAAAAGCCTAAAAAGCTATTTAAACTATGAAAAAAACTCTTTTGGTAAAATTATTGAAGACTATATCCAAAGTAAATATCAAAATAAACATCAAGACATTATTGATATGTTTAGTGATAATATTAATAGCTATCAAACTAATATTAATGATACTAAAGAAAAAATTAGTAATTTAGAATATGATAATAAGTTAATGCATGAAAAAAGAGAAAACAACTCTTTAATCATTAATTCATTAATGCTATCAAATAAAAAGAATTTAACTAGCAATGAAAAAAAGCAAATTCAACTACTAGAAGATGAAATCAGTGCAACTAACGTTTTATTTAACAATAATTTAAAGTTAATAAAAAACTTAAACAAAGAAATAAAACGATATAATAATGTAATTGATCGCTTGCAAAAACAACAAAAAAATTCTGAAAACAAACTTTTTAAAACCCGCGATAAAGAACATAAATACTATCAAAAACTTTTCACTAAACACGAAACTAAATATAACTATTATGAAAATTATTTAAATAACTACCATCTTAAATTTAATACTCACTTTAACAAACTAAATCAAGGTACTTATTTAGATGATAATAAAATTAACACTCTAAATATTAGTGTTAATAAGTTAATTAATAATCACTTTGAATCAATTATCTATAACTCATTTAAACTATTAAACTTCTGGCATCAACTATATTTAACTACTAAGAAAAATGAAACTAGAGTAATTGAAAGATTTAATAAATCTGCTGATTTATCAAGTAAATCCAATCAAAAGAACTACAACAAGTTACAAAATATTTCAAACAAAGAAGATAAATTTAATAAAAATGTCTTTGAAAATGAAATGAATAGAATTGATCAAGAACTTAAACGAATTAATGAAGATACAAACAAAAATGTCCAAGTTACTCATGATCAATACTATGAATATTATATTGAAACAGAAACTGATGTTAAAAGACTTAAAAATATTTCAAACCATAAACTACAAGTTATTAATGATAACTTAAATTCAGTTATTAATACGATTACAAATAATCAAGATAAATCAATAAGTAATCTTAATAAAGAATTTAATAAAGATAAAACTAGTCTTTTAACAAATATTATTTTAACTAAAAAAGAAATTGAGATTAACGTTGATAAAAATAACTCTAGATCAAACATTTTAATTTCTCGTTATAATAAAAATCGTATTAGTCATTTAAATAACATAAAAGCTAAACGAAATAGATATAATAAAGAAATTAGCGAACTTAATAATCAAAAAGATATATCATCTGCTGCTTATGATATTAAAGTGAAACGTAATTTAAAACGTACAAAAGCAACCATCAACGACTTTGAAATTAAGTTTAATTTAGATAAAGTTTATTTAAGAAAAGATAATAACAAAGAAATTAAAACTAATCGAAAGAAGTTAAAACAAGCGCTTAAATTCAAATCAAAACAAATAAGACGAAAGAAAAAGTAAGATTTAAAAATATAAATCTTACTTTTTCTTTCTTTTATTCTAAAAATTCAAATTCAAAGCCATAAACATTAACTGTATCACCATTACTAATGCCTTTTTCTCTTAGCATATCTTCAACACCTAATGTTCTTAATTGTTGAGTAAATCTTCTAACCCCTTCTTCTTCAGAGAAGTTAACACGGTTATAGTATAATTCAACGATTTCTCCTAAAACATAATATATGCCACCTTCATAGATAATTTCAATATTTATATTATCTTCTTTTAATTCATAAAGAGTATGTTTTTCTTCTTCTTTAATTAGTGGCGGAATATTATTAAGTTCTAATACTACTTTATCTAATAATTCATTAATTCCTTTTTTATTGTAAGCTGAAATAATAAAGACTTCATCATTAATTTTTTCTTTAATTTCATTAATAGTTTTTTCATCAGTAATATCAGCTTTATTTAAAACAACTATTTGTTTTCTATTTAATAATTCTTTATTATAGTTTCCTAATTCATTATTAATGATTTCATATTTTCCAATTGGATCTTCATCAGTCAAATCAATCATATGTAAGAAAATACGACATCTTTCTAAATGTTTTAAAAATCTAATGCCAAGCCCATGGCCAATTGAAGCATTTTCAATTAAACCAGGTAAATCAGCAATAACAAAATCATTATCTTTAAAATTAACCATTCCTAAATTAGGTTGAAGGGTTGTAAATGGATAGTTAGCTATTTTAGGTCTTGAATTAGAAACAACCGATATAAAAGTTGATTTTCCAACATTAGGAAACCCAAGTAGGCCAACATCTGCTAAAACTCTTAAATCTATTCTTATTTTTCTATTTTCACCTAAATCTCCATTTTCACTAAATCTTGGAGCTTTATTTTTACTAGTCATAAAGGCTTTATTACCTCGACCACCACGACCACCTTTGGCAACAATTAACTCTTGGCCATGAAAAGTTAGTTCACCAATTTTTTCATCCGTTTCAAAATCATAAACAATTGTGCCTAGTGGAACTTTAATAATTTCATCAATAGCATTAGCACCATCCATACTTTTAGACTTACCATTTTCCCCATTTTTAGCCTTAATATGTTTTTTATATCTAAACTCCATTAATGTGCTTTTACCTTCATCTCCTAAAAAGATAATGTTACCACCACGACCACCATTACCACCGCTTGGTCCACCAAATTCAACGTGTTTTTCACGCCTAAAAGAGGTCATACCATGACCGCCTCTTCCTGCATATACTTCAACTACTACTTCATCAATAAACATTTAAAATCACCTACTTTGTAAGAAAAAAGGATAACCAAAAGTTATCCTTCATAAACTGAAACTTGAGTACGATTACGAGCAATTTTTTCATATTTAACAACACCATTTACTGTTGAAAATAATGTGTCATCTCCACCACGTCTAACATTTGTTCCTGGGTGAATTTTAGTTCCTCTTTGTCTATAAATGATTGCTCCTGCTTTTGCAAATTGTCCGTCAGATAATTTTTGACCTAATCTCTTTGAATGGGAATCACGTCCGTTACGTGAAGAACCCACACCTTTTTTAGATGCAAATAACTGTATGTTAATTTTTAACATGTTATTCCTCCTTTTGATACTTAATATATTTTGGATATTGTTTTTCTAAATCATGTAAAGTGTAATCTAAGTTAATTAATAGTTTGTCTAGAATTTTATTTTCTTTTAAGACATCTAACTTAAAGTATCCTTCTTCGATCACAAATTCAATGTGATCATTAAAACCTACTAAATTGATCGCATTTGCAGTTACAATAATTGCGGTTGAAACTGCTGCACATACTATATCTTTACCTGATTCATCAAATTCAGCATGACCAGATATTTCAATAGTTTTCAAAACATTTTCATCGAATATAAAATTAGCTTTAATCATAATATTAGCTTAAGATAATATCTTCGATAACTAATTTAGTATAGCTTTGACGGTGACCTTGTTTTTTATGGTAGTTTTTCTTTGGACGGTATTTAAATATAATAATTTTTTTACCGCGTCCTTGTTTTTCTACTTTTGCTGTAACTTTGGCACCTTTAACAAAAGGTTTACCAATTTTTACTTTGTCGCCACCAACTGCAACTACTTCAGTAAACTCAAAAGTTTCGCCAGCTTCTACATCTAACTTTTCTACAAAGATTGTATCACCTTTAGCAACTTTAACTTGTTTACCACCAGTTTTTATAATAGCATACATGTCGTTTCCTCCTTAATTTTATTTGAAGACTCACTATTAAGGTAGTAGATAAACTACGTTTATAACCTCATCTATGTGGTACAACTACTATATTATAGACAATTAGGTCTTAAATGTCAAACTTTTTAGACCTATTTTTTTAAAAAACAATTATTCTTCATCAGTATCTTTCTTTTTTCTTTTAAACATCGAAAAAATCTTCCTTGGAAACATCATTAAACCGTCACCAACAACACTCGGAAGCATACCTGCAGCTTCTAATAAAGCGCCTCTTCTTATTTCTTCTTTAGTAATTTCTTTAGCATCACTAAACAAATACTTTCTTGTAACAATACCAATTCTTAAAGTTAATAAAGCATTTGATATCCCTTGTAAAACCGATGAAATTAAAGGCTTAATAAGGGGTATTTCTCCTAAAACATTCATAGTACTTGTTGGAAGAATATCATTTAAGTCCATATTTTCTAAACCTTCAGCAATTAAGGCAGTTGAAAATACATTAATAGTTAGTTTAGATAAATTTTTCATATTAGGTCTAAAACCACACATTACTACTAACTCTTTAATCATCTTTAAATTAACAACTACAACCGTGTATAAATCAAGTCGACCATTTTGAGATATAGCTGTTGAGATCATTACGGTTTTAGCGTTTCTTCGAATAGTTTTATTTAGTTCTTTTTTTAGTTGTTTGTTAAAAACTTTATTTAAAACTAATTTTAATTCTTCATCATCTTTTTTCGCTTCTTTTAATTCTTGTTTTAACTCCTCAGTTAAAATATCTTGTTCTAAAAGGCGATCAGCAACTTTACGGTAAACACGTCTATTTTTTCTGCTGTCTTTATCTAGAGTTGTTTCAATACTAAATGATGGTGAAAATAAAATGATATGAACTGGTCTTAATATTAAGATATATACTAAGATTACTGTTAAACCATAAAAGGCATATTCAACATATTTGTTAATATTTCTTAACCTTTCGCCAACACCTAAAACGCTACTTAATAACATTAATAAAAATAAGACAATAACGCCTAGTGCTACCATGTACCATAATAACTTAGTTTTTGATCTTTTTTCTTTCATAAAAGGCCCCCTTAGAATAAGTTATTAACATTATACCATTTTAATTAAAATTATAAAATAAAAACTCTATCTTCTTTATAACTATAAAATTCTTTATTACCAATTATAATATGATCAATTATTTCAATATCCATCATTTCAGATATTTTAATTAACTCTTTAGTTGAATTTATATCTGCAATAGAAGCTCTAGCATAACCAGTAGGGTGATTATGAACTAAAATTATATATGATGCACTTACCTTTACCGCATCTTTAAAGATTTCTCTTGGGTGAAGTAGAACTTCATCTACTGTACCAATATATATTAATGATTTTTTAATTAAACCTAATTTTGAATTTAAATATAAACAGTAAAAATGTTCTTGTTCTTCATATATTAAATGTTTCATTAAGTGATAAACATCTTCACTATTTTTAATAGTTAAATCATGGCGAACAGTTTTTTCTAATCTTTTTCCTAGTTCAATTGCGGCAATAATTGTCGTTGCTTTTGCTTCTTTTATGCCAGGAATTTTTAAAAGTTCATTAATTGTTACATTTTTTAAATCAGAAATTTGTTCTAATTTATATACTACATCTTTTGAAAGTTCAATAACTGATTTATTTTTATTACCTGTTCTAAGTAATATCGCTAAGAGTTCAACATTAGATAGTCTTCTTACTCCATAATTAATTAACTTTTCTCTTGGCCTTTCACTAATTGGCATTTCTTTTATTAAATACATATATTATCATCTCCTATTATATATTAGTATTTAATAAATGATTTTACTTTAAAGAAAAGGTGAGAAATCTCACCTTTAGTTAAAATTATTTTTAATATAGCCAATAAAATGAAGTGAACCAGTTACAATTATAACTTCATTTTCTTTAATATTATTACTTAATTCATTTAATAATGAAATACTATTTTCAACATATTTTATTTTATCATTTGAAAAAGGCTTTAAACTTTCAAATCTAAAATCTGGAAATGATGTTAAAAATATTTTAAAATTGTAACTCTTAATAATATTTAACATCTCACTTATATCTTTATCTCGTAAGGCACTAAATAAAACTGTTACTACTTTATCTTTAAAAATAGTATTAATATTTTTAAATAAAGCTTCTATTGCTGGTTTATTATGAGCTCCATCAAGATATATATTAGGAATAATTTCTTCTAGTCTTCCTGGCCAATAGGTATTTTTAAAAGAGTCAATAATTTTATCATCACTAAAATCATATAAATATTTTATAGTTTCAAATGCTAAAACACTATTTTCTCTTTGATAGTCTCCTAATAAATTAATATTAAATAAGTTTTCTTTGTAATAAAATAAGTTTTTATTAACTGGTTTTATTAAAGTTTTATCAATGATATAGTATGTTGCATTAATCTTTTTACTGTATTCATCTAATAACAATTCTTGGTTATTAGATGTTGTAATTAAATGACCATTAGTTTTTAAGGCACCAAATTTTTCTAATGCTATTTCTTCCAAAGTATTTCCTAATACTTTCATATGATCAAAACCAATGTTTGTAATTGCAGTAACATCATAATTTATTATATTAGTTGAATCTAGTCTTCCACCAATACCTATTTCAATAATTACTACATCACAGTTATTATTAATAAAGTATTTAAAAGCCATTAATGTAATAATTTCAAAGAATGATAATTTATAATTTAATTCATTAAATAACTTTTCATTAAAGTCATAAAAGAAATTAATTAAATTTAATAAATCATTATCACTTATATCTTTATTGTTAATCTTAATTCTTTCATTAAAATTAACTAAATATGGTGATGTAAAAAGACCTACTTTTAAGTTGTTATTAATTAAGGCTGAACTAATAAAGGCTGCGGTTGAGCCTTTACCATTAGTTCCACCTATATGAATTTTTTTAGTTTTAGATAAATCAAGATTTAGTTTATTAAATGCTTTTAATAATAGATTTAAATCTTTTTTATTATTAAACTTTACTTGACTTTCAAGCCAAGTAACAGCTTCAATTTTATTGTTAAATTTTTTCATTTAGTTCCCTTAATACTTTTTCATATTGTGTTTTATAGTTTTCATATTTATCTTTTTCAGCTAAAACTTTGCTCTCTGGAGCCTTTTTAACAAAATTATCATTATTTAATAAGTTTTCACATCTTTCAATTTCTAGTTCTAGCTGTTCTTTTTGTTTAATTAGCAATTCTTTTTCTTTTTCTTCATCAATTAAATCACTTTTAACAATGTAAACTGTAACATCTTTTAAAACAATAGATAATACTTCTTCTTTCATTTTTAACTTATTTGATAGTAGAAGTTCATTAGTTTTTAAAAAATCTTCTAAATATGTTTTATTTTCTTTTAACATTGTTAATATATTATCATTTGATGTGACTATATTTATATCAAGAAGTTTAGATGGAACTACTTTGTTTTCTGCTCTTAAGTTTCTTGTTCTTATGATAATATCTTTAATAATATTAAAGTTATCGATACTTGCTTTATTGTAGTAATTGTTAGTTGGCCAATTAGCTCTAATAATACTTTCTTCATTTGTTAATTCTTGATATAACATATCTGTTACAAAAGGTGTAAATGGATGTAGTAATTTTAAGATTGCACTTAATACTTCAAATAAAACAGCTTCTGTGTTTGTTTTTAGCGAGTCATCTTTTAAACTAACTTTAGATAATTCTAAATACCAGTCAGCAAACTCATTCCAAATAAAGTTATATAAAACATGAGCTGTTTCATTGAAGTTATATACTTCATAATATTTATTAGCATCACCTATTACTTCATTTAGTCTCGATAAGATCCATTTATCAGAAAGTGTTAAATTATTATAATCTATTTCATATGTTTTTTTGTTTAAATTAAGCATAACAAATCTTGAAATATTCCATAATTTATTAATAAAATTCCAACTAGATTCAACCTTTTCAACATCATATCTTAAATCAGCACCTGGGGCTGAGTTTGTAGTTAAGAAATATCTTAGGGCATCAACCCCATATTTATCAATAACATCCATTGGATCAACTCCATTGCCAAGTGATTTACTCATTTTACGGCCTTGGTTATCTCTAATTAAGCCATGAAGCAAGACATCTTTAAATGGATCTTGTTTAGTGAAATATCTACCTTGAAAAATCATTCTAGCAACCCAAAAGAATATAATATCATAACCAGTAACTAAAACATCATTTGGATAAAACATTTCAAAATCTTTCGTATTATTCGGCCAACCGAGTGTTGAAAATGGCCAAAGTGCAGATGAAAACCATGTATCAAGCACATCTTCATCTTGAACCCAGCCAATACCTGGGGATTCTACTTGAACTTTTACTTCTTCATCTTTATACCAAGCAGGAATTCTATGACCCCACCAAAGTTGGCGACTTATACACCAGTCTTGCGGATTATTCATCCAGTTTTCATAAATCTTTTTAAAACGATTAGGAACAAAATTAACTGTTGTATTTAGGCTATCTTTAGCAATATCATCCATTTTTATAAACCATTGGAGTGATAATCTTGGTTCAACTACTACACCAGTTCTTTCACTATAACCAATATTAGTTAAATAGTCTTCAATTTTTTCAACTAAGTTTAATTTATCTAGTTTTTCAATTACTCTTTTTCTAGCTTCAAATCTTTCTAAACCTTGAAATTCAAAAGCCATTTCATTCATTAAACCATCTTCAGTCATACAAAGTGGCATATCTAAATTATGTCTAACACCAACTTCAAAGTCATTAGCGTCATGTGCTGGAGTTACTTTAACAACTCCAGTTCCAAAGTCTTTATCAACATAATCATCAGCTATAACAGGTATTTTAACATTAGTACCTGGAATAAAAACTTTTTTACCTAAATAACTTAAATATCTTTTATCTTCAGGATGAATCATAACAGCTTGATCTGCAAACATTGTTTCAGGACGTGTAGTAGCAACAACTAAATATTTATTACTATCTTCTACTAAAGGATATTTTAAATAATATAGTTTGGCCATTTCTTCTTCATGTTCAACTTCAATATTAGAAATAGCTGTTTTAGCTTCAACATCCCAGTGTATAATTCTATTGCCACGATAAATTAATCCGTCTTCATGCATTTTAATAAAAACATGATTAACAGCTTCATTTAATCCTTCATCTAATGTAAATCTTTCTTTTGTATAATCAACACTTATCCCAAGTGCTTCCCATTGTTTTCTAATATAGTTACTATATTCATTTTTCCAATCCCAAGCTACTTCTAAAAACTTATCTCTTCCTAAATCATATTTAGAAATATCTTGTTTTCTTAACTTTTCTTCAACAACAGCTTGAGTTGCAATACCAGCATGATCCATTCCTGGTAAAAATAAAGCATTATAACCTTGCATTCTTTTTCTTCTAATAATTATATCTTGGAGTGTATTATCCCAAGCATGACCTAAATGAAGCTTTCCTGTAACATTAGGTGGTGGAATAACAATGGTATAAGGTTTTAATTCTAATCTATCGGCATTAAATAAACCAGATTTCACCCATTTTTGATATCTATCTTTTTCTACTTCTTTAAAATTATATTTTGGATTTAACTTTACTTTCATTTATTTTCACCTCGATATGGATTATATAATTCATATATATATACTTTCTTAATTTTATTACTACTATATTTTGGATTATTATCAATTTTTATTAGTTCAAATTGATTTTTTTCGATTATTTTTCTACTTGCGACATTACTTTCATCATGCGCACAAATAAGTTTTTGAACTTTCAAATCTTTAAATGCAAAATCAATCATCGCCTTTGCTGCTTCACTCGCAAAACCTTGTTGCCAGTAATTATGGTTTATTGCATATCCTAATTCATATATATCATTAATTAAATCATAATATGATTTTGTAGTTAAGCTAATTGTACCGATAACTTTTTTTATAGATTTTAATTCAATTACCCAAACATCTTCTGATTTAATAAATTGTTTTAAAATTGATTTAGTTTCATTAATATCTTTATGTGGTAACCAGCCTGCAATAGGACCAACAAATTCAGTCTTTGAATATTCAAAGATATCTTCTACATCCTTCATTTTTGGTTTTCTTATAATTAATCTTTTTGTTTTTATTGTTTTCATATTATTCTCCAAAAAAAAGTCCCTAGACAAATAGTTGTCTAAGGACGAAAAAATTTCGCGGTACCACCTTAGTTCTAGATCAAAAATCTAGCACTTAATTGTATTTAACGCATTACTTACGAGTTTAACTACTATTAGTTCACTAAACTAGCTCCAAGGCTACTTCAATTAGTTTAAATATGATTTTGCACCAAACAATCACTCTCTTTAAATTAAAACTTAATTTACTATTCCTCTTCTTTGCTTTTAAATATTTTAATATATTTATTATAATTTATCAAGTCATTAGAGTTAAGTTTTTTTATTTTTATGAAATTAACTTTAAATTCTAATTCTTTAGCTACTGTTATATAATAATCTTTATATTTAAATGCCTTATAACTAATAGTTCCACTTGGACCTTCAATTAACTTATCATCATGATTTATTAGTTTCATGTTTGTTAAAATATTAAGTCCAAAAAACTTAATATATGATTCTTTAATTGTAAAGTCTTTAATAATTCTATTAATTGAATAATAAACTTTATCATTATAAAGTTTATTACTTATCTTTAGATGTTTTATATTAACTTTTTCAATATCAATACTAACTTCATCATTTGCGGTTGCTATTAAAATTAAATTGCCTTTATGAGTTATATTAAAAAATAAATTTTCATCAACTAAGTATGGTTTACCATTTTTAGTTGTTTCAATGTTTATTATATTAATAGATTTATTTAATTCTTTTTCTATAACAAATTTTAGAAAATGTTCAGTAATAATCATCTTATTAATAATTATTGGATTACTACTACTATTAATTTGATTGAGGCGATAACTACTAAAAAAACTTTCTATTTGATAATTTTCAGTACCTGTTATTTCATAAATATAAGTATTAACTAAATTCATTCTTTTACAATGTATAAAATTCCAATTGTTCCTGCACCACAATGACTTGAAATAACGCATCCTGCATTACTTATAATTAATTTTTTAGGATTTAATTGTTCTTTAACATAATCAGTCATGTATTCAGCTTGTTTGTCTGCTAAAGAATGGGTAATCATAACGTAATCCAGATCAACATTTTTGCCTTCATTTACATATTCTTCTAACATAATTGTCACAGCTTTTTTCATTGTTCCCATTGGTTTTTTATAAACATCAAGTTTACCATCAACGACTTTAATAATTGGTCTAACTCTTAAAAATTTTCCAACTAGGGCTTGTGTTCCACTAGCTCTACCACCTTTGTGGAGGTAATCTAGTACTTGAATTGCAAACTGACTTCTAACTTTAGGTACAAGTTTAGTTAGTTTATTAGCAACTTCTTTTGCTGATAAACCCGCTTTTATATAATCAACACCTTTTAAAACTAAAAGTGCAATTCCCGATGATAAGTTTTTAGAGTCAACTAAATGAATTCTATCATCATCAAATTCTGTTTTAGCAACCATTGCTGCTTGAAATGTTCCAGAAAGTGTTGAACCAATTCCTAAATACACAATATCATAACCTTGATCAATCCAATGTTTAAATTCTTTAATAAATTCACCTGGTGCAACAGCAGACGTTTTTGGTAAAACACCAGTTTGTTCAACTTTTTTATATAACTCTTCAGTAGTTATATCAATGCCGTCACGAAATGATTCATCACCAAAGTTAACCTTTAAAGGTAGTGAAGCAACCTCTAATTCTTTTAATAACTCAACACTTAAATCCGCAGTTGAGTCTGTGATAATCTTAACTGGATTCATATTCTTTTACCCCTTTTAATATTATGTTTTTTACATTTTCAATGTTTTCTTTATGTAAATTAGATACAACAAAAAGATTAGTTGGATTATTTAGCTGTTTTCTAAGTTTATTTTCGTGTGATAATTGTTTCGATTTTGAGATTTTATCTTTCTTAGTAGCTACCATAATTATATTTAAATTAAGTGATTTTAAAAACTCATATGTATTTAAATCAGCTTCAGTTGGGCCTATTTTAAAATCAATTACTAAGACTACTCCTACTATTTTAGGATGTTTAATTAAGATTTCTTCAATCATTACAACAAATTCGTCTTGCATTGATTTTGATCTTCTTGCATAACCATAGCCAGGAGCATCAACGATGTAGAAATTATTATTAATTAAATAAAAGTTTAATAACATGGTTTTTCCGGGCATACCAGATGTGTGTGCTAAGTTTTTTCTATTTGTAAGTGAATTAATTAATGATGATTTACCAACGTTACTTCTGCCCATAAATAAAACGATTGGTAGTTCACTTGGAATATGAGTAATATTTTTAGCACCTTTTATATATTCAGATTGTTTCATAATATGTCCTTTCAAAAAAATAAGAAGTATTTCTACTTCTTATTATAACACTTATTTAATTGCGTTTGCAAATACTTCATCGACATTTTCAACTGGAATAATTTTTATCTTATCTTTTACTTCTTGTGGAATTTCATCGATGTCATTTTCATTTTCTTTAGGGATTAAAATTGTTTCAATTCCACTGCGGTGAGCAGCGATTGATTTTTCTTTTAAACCACCAATTTTTAATACTAATCCTCTTAATGTAATCTCACCAGTCATTCCAACATTGTTTTTAACAACTTTGTTAGCTAAAGCTGAATAAATTGCGGTTGCAATTGTAATACCGGCTGAAGGACCATCTTTTGGAATTGCTCCTTCAGGAACGTGAACATGAACATCATTTTCTTTAAATAAGACTGGATCAATTCCAAACTTTTCTGCATTTGCCTTTACATAAGATAGGGCTGTTTGAGCTGATTCTTTCATGACATCACCTAGTTTACCAGTTAATACTAGTTTACCAGCTCCTTTATAATAGGTAACTTCAACAGGTAGAGTATCTCCACCATATTGAGTATAAGCAAGACCAGTCACAACACCAACACGATCTTTGTTTTCTGAAATGTTGTGTGAAAATCTTGGTTTTCCAAGAAAATCAGCTAAATTATCTACAGTAATTTCAACTTTTTCTTTTTTGTTGATTAGTATTTCTTTAATTGATTTACGAACTAATGCTCCAATATGACGATCTAATTCTCTTACACCAGCTTCTCTAGTATAGTATTGAATAATATTATAAATTACATTCTCATCAATACTTAATTGCTCTCTTGTAATACCGTGTGCTTTTAATTGTTTATCAATTAAGTGTTTTTTAGCAATTTGGAATTTCTCGTATTCAGTATAACTAGATAGTTCAACAATTTCCATACGGTCTCTTAAAGGTGCTGGAATATTTTCTAAATAGTTTGCAGTTGTAATAAATAATACTTGTGATAAATCATATGATTCTTCTAAATAATGATCACTAAAGTTAGCATTTTGTTCTGGATCTAGAACTTCTAACATTGCAGATGCTGGATCTCCTTTGTAATCTGATGCCATTTTATCAATTTCATCAAGTAAGAAAACAGGATTCATTGTTTTAGCTGTTTTCATACCATTTAAAATACGTCCAGGGAGTGCACCAATATATGTTCTACGGTGACCTCTAATTTCAGACTCATCTCTAACTCCACCAAGTGATGCTTTAACAAATTTGCGGTTTAGTGCCTCTGCAATCGAAATTGCAAGTGATGTTTTACCAACCCCAGGAGGTCCTACTAGCGCAAGTATTGTTTGTGGGTTTTTGTTTGTCATTATTTTAACAGCTAAATACTCTAAAATACGATCTTTTACTTTTTCTAATCCATAATGGTTCTTGTCTAAAGCTTCTTTTACAGCTTTTAAATCATTTGAATCTTTACTTGTTTCATGCCAAGGTAGAGCAACTAAAAAATCAAGATATGTTTTTATAATTGAAGATTCCGCCATTGCTGATGGGGTTGATCTTAATCTTGATAATTCTTGTAAAGCTTTTTCTTCAATATTTTCTGGCATTTTAGCTTCTAAAATAGCTTTTCTTAACTCTTCAATTTCTTCTTCACGTTTAACTTTATCGCCTAGTTCATTTTGAATAGCACGCATTTTTTCACGCAAGTAATATTCTTTTTGATTTTCATCAATCGATTTTTTTACATCTTCATTAATTTTTCTTTCAATATCAACAATCATTTTAAGACGGTTAATATCACCTAATAACATTTTTAATCGATTTGTTAAACTAGGCTCTTCTAAATATTTATATTTTTCATTTTCTTGAATTTTTAAGTGGTATATAATTAAATCAACTGCTTTAACAGTTGAAAGTCCTTGTTGTACTCTATTTATTACATTGTTATTAGGTTGTAGAATTTCTCTTTCATTTTTAGCTATTTCTTCAACAACCATTTTGATTAATGTTAACTCTTCATCATCATTACTTATTATTGTGTTAACCTCTTCATAGTCAACAACAAAGAAGCCGTCTTCTTGTAAATAATTTTCAATTTTAACACGATCAATTATATTAAATTTAATTTTGAAATTACCATTAGGTAACTTAATTTTCATTGCAACCTTAGCCAAAGCTCCATATTCATAAAGATCTTCTTTAGTTGGTTCTTCTATTAATGGGTTTTTTTGTACTAATATAACGATATATTGACTAAAGTCTTTTTCAGATGCTTTAATAGCGTCTAAAGATTTTTTTCTTCCTACTTCGATTCTAAAGTCATTAGTCGGAATTGGTGTTATTCCTCTTACAGCTAATGCTGGAATACTTTTTATACTTGTTTGCATATTGTCACTTCCTTTCGTGCTAATAATATTATATCACTATTTAATTAATTTGCAATCAATGTGATAGAGTGCCAAAAAATATATTTAAGCCAAGGGGCAAATTGCCCCTTATAATATTTATTATACAAATTTAATGTTATCAAATATAAAGTCAATTGCTTTTGCGAATTCAATATCACGCTTTAATAAATCATCAGTTAAATGTTTTTTAACTTCTGCTACGTCCATTTGATACATGCTAGCAACTTCAATATATTTGGTTTCTAATTCTGCTTCTGTAATTTCAAATTTCTCTGCTTTAGAAACAGCTTCAATAATTAATGAATTTAATACTTTTTTTGAACTTTCTTCATTAATTTGTTTTCTTAAATCTTCTTCTGTCATACCAGTTAAACTTACATATGTTTTAAAATCTAGTCCATATTGTTTTGCTTGGTTTTCAATGTTTTTAATTTGTTGATTTGTTTCATAATCAATCATTTCAACTGGAACATCAACTTTTGTAGTTTCAGCAATTTTATTTAACGCTGTTTCAATTGCTATATTTTTATTTTGATTTTCTTTGTTTTCTTTAATTTCTTTTGCTAAAGCTGCTTTTAAATCTTCTAATGTTTTTTCATCACGGTTTAAAGTAGATACCCATTCATCATTTAATTCTGTAACAGACTTTTGTTTAACTTCATGTAATTTTACTTTAAATACTGCATCTTTACCGGCTAGGTTTTCTGCTTGATATTGTTCTGGGAATGTAACATTAATATCTTTTTCTTCGCCCGCTTTCATTCCAACCATTTGATCTTCAAAACCTGGAATAAATTGATTTGAACCAATTTCTAATTCATAGTTTTCAGCTTTTCCACCTTCAAATGGAACACCGCTTTCAAAACCTTCAAAATCAAAAATTGCTGTATTGCCGTTTTCTAAAACACCATCTTCTTTAGGTTCTAAAACGACATTAGCTTTTAACATATCATCTAATTTAGCATTTACTTCTTCTTCAGTTGCTTCAGCATCCATTTTTTCAACTTCAATTCCTTTATAATTTCCTAGTTCAACTTCTGGTTTTACTGCAAACTCTAAAGCAATTTCAAAACTCTCTCCAACTTTAACATCTGCAAAATTAACAATTGGAACTGGATCTCCTACAATTTCATATTCTCGGTTCATTAATACTTCATGATATTTATGATGTAGTAAGTGATTTAGTGCTTCTTCAAATAATGATTCTACTCCAAAGTTTGCTTCATACACTTTACGAGTAACATGTCCTTTTCTAAATCCCTTTACTTCTACATTGCCTTTAATTTCTTCAAATGCATGATCTAATTCTGTGTTAAATTCTTCTGGTGAAATGTTAAATATATATTTAACACGGTTTGTCGATAGTTTTTCTACTTTCATAATTTCCTCCCTAATACTTTCATAACTTTTAATATTATATCACAATAGTAAATGAAATTCCTACAAATACTATGTGTTTGCTAAATTTGTGAAATTGTTGTAAAATAATTATAGGATTTATCGGAGGGAAAATATGATAACAATTAAAGAAGTTAAAACAAAAAAGGAAGCTCGTTTATTTACTACGTTTCCTAACAAAATGTATAAAAATGTTGATGCCTTTGTGCCTGCTTTGACAATGGATGAACTCAACGTTTTTAACAAAGATAAAAACCCCGTACATGATTATGTAGACTCTATTAGATTTATAGCTTATCGTAACAATAAAATTGTAGGAAGGATTGCTGGAATTGTTAATCATAAAATTAATTATAACAACAATACTCGTGAAGTTAGATTTACTAGATTAGATATGATTGATGATATTGAAGTTACAAAAGCATTACTAAATGCCGTTGAAACCTGGGCAAAAGAAAACTTTAACTCCAATCATATAATTGGACCAATTGGTTTTACAGATATGGATCGTCAAGGTATGTTAGTTGATGGTTTTGAAGAATTAAATTTATTTATTACTATATATAACTTTCCATACTATCACAAACACTTAGAAGAATTGGGATATGTCAAAGATGTTGATTGGTTAGAAAAAAGAATTTCATGGCCGCAAGAAGTTCCGCCAAAACTAGCAAGAGTTACAGAAATGATTAGAAATAGATATGGATACCGCTTATTTAAACCTAAGAATATGAAAGATGTTGAAGGATTTGTTGATGAAATCTTTAAAGTCTATAACGATGCATTTGTTGAACTATACGGCTTTTTACCACTACCACCAAAAGTAGTTGATTTTTATGTTAAACAAGTAAAACAAATTATCCAATTTGATTGGATCTGGGTTGTTTATGATAAAGAAGATAATGTTGCAGGATTTGGTATCGTTATGCCTTCACTTGCGAAGGCTAATAAAAAAAGTAATGGCAGATTATTTCCTTTCGGAATTTTTAGAATATTAAAAGCGTTAAAAAAATATGACACAATTGATTTTTACTTCATCGCTGTAGATCCAAAACACCAAAATAGAGGTGTTGCTGCTCTTATTTTTGAAGATGGAATTAAAACAGGTGTTAAGCATGGTGTTAAATGGGCAGAAACTGGTCCAGAATTAGAACTTAACCACCAAATACAAGCTGTTTGGAAAGACTTTGATTATATTGAACACCGTCGTCGTAGATGTTATAAAAAAGATATTTAATTAAATATATCAAACAAAAAAGGCTCTCAGAGCCTTTTTTACTTAGTATATTCTAATTCTTTTTCTTCTAAAACATCAATCTTAAATGTAATCTTATCAAAGACTGCTTTAAATCCTAAATAAATAAGTGGAGCATATATAAATGCTGGAATTGTAATCCAAATTACCGGTGTATAAGGATCTTTCATAAAACTAGGAACTAATATATCAATTAAAAAGCCAGCCTCTTTAAACGCATCAGGAATACCAAATACAAATGAGAAATTTCTTATATTTACGTCTAAGAATAAATCCATTCCGTTGTTTCCAGTTAACCCTGTAACTTTGGCAATATCATCTAACCAACCAATTCTAAACAGTATATATTCATTAACAAATAATAATGTTAATAATAATAAAACTGATATCGGTAGATAAAACATTCTTTTTGTATCAAGTTCATGAATTCTATAATATAGTAATAAAAATGATATTAAAAATAGTAAGTAATGAACTAAATAAAATCTTACAGTATCAAATGAAAATAGTCCCATTTCATAGTTTACTTTAATACTATCAAATTGCCCTAATACTACTTCTGCTGGCCAAAGGAGTGCTAAAAACCCGCCTAAAAAGCCAAATATTGTCATATAATCTAAAACATATTTATTTCTAAATAATAAAGTGGGTAAAAACAATAAAGCTGAAACAGCACAAACATTTTCAAATGTTATCTTTCTAAAAATTGCAGGCCGATTAAAAATATCAGGTTCATTTTCAACACCTACTCCATTATATGGGAAAAATATTGGTTTAATTATATGAAGTAATAAAGCAATAATTGATAAATATATTAAAAACTTTAATCTTTGTTCATTATTTTTGTTATTTAAATATTTGATAGCTAAAACAGTTAACACTGCTAGTATTGGAATATAAAACAAATAAAATTTTAAAATTTCCATCCTTCCATCCTCCTTAAAAGAAAAAATAACGTTTCTTAAAAAGTACGTAGTTAAAAATACTTTTAAGAAACATTATCTTATCGTTTTTCACGGTGTAATGTATGTTTTCTTTCTCTTGGACAATATTTTTTTATTTCAAAACGTCCTGGAGTGTTAGTTTTATTTTTATCTGTATAATAATTTTCTTCGCCACACTCAGTGCAAATTAATCTAACTAATTCACGCATAATATCCCTCCAAACTACTCTATATTATATCAAATATATTATTACAATACAATCTAAAAGTCTATTAAAACAAACTTATTTCATAATCACATACTTCCTCATAAAATTCATGATCATGAGAGACTAAAATCAATGTACCTTCATAATCCTTTAAAGCAACTTTTAAAGCCTCTTTTGCGTTAACATCTAAATGATTTGTAGGCTCATCTAATATTAACACATTTCCATAATTATTTTTCATTAATGCTAATTTAATTTTCATTTGTTCTCCACCAGACAAAGTATTTATTGGTCGGTTAGACATTTCATAATTAATTCCATAGCTTGCAAGTAGACTATATATAGATTTTCTATCAAAATTAAAATATGACTGATTTACTACTTCAAAAGGTGTCTTACTTGTTAAATAAAAGTCATCTTGGCCTAAATAATTAATATTAACATTTTTATCCCAAACATAACTACCATTAATTTTAGGTAACTCATCTATAATTGTTTTAATTAAAGTTGATTTACCGACTCCGTTGTAACCAGTAATCGCAACTTTTTCTTTACTTCTAATTACTAATGTTAATGGTTCTAATAGCGATTTATTGTTATATCCTATTTCTAAATTTGTTATATTTAAAACTTCTTTTCCAGTACTTGTTTTAACAGGAAAACTAAACTTATATGTTGGGTTTTCAAATCTTTTTTCAACAACTTGTAATTTATTTAACATCTTTCTTCTACTTTTAGCTCTTTTAGAAGTAGATGCCCTTGTAATATTTTTTTCAATAAAATCGGTTGTTGCTTTTATAAATCTTTGTTGTGATTCATATTCTTTATCTTGTTGCGATTTTCTAATTTCACTTTCTTTTAAATAAAAATCGTAATTACCTTTATAACGGTTAATTGTTTTATTATTTAAATCAAAAATTACTTTAGCAATCTCCTTTAAAAAAGCCTCATTATGAGTAACGACAACAAATGCGTTATTATACTCATTTAAAAACTTTGCTAACCAATCTATGTGGCTTTGATCTAAAAAGTTAGTAGGTTCATCTAATAATATTAAATCATTATCTTCTAAAAGTAATTTTCCTAAAATTATTTTAGAACGCATACCTGAACTTAAATGTTCAATTTTTTTATTTAATACATCCATATCTAAACCTAAACCATTAATAATATTACTAACTAATGATTTTACACGATAAAAATCATTATCTAATAAATAGTCTTGAATACTTTGAGCATAATTAAGTTTATTGTTAATTTCATTATCACTTAAGTTACCACTTGAAATATCATTATAATAATTATTCATTTCTGCTTCTTTTAAAAATAAATTATTAAAAACATCATATAAATAATTACTAACTAATTGTTCCTTATTTAACTCCATATATTGATCTAAATAACCAACCTTAATATTTGGTTCATATAATACTTCTCCACTGTCAGGAGTTAACTCTTTTGCAACTAATTTTAAAAAGGTAGATTTCCCACTACCATTGGGGCCAATTAAAACAATATGTTCACCTTTTAATATTCTAATTGATAAGTTGTTATATAAGTTTTCTATATTATATTTAAAATTAATATTTGTTACATCAATCATTTAAACCCTTCTTTTAAAGACTTTTTATAAAATCTTCTAAACTATTAAAATTAATTACATAATAAGTATACGTTAATTGAAAGTCAACAAACTCAACTTCACTTTCATTAATATATCTTTTTATTCGTTCTTCATTTGGATAAATTACCACAATTTTATATTTATTGTTTTTAGCTAATCTCTCTTGGTTAATTAAAGTACTAGGATTACCATATATTTGCCAAGTAGTTTCATTATTAATTGAGAGTTCTTTTCTAGCTTGAACATATTGAAAATATAGTTCATAAGTTCTTTTTTTATAAAGAAAATAATACTTTTTATTTTCATAAAATGTTTTACCGTATTTATTTAACAAATCAATAGTTTTGTTTTTAATTGTATTCTCACGATTATTTTCATAATACTTTATTATAAAACTTATTAATGTAATTAATATTACAGCTGCAATAATTATAATAATAAATTCTTTCATTCAATCATACTTTCATTTAATATTTCATTTTTAACACTTAATAATACTTTATCTTTAAAGATACATTTATGGTTATATTTATTACTGTCAAAGATAACATAATTAATAAAATAAGGTATATTATGGCATACGCCATAATTATCATAATTACTAATCCAGTTTATCTTCTTCCAATCAAGAATTCCTTCCTTAACTACTCTTGGTGTTTCGTAAATAAAATCATCACTTATTTCAACTAGGAATAAATGAAGACCGTTACCATTTTCATCATAGCTATTCCAAGTAACAATTCCTTTATCAACAATCTCTTTATCATTGACTTTAATGCCGGTTTCTTCATATATTTCGCGTTTAATTGCTGATAAACCACTCTCATTAACTTCTCTTTTGCCGCCAACACCATTCCAAGATCCCATCCAAGGTGATTTATTTCTATTTAGCATTAAAACTTCATCTTTTCTTTTTATAAACGCTAATGTATATTTATACACTTTATCCCTCCAAAACCTTGATTTTTTAAAACTAGAAGAGTAAAATAATAATTACTATATGCATCCTTAGCTCAGCTGGCAGAGCAACAGACTCTTAATCTGTGGGTCGTCGGTTCGATCCCGACAGGATGTACCATAAAATTTCGATAAAAGAGCATTACTGCTCTTTTTTGTTTACACCTTTTTTATTATAATATTTTTTAGCTTGATTTAAAGTAATAATTTTACTATCTTTAACAATAACCATACCATCATCAGGTATTGTATAAATCGGTTTTAAGTATTTTTTCCGCATTTTACGCATTGAACTTTTTTGTTTTCTTCTTCGATTATAATGAACTTCAATAAAAAATTCATTAATATAACCTAATCCTTCATGTTCACTAAACTTAAAATACTCATTATCTTTAGATATATGATACTTTTCAAGTTGAATCATTGCTCCAGCTGATGAACCAATCACAATTCCTTTAAAAGCCTTTAAAGCCTCTAATAACTCTTTTTCCTTAATACGTTCATACATCAAATCAGGTGCGCCACCAGGTAAATATAAAATATCAGCATTATTAATTAAATCTAATGCTTCATCATGTTTAGTTTGATAATAATATATCCAATTAACATCTTTAATATTAAACTCACTAAAGTTATCATTTATTTTAGTAAAGTATTCACTTCCAGTACCATAAGTTAAAAAATAGTCTTCTAGAGTTAGATTACCAAAAAACGAAAACCCAAGTACGACAACTTTCATATTGGGTTTTAATATTTTATTTAATTCGTCTTTTGACCAATCTTCAACTAAAGCACTCGAACGACTCATTAATATATTAATCATTTTATTATTTTTTCTTCACTAAAGGAACGATAACACCTTGATCTAATGCTTCAGGGAATGGATATGGTTCCTCACGCATTCTTTTAAATAGAACATAAATTAATCCTCTGTTTTGATCAATTCTTGTTACTACTCCTTCTTCTTTTTCATTTTCTACTTTAACTCTTTCGCCAATTAAATATGTTTCATTACTCCATGCCATATCAATCACATCCAAGACAATAAATGTCTTAGCTCCTTCCTTTTATATCATTATTTATTATATCATATTTTTAAATTTTTTTGATAGTTATTAAATATTGAACCTATTAAGTATATTTTATTACGATTTGTTTCATATTTTATTACATTTAATAACTTTAATAACGGTTCATATTCTACATTATCAATTAAATAATGTAAATTATATCCGTAATAAGGACTATTAACATCATGCAAATCTTTTAAATAATCAAATAATTCAGTATTTTCATTAAAAAACTCAAAAATATCATTTAATAGTTTAGGATATGTTATTTTTTTAGTTTTGATAGTTTTGTTTTCTAAACTATTACTAAATTCGATTAATTTATTAATTTGAATATTTTCTAAATACTTTAATACTTCAAAAATGTCATTATCTCTAACTTTCCAGTCATTTAATATTTCAAGTAAATCAAGCCGCCAACTAAATCTATCATTTGATGTATTACCAAAATGTTTATAATATTCTTGTCTTACCGCATCTATTGTTTCTTTATTTAAATTATTAAACAACTCTAATATTAAATTACTTAAATTTGTCTTTTTAAATTTCTTAGCTACAAAACTTTCAAGTTTTTTAAAGATTAAGTTTTTCTCATTTAAATAACTATTCTTTAATTCATCTAAATTAACATCATAAGAGTTAATTTGTACTTTACCATTTTTATTTTTAACATAAATTACATACTCAAACTTATCATAACTTAAATTATCAGTTTTAATAACAGCATATCCTATACTATGACGACCATATCTTCTGTTAATTGGATGACCAACTACATCATTTCTAATGTATTTAAGTCTATTTAAAACATCATTTTGGTTAATATTAATATAACTTTTAGAATTAGTTATTTCTTGGGTGAAAGTGTAGAGTGAATCGATTGCGACAAAGAGACTTTGTAGCAATCCAAAGATGTTTAAAAAGATTGCGTCATTTTTAGTTTCTTCATTGTTATTATGATAATTTATTATTTTATCAACTCTTTTAATAGTTTGATATGAAAAGTCAAGTTTAACCTTTTTAAACTCATCTTTTTCTAACTTTATATAATTAGTTATTGTTTTCATTAATATTTCCTTTAATTTGATTCATAAGATCTTCTGCTGAAATTTTACGGTAAATTTCTCCTTCAATATAATTAATACCTATTTTTCTTAATTGTTCTCTTATTTCAGGTTTATTAACATCTCTAATTGTTAATGATAAGTTATTATCAATTAACATTTGATTTGTTATTTCTAAATAATTACGCCATTTACCATTACTTTGGTAATTTAAATGTAGCGATTTAAAATCAGCATTTAAAATTGTATCGATATTTGTAGTCTCTAAAGTAATACCATAATTAATTAGTTTTTGAGCTTTTGCAATATCTTTTTGTTTAGTTAGTTTTATATCACATAATACTTTAATAAATTCAGCTGGTATTTTATATTTTTTAAGAGTCGCAGTAAAATGGTTTTCAAATTCGTTGCTTAAAAATGTTTCTGCTGAGATAGGTAAAATGATATTAATTAAATAGTTGGTAACTTTATCTATTTCATGTAGAAAACTAGCTACTAATTCTAAGTGATAATATTCTAAATCAATTAATTTATTACGTTTTTTAGCGATATTAATTAAATATTTAGAATCAATTTTTAAATTAGGTAAATATATTTCACTTTCGTAATTAGCAACTCTGTTATGTTCTAAGTTAATTATTTGCTTAAATCTAATACTTAATTTTTTATTTTCAATTGCTTCATTTAAGTAATCAATTACTTCTTGTTCAAAAACATCTTCTTCATAGTATCTAAATGTGAAGTCAATGTAATCTTTTTTTAATAGTTTGGCCTTATTTAAAGCAATATCTAAATATCTATATATTTTATCTAAATTCTTTTCAGTTGTGACAACTGGATATCTTAATACGCCCGCATTTGCATTAAATGGCTCATATTTCAAGATATTAGAGTCTAAATGATTAATTACATTAAAGTAATTATTTAAGGTGTTGTTGACAGTTCTTACGTCGTTATAATTTAAAACTAATAATAATTGATTGAAGTCATAACGATAAATTTCATTTTCATTAAAATGTTTTTTAGTTGCTTGAGAAAATTCAATAAAAAACTTATTTAGTCTTTCATTTCCATAAATATTTCTAATGGATTCATTAAGTTCAATTAAAACAAAAGTGGTTTTCTCATTAAAATATTTATTTGTATTTTCTTCAAAGCAGTTTTTATTTTTTAATCCAGTCTCTGAATCAAAATTAGCTTTCATAGTTAATTTTTCTTCTGTTTCATAATTTTTAGTTGTATCTATGAAATAACTAAAAATAGTTACTTCATCATTTAATTTAACTGCAAATAAATATTCGATAATAATTAAATCTTGAAAACTGTATTTAATAACATTTGTTTCATTAGGATAACTAAATAATCTTTCAATTACTTTTTGATAGTTTTTAGCATCCTCTAATTCAACTTCTCTTAAGAATAGTTCAATATGAAGTTTATTATCAATATTAAATAGTTCTACGGCTTTATCATTATATAAAGATCGGCCAACAGTCATTCTTCGCATTGGCATAATTGGATTATTAATAATATTATCTAAATATTTTGATTCATTGTTTAAGCGTTTATTATCTATTTCATCTAAGAGTCTTAAATTAATTATTGTTGCAATTCCACTTAGTAATTCATAAATTAAACCTGGATCTTTAATAGCTTCATCTAAGTTAAAAGCTATTGCCGCGTCTTTATTAATATAGATACCATATAAATATTTTATTTCATCTTCGATTGGTTTTTGAGTTAAAATGTTTTTAGTAGTTTTTAAGTACTCAGGAGTACCAAAAACAGCTTTTTTAGATTGTAACACTTCGCTAATTATTGTATTTTCAATATAGAAATCAATTACCTTTTTATCATATAAGCGACCTTTTTTGTAATGATATAAATTTGATTCAAAAAAGTTGTTTGCATAAATAACTACATCTTCAAAAGAAATTTTTTTATCAATTTCGATAAATAGTTTTCTTAAGTATTCTCTAAATGGTTCATTTAGTTTAATTGATTTTGAATAAACTAACCACTCTTTAATCCAACTAAAATATTCAATATACTTAGCATCTCTTAAAACTTGAGATGTTTTAATTTCTGTAACTTTAATTACTTCTTTAACTTGTTCTTTTGGTTTAGTTTTAACTTGCTTTTTAATTGTTTTTAATTTATCTTGATAGAGGCCAATCGAAACTTGACTATTTTGTTCTTCATATAGTTTAATAATTTCATTATAAGCAAAAAGTTTAAAGTTTTCATCACTACTATTATCAATAGCTTTTTCATATTCTGCTTCGATTGTATTTGCTTTTCGATGTTTTTTAGTAATTCTAAGTGCTGAAATATAATAAATAATTGTATATAAATCATTTGCATTGTTTTCAATTAAATCTTCTGATTTAGTAATAACTAGTTCATATTTTTCTTGTAAATATGTTAGTTTAATTAACTCATTAGAATATTTATTATTAAGTGTTAATTCATATAGTTCATTTAATATTTCTTCACAGTTTTGATATTCTTTTTTATTAAAATAATATTTATATAGCTCTTCATTAACAAATAGTAATATGTCTTTTGGAATTATTTCTCTTTTCAAACTTAATAAGACATCTAAATAATCTTCATTTAATGCTTTTAATCTTTCAAGTTCATCAATTAACGATTTATATTGTTCCAATTGTGGTAGTAACTCTCTTCTTTTTTTAAGAAAGGTTAATGATAAGTCGTATTTTTTTGTACTTAAAGCTGCTTTAAAAAGGTTATAGTAAATATCGGCACGATATTTAGTTGCTTTACGATCTTCAATTGTTTTTAAATATTTAGAACCTTCTTTAATCGAAAGATCAAACAAATCTAAACTATTAGCAATTTTCACATATGATAAAATAGCCCTTTCATATTCAAATTGAACTAAGGGTTTATTTAAATAATCAGATATAGTGTTTAAACTTTCTGGTTCATTTTTTAATTTTAAAATATCGGATAATTCCACTTTAAAACTCCTTTTTTATTTCTAAATAAATTGACTTTGCATTGTTAATAAAATAATTAGTTAATTCTTTAAAATCATAGTTAGTTTCTTTAGAAAAACCAATACTATGTTTATATAGAGCAACTTGATACCATTGTAATGATTGATAAATTTGGTAAAATTTAAGATGTTTTATATCATCACTAGTTAATTTTCTATTTAAATATAATTCAAGTAAATGAAAAGGATCTTCTTCATAGCTTGCGATATCATAATATATATCATTATATGCGCTGAATTCAAAATCAATCAAGTATGTCTTTTTATTATTAACAATTATATTAATATTTTGTAAATCGTTATGACATAAAACTTGTGGTTCTTCTTTGTAATTATTTAAAAAAGTATCAATCCACCAAGTTTTAATTTCATAATATATATTTAAAATATCAGATGTATTATAACTTTCATATAAATTAAGTCTTTCAATTAAATTATAGTTTTTAACGTTTAATGCTTTAATGCTATGAAGTTTTTTTAATGTTTCAACTAAACTTGATGTTGTTTCAGTTAACGTTTTACCTTCAACATACTTTGAAAGTTTAGTCCCTGAATTAATATCAAAGTATATTAATTCACCGGTAAGATTAGTATTTTCCAAAGCAATAGTTGCATTATATTCATTTTGATAGTTAACATATTTTTCTGCTGCCATTCCTTTTAACCTTAAGACATATTTATTATTTAACGCTTCAAAGTAATATGTATAATTACTCATACCTTGATTAAATCGTTTTAAATTTTTTATTTCATTTTCATCTATTTTTAAAATGTTTCTTATTTCACTAATTGCTTTATTTATCATTTTTAAATCCTACCATTCATGTATTAATATTATCATATTTTATGTATTATTTTAACATAATATAGTATTATAATCTAATTTGAGTTATAATAGTTGTTAAGAAATCAAAGGAAGGTGAATCATTTGGAAGAAAATATTATTATTGATTATGAAGAAATTTTTGATGACAACGAGGATAAGATTAAACCGCCTAATGATGAGGAACAAAAAAACAATAGTATTTTTACAATTGTTTTATATGTTGTTTTGTTTTTATTAGGAGCCGCAACTTTATTTGTTACACCATTTTTCACTGAAAAAGATAGCGATTATTTAATCTTAGAACAAGCTTTAATTTTAGAAAACCCTAACCATATATATATATTAGATGCTAACTATATTAATACTCAAACAGACTTTGAAGTAAGCAACATTAACTTTATTGAGCGTGATAATTATGTTTATTTTTCTTTTGCAAGTGAGGTAAATTCCAACTGGATGCAAGAAAACTTCACCAAGATTTTAGACGGCTCTATTACTAATTGGCTAAAAAATAATGAAGATGCTGAAGAAACTCCAATTATTATCTATATATCTGATGATCTATCTTTAACTGTTAATAGTGATAATGCTTATACAATTAAAAGTGGTTATTCAGTCAATCAAAACGGTATTATTATTTTTATAACTTATTTATTAGTTGCTATTCCATTAGTATTTTTAAATATTAAGAAGATTAAATTTGACTATAGCGTTTTAAGCATTAATGTTGAAAAACCATTTTTATCTAATTTATTTTCATCAATTATATTAATGTATGCAGTTTCAATTGGTCTTGGTATTATATCAAGTCTTTTTGCAGAAATATTTGGAATGTCGTCAGTTTCTTCTAATCAAGAGTCTATTGATTTAATGTTAAGATCAAAATCCGCATTTTTAGTAATACTTACTGTTACATTTATAGGACCTTTAGTTGAAGAGTTAGTTTTTAGATCAGCAATTTTTAGTTTAATTAAAAATTCTAAAAATGCAATTATTGTCTCATCAATTGTTTTTGGGTTAATTCATATTACTACTGAGTTGGTTTTATTACTAGACGGATTTAGTTGGTTTGCGTTTGGTCAAATGTTAGTCTTTAGTATTCCATATATTGGAATGGGTGTATTTTTATCTTATTTATATCATAAAAATAATCATAATATTATTTTATTATATGGTGTACATGCTATTTATAATTTAATAGTATCAATATTAGGTTTATTAACATAAGAGAAAAGGAACAAAATTGTTCCTTTTTTTAAAGTTATTTTGATTTTAAAATTTTAAGGGCATCATCTAAATTATATAGTTTAGCATAATCTATTGCACTATAGTTATACTTATCATATCTTATTGGATAATTATTATTTAATAAATGTACCAATAAATTATATTCTCGATTAATGGTTGCTAAAGTAACAGCTTGTCTTTTAATCAGTCTTTCATATTTAGGTAACATTTGATAATTTTTTAGTAATGTTTCGATTTGATACTTTTCATATATTACTGCATAATCATAAGGAGTTTCACGATTATTGTTTTTAACATCTATATATGCATCATTGTTTAATAGCGCAAGCACAGTTTCCCTTGTTCCAAACCTAGAAGCATTAAAAAGGGGTGTTTCAAAGTCTTTATTCATTAAGTTGGGATTTAGACCTTCGCTTAATAAAAAGTAGATTAAAAGGTCGTTTGTTGTTTGTGCAGCAAAGTGGAGAAGGGTATTTCCTTTATTGTCTAATAATAAAAATGATTGATTTGTTATATTTAACAAATATTTTATAATATCAATATTACTTGCTAAAACAGCATAATGAACTGGGAAAAGATCGTTATTGGTTTTAGCTTTTAAATTTATCTCATTTTCTATTAGAAGATCAATCATTGTTTTATCTCCCTTAGCGGCCGCTAAGTGAAGGGGAGTTTCGCCTTTATTGTTAGAAAGATTAATATTAGTATGATTAATAATTAATAATTTAGCAAGTTCAATTTTAGCTTTTCTAGCACAGTCAAAAAAAGCTGTTTCACCTTCATTATCTATTAAATTAACATCTATTTCTCGTTTTAATAGTTCTTTTACTACTTCAAATGCGTTGCCTAATATTGCATAGTGAAGTAACGATTTGCCATTTGTGTTTTTAATGTTTATATCATAGAGATTGTTTTTAAAATATTCAATATCATTAATCATTGCACGTTCAAAAATAGTCATAAAGGTTTAAAGATTATTTAATAATCTTTTTCCTCCTTCTTCTTATTATATCTTATTATTATCTTATCATATATTTTTAATATTTTTCATTAAAAAGAAAAAGGTTCAAACAAATGTTTTTACCTTTTTCTTTTAAAATTATTTTTTCACTGCGTCTTTAAGTAATTTCCCTGCTCTAAATGCTGGTGTTTTTTGTTCAGGAACAACAATTGTTTCTCCTGTACGTGGATTTTTTCCTACTCTTTCAGCTCTTAAACGAACCTCAAATGTACCAAATCCAGTTACTACAACTTTTTCGCCTGTTGCAAGAGTTTCTGTAATTGTATCTAAAAATGCATCAACAACATCATTAGCTTGTTTTTGTGTAACATCAGCCTTCATCGCTACTAATGCCAATAGTTCAGTTTTATTCATTCATTTTTCCTCCTTATTACTTTTTTATATTATAACATGAAAATAAATGTAATACAACAGTAAATTAATATTTTATCGCTTCATTATCGCATAATCTAAAAATCTTCTGCTTTTAATTCACGTTTAAGGAGTTTTTCTAATGCTTCTTCAACTGTCAATTTACCTTCTAGTATTTCATGTGCAACGTTAATCATTGGTAATTCAATGTTATATTTTTCCGATAAATTGTTTAAAGCATAAATAGTCCTAAACCCTTCAATAGTTTGGGTAGATTGTTCATATATTTCTTCTTGAGTCATCCCTTCACCAATTTTTTTACCACCTTGAAAGTTTCTAGAATTTTCACTTGATGCGGTAACTATTAAATCACCAATTCCAGTTAGTCCAAAGGCAGTTTCTCTTCTACCGCCCATGAGTTCGACAACTTTAACAACTTCTAATATTCCTCTTGTAATAACTGCTGCTCGAGCATTTTCACCAAGTCCTAGCCCGGTGGTTGCTCCACTAATAACTGCAATAGCGTTTTTAACTGCTCCACCAACTTCACTTCCAATTAAATCATTTGAAGTATAGATTCGCATGTATGTTTGATTTGCAAACATATTTTGAACCATTAAGGCTAATTCTTCGTTTTCACTAGCACTTACAAGTAGGGTAATTTGTCTTTCAATAACTTCTTCTGCATGACTTGGACCAGTTAAACAGACAAATCCATCTAAGTTGTTTTGATCTATTTCATCATTAACTATTTCTGAGACACGTTTTAATGTGTCAGGTTCAATTCCTTTAGAGACATTAATGAATATACTTTTTGATTTTATTAGTTTATTCATTGAAATTAATACATCACGAACTACTTTTGTTGGCACAGCAAGCATATAAATATTAGAATAATTAATTACATCTTCTAAATTAGATGTAGCAGTAATCATTTCATTTAATTTGTTTTTAAAGATTGGATGAATATGATTATTATTAATTTCATTTACATAATTTTCATTAATTTCATAAATTAAAACTTCATGATTGTTATCTTTTAATACTTGAGCAAGGGTAGTTCCCCATGCTCCGCCACCTATAATGCTTACTTTCATTCTTCTTCCTTCTTTCTTAATACTAATTTAATTGGTGTTCCTGTAAAATCAATTGAATTTCTTAATTGATTATTTAAATATCGTAAATATGAAAAATGGACATAATTAGGATTATTAACAAATAATAAAAACGTTGGTGGTTTATTGTTAACTTGTGTTATATAACTAAAACTAGCTTTTCCCTTATTATGAGTCGGTGTTGGATTCATCGCAAGTGCTTCTTGTAGTATTTGATTTAAAATACTTGTTTTAACTTCTTTAGTATAGTTTTCATACGCTAGGTCGATTGCTGGAAATATCGTTGTAATTCTTTGGTTTTTTAAAGCTGATGTAAAAACTATTTCTGCATAATCTAAAAATGGAAACTCATCTTTAATATGTTTAACCATTTTATGCATTGTCTTATCATCTTTATCAACAAGATCCCATTTATTAACAACAATAATTATTGCCTTATTTGCATCAATTGCATAACCTGCGACATTTTTATCTTGTTCAACAATTCCTTCTGCACCATCTAAAACTAATAATACAACGTCAGATTTTTCGATTGCGTTAATTGTTCTTATAACACTGTATTTATCAGTTGATTCATAAATTCTACCACGTTTTTTAATTCCAGCAGTATCAATTGCTGTATATTTTTTATTATTAAATTCAAATTTTGAATCAATCGCGTCAGTTGTTGTTCCAGATATTTCACTAACAATCACACGATTTTCACCTAAAATACTATTTGTTAGTGAAGATTTACCAACGTTTGGTCTACCTATAATTGAAAATTTAATTGAATCATCTACAACAACTTCATCATGATCACCCATTTGATAAATGATTTTATCCAATAAATCACCAATTCCAATGCCATGATTAGTTGAAACTGCAATTGGATCATCAAATCCTAATTGATAAAAATCATATATATTATGCATTTGATTAACATCATCAATTTTATTAACTGCTAAAATTACCGGTTTTTTAGTTTGATATAAAAGATTAGCAATATAATTATCACCATCAGTTATTCCTACTTTTCCATCAGTTAAAAATATTATTAAGTCAGCTTCATCCATTGCTAAGTTTACTTGTTCCTTAATTTGACTTAAAAAGGGCACATCGATAATATCGATGCCCCCTGTATCAATTACATTAAAAGTTTTAGTTAACCATTCTGCTTTTGCATATATACGGTCTCTTGTTACGCCTTCTTCATCGTTAGTAATTGAAATTCTTTCTCCAACTATACGATTAAAAAGACTTGATTTACCAACATTAGGTCGCCCTACTATGGCTACTACAAACGGCATTAAATCACAACCTTTATTCTTTTAAATCTTCACCGATTAAATCGCCGATTGTTTGACCGCTATTTTCTTCTTCACTTTCTAAATATTTTTCGAAAGTTTCACGGTCTTTCTTTTCTAACACTTTAACAATAGATAATCTCAAATTCCAATTTTTATGATTTGCTTCTGTTACTAATGCTTGATCGATTTTATCTCCAACTGAGAAGTATGCACTTATTTGATTTGCATTTTCTCTTAAAGCTTCATTAGCAGGTATAAATCCATTTATACCATCAACTAATACTTCTAGTCCACTATCTTTAACGTCAGTAATTTCTGCACTTACAATATCACCACGTTTAAATGTAACATTTTTCCATGGGTTATCTTCTAATTGGCGTTTTGATAGGCCTATTTTTTCACTCTTTAAGTCTAGTCTAATAATTGCAAGTGTTATTTCATCATCAATGTTAACATGGCTATCAAAATTATCATTTGGATTCCATGAATATTCATTTTTATGTAATAATCCTCTTACATCTTGAGCTACTTCAACAATTAATCCAAATGGTAATTTTTGAACTACTTTACCAGTAACTTCATCACCAACTTTATTGTTTGCAGCAAATTCTTCAAACGGTGTTGGAACTAATGCTTTCATTGATAAGTCTAGTCTATTACCTTCTTTTTTAATTACTTTAACTTGAACTTCTTGGCCTTCAGTTAAAACATCTTCTAACTTATCAATACGGTAGTGTGAAACTTGTGAAATTCTTAATAATCCGACAATATTTTCAAATCTAACGTTTGCAGCATGTTTTTCTAATTTATCAATTGTACCAGTTAAAATATCTCCAGTATTAATTGAATCAAGTTCTTGTTGTCTTTCTTCCATTCTTTGTTCGTAAGCTTCTTTTCTTTCGCGTTCGAAAATTTCTTTTCTAGAACCTATAATTCTAGTAAATCTTCCACGTCTACTTGCTTCAATAATGTTAATTTTTAAAACTTTGCCTTTTAATTTAGCTTTTTCTTCAATAAGTTCATAATCTAGTAAAGTAAATGGTAAAAACACTTCATAACCTAAATAATCTAGTAAAATACCTTTTTCAGCTACTTTTTTAACTTTAGCATCGACTTCTTCTTTCGATTCTACTAAATCAACAATTAGATTGAAGTTTTCTTTTTTAATTATTGGAAGTCTTGACATTAAAATTAACGGTGGTTCTTCCGTGATTTTTTGGATACGTCCCTTAACAGTATCTCCTTCTTTTACTACATTAGCAAACGTGTCTAAACTTGGATCATAATTGTCAATGTGCATTCTTGCTTCAGTAAAATATTTAACATCTATTAAGATGGTATTATCAGTAACCTCAACAACTTTCCCTTCTACGATGTCTCCTACTTTTAATATTTTAATTTCCATCTTTTTCAATCTCCTTTTTTTCTATCAATATTATTATTTTTTCTACTACTTGCTCGATAGTTAAATAAGTAGTATCTAATACGATTGCATCTTCTGCTTTTTTAAGCGGTGACTCTTCTCTCGTTGAGTCTTTTTTATCTCTTATTTTTATTTCTTCAATAACTTCTCTTATATCTTTATTTACACCCTTTAAAAGATTTTCTTCATATCTTCTCTTAGCTCTTTCCTCAACGTTTGCAGTTAAAAAAACTTTTAAGTTAGCGTTCGGTAAAACTACTGTCCCAATATCTCTGCCATCCATTACGACATTAATTCCTTCAGTTGCTTTTCTTTGTAAGTCAACCATTTTCTTTCTAACATATGGAAAACTTGAAACCAGTGATACATTTTTAGTAACTTCTTCAGATCTAATATCTTTACTTACATTTTTACCTTCTAAATATATTTTATCATTAACATAAGAAATTTTTATCTTATCAAGAAATTTATATTCATCTTCGTTATTTAAATTTATCTTGTTATTAATTGCCCATAAGGTAACTGCACGATACATTGCTCCTGTGTCAATATGGGTCCAATTTAACCTTTTTGCAACAAGAGAACTGATTGTACTTTTTCCCGATCCAGCTGGACCATCAATGGCTACATGAAATTCTTTCATAAAGTACCCCCACCAAAGTCTATTATATCATATATTATATGAATTGTTAGAATTTGTTATTATTTTTTTCTTTTGTATTGATTAGCATATAATTTTTTTATTTCGTGAATTGTTAGTTCTCTAAAGCCGCCTCTTTTAATACCTTCTAAAGTTAAAAAGTCATAACGAATTCTTGTTAAAGTTTTAACAGGATGATTAATAGCTTCAAACATTTTTCTTATTTGACGATTTTTACCTTCAGTTAAAACTACATTTAGAAGTGTTGATTGATTTTCTTTATCTAATTCAATAATATTAACCGACTTAGCAACAGCTAAATAATTATCATCTATAATTACTCCTTTACGGAATGCAATTAGTTTCTTTCTTACGATAATTCCTTTAACCCTAACAATATATTCTTTTTCAACATCAAACTCTGGTCTAGTTAGAATTTGTGTTAATTCACCATCATTTGTTAATAATAAAATACCAGCTGAATCATAATCAAGTCTACCAACTGGATAAATTCTTTTATCTTTATATTCATCAGTTAACAAATCTAGGACAATTCTTCGGTTTTTATCATCACTTGTTGTTGAAATATAACCAGTTGGTTTATTCATTAACAAATAGATTTTTTTAGCTTCTTTAATTGGTTTATTATCAACTAATATAATATCATCATCATTAACTTTAGTGCCAAGTTCAGTAACTACTAGACCATTTACCTTAACTCTACCTTCTAAAATCATTTCTTCTGCTTTTCGGCGTGATGCAATATTTGTTTTAGCGATAACTTTTTGTAATCTTTCCATTTTTAAATTTTCCTCATAAATAAAAAGGCTTATTAGCCTGTTTATTTTTCTCTTGAAACATAGCTTCCATCATAAGTTGAAACTACTATTCTTTCTCCTTGTTCAATAAATAGTGGTACTTTAACTAATAATCCTGTTTCAAGTACTGCGTCTTTAGAAGCATTAGTTTTTGTATCACCTTTAACACCCGGTACTGTATCAGTAACTGTTAGTGTTACGTTATCAGGTAAATTAATTCCTAAAACTTCACTATTATTAAATATTAATACTTCAACAACCATACCTTCATAAATGTATTTAAGTTGTTCTTTTATATTGTCTTCTAGCAATTCAATTTGTTCATATGTTTCATTATTCATAAATACATGCATTGTTCCATTTGCATATAGATATTGCATTTTTTCACGATTAATTAAAGCTTTTTTAACTTTTATACCAGCATTAAATGTATGATCAATAATTGATCCTGTTCTTAAATTTCTTAATTTAGAACGGACAAAAGCACTACCTTTACCTGGTTTAACATGTAAAAATTCAATAATTTGATAAATGTTTCCTTCAAATTCAATTGTCATATTTGTTTTAAATTCGTTTGTTGATACCACAAACATCACCTCAATCTTAAAATTACCATAGTTATTATACTATATATTTTATCTTTTTTACAACTAATATTTGTTTATTTGTAATATATCTAATATAGAATCTACTGTCTTTATAATATCATTAGAATTATTACTAATAATGTGAGTAGCAAAATCACGGTATAGTAAAAATCTTTTTTGAGCTAAATCAGCGACTGATATATCTTGATATGCTACTTTTGGATATTCTTCTTCAATTCTTTTTTCTAAAATTGTATTATCAACATCTAAATAAATGATAATTCCATCTAATAATTTTTTATTGCCTCTAGTATTGACAATTCCATCGTTACAAGCTACCACTATATTTTCATCATTTAACTTGCTTAAAATATCAATCTCAGCATTATTAATCGTCTTTTCTCCATAATGATTCACTATTTCATCAAGAAACATTAATGCATTTTTTTCTATTTCAGTATTAATATCAATAAATTTAAAGTTTAGTCTTTCTGCAAGTATTTTTCCAACCTTTGTTTTTCCAGAACCTGCAAGACCAATTAAATATATTTTATTTTTATTCATTTAAAAACTCCTTAACTACTTCTATAATTTCAAGATGAAGATCCTTTGTATATGCATCAAATACTTTTGAATTCATTTGATTTAAAAACCATGTTTTTTGTCTTTTGGCTAAACGCATTGATGATTTAATTATTTCATCTTTTGCAACTTCTAAACTAATTTCATTTGCTAAATATTGATTTAATTCACGGTAGCCAATAATATTTAGTTCAATGTTTTTATTTCTTATACTTTTAACTTCATCAATAAAACCTGCATTAATCATTTCATCTAATCTTTTAATTAAAATTGGTTTTAATACTTTTCTATCAACATCTAAATAAATTGTTAAAATATTATAAAGGGGTTCGTCTTTATTAACTTTCTCACTTCTTTTGTGATTTGTTTTAGATAAATGATAAGCTCTAACTAGTCTTACTCTATTATTAATGTCTATTTCTAAATTAGGATCGTTTAATTTTAATTCTTCATATAAATCCTTATTTGTCAAATTATCATAATCTTTATAATTATAATTATCATCTTCACTAAATTCGTAATTATATAAAGCTGATTTTATATAAAAGCCAGTTCCACCAACAATAATTGGAATAGCTATTTCATTAATTAATCTTCGTGCATCTTTTTGAAAATTATAAGCACTATAGCTTTTACCAACATTTAAAATATCAAAAAGATGATGTGGTATACCAGCTTTTTCTTCTTCTTTGATTTTAGCTGAACCAATATTTAACTCTTTATAGACTTGAACTGAATCACCATTAATAATTTCTGCATTAAAATGTTTAGCAAGTTCAATTGATAACCTAGTCTTACCTGATGCAGTTGGACCAACAATAACAATAACTTTTTTCATTAAACTACTCTCCTAAACATTCTTTCAATTTGATAGTGCGTTAGTTTAATAATTGTTGGTCGTCCATGCGGACATGTATAAGGATTTTTTGCTCTTCTAAGTCTAGATATAAGACTATTTACTTCTTGAAGTGAAAGACGTTTATTAGCTTTAATTGATGCTTTACAACTAATATCTTTTGCTAGGTCATTTAATAGTTTTTGAGTTGTTACTTCTTCATCATTTTCAATCATTAAAATCATTTTTGTGATTGAGTCTTCTAAATCTTTATTTAAAATGAAGTTAGGATGACCAATAAGTTTTGTTTCACTATTAAAAATAAATCCTAGTTGATTAAATTGTTTAATATGATTATTAATAAAAACTAAATCTTCTTTTGTTAAATTTAGGTGTTCAGGAATTAATAAGTTGTTAGTTATTATTTCAAGATCATTTAATTTAGAAATATAGTATTCATAATTAACTCTTTCCTCAGCAGCATGTTGATCAATTAAATATAGTCCATCTTCATTTTGAAACATTAAATATGTTGAAGCAAGATTACCAATATAATCCATTTCTGGTATTTTTTGAAGGTTATTATTAGAAGTTTCTCTAAATTCTTCATTATATTCAAAATCAAGACTTTCTTTAATATATTTTTCGTCTTTTAAAATAGTTCTATCAATGACTTCTATATTTTCAGCAATTTTGTGTTTTGTGTCAATTAAAGTATTTTTAATAATTGACTCTATTTGATATTTTAAAATTGATTCATTGCTAAACTTAACCTCTAATTTTTGAGGATGAATATTAACATCTAATAAATATGGATCCATTTCAATTGATAATACTGCAATCGGATAACGATTAGTCATTAAAAACTGTTGATAGCCATTAATTACTGCTTGAGTAATTGGAAAATTTTTAATATATCTTCCATTAACAAATATTGTTATACCATTTCTTCTTGATCTTGTAATTTGTGGTGATATTAAATAACCTTTTAAATTAATATTACTAAATGTTTCGTCAAATGTTTTAATATCTCTTAAAACATTTGAGCCATATATTTGTCTAATTAAACTAAAATAATCCTCATTACCATAAGTTTCTTTTACTAATTTTTCATCAATCGTTAATGAAAACCTAATATTTGGATGTGATAAAGCGAGTCTATCAAAGATATCAATAATTGCAGCTCTTTCACTAAATTCAGATTTTAAATATTTTAAACGAGCAGGTGTGTTGTAAAACAAGTCATTAATAGTTATTTCTGTGCCTTCATTTAAACTATCCACACCGCTTGCGATTAGTTTTGAATCTTCATATTTAACATAATGACCATTTGAATTTTTTTGTCGTGACTTTAGAGTAACTTTACTAACTGATAATATTGCAGCTAGAGCTTCACCTCTAAAACCCAGTGTTTTAATTCTTGTTAAGTCTTGTTCTGTTGATATTTTAGATGTTGCATGTCTTAAAAAAGCCTTTTGGGCATCAACTTCATTTAAACCAATGCCATTATCAACAATCTTAATTTCTTTTAAACCGTTGTTTAAAATAAATATATCAATTGTTGTAGCATTAGCATCGATTGAATTTTCTACTAACTCTTTAATAATTGATGCTGGTCTTTCTACTACTTCTCCAGCAGCAATCATATTAGCTAGTTTTTCATCCATTTGTTTAATTACAGACATAAAAACCTCTTATTATCATTTTTTAATTTTATTTTGTAAATTTTGTAGAAATATTAAAGCTTCAATTGGTGTTAATTTATTTATATCAATATTTTCTAAATCCTTTAGCACCTCTTCTTCATTAGGATTAATGCTTTCTGCAAGTGAGACTTCATCTTGATAATTAAATAAATCAACTTTAATTTCTTTTTTATTTTTTTCTAAACTTTCTAAAATTGTTTTACTTCTTTTTAATAAATCTTTTGGTAGGTTTGCTAGTGCTGCTACTTGAATTCCATATGATCGATCTGATGCACCTTTTTCGACTTGATGAAGAAATACCATTTTATTGTTTTCTTCTTTCGCTTTAACATGTAAGTTAATAATGTTTTTATAACTATTAGAAAGTTCTGTTAATTCATGATAATGAGTTGCAAAAAGCGTTTGTGCTTTAATTTTTGTAGCAATATATTCAACAATACCTTGAGCTAGTGCCATACCATCATATGTTGCAGTACCTCTTCCTATTTCATCAAATAAAATTAATGAGTTTTCGGTAGCGTTTTGGATTGCTTCATTACTTTCAACCATTTCAACCATAAAAGTCGATTTACCAGCACTTAAGTCATCAGATGCACCTATTCTTGTAAAGATTGCGTCATATAAGGGAATTGTTGCTTTATCAGCAGGAACAAATGAACCTATTTGCATCATATATACAATTAGGGCATACATTCGCATATAAGTTGATTTACCGCTCATGTTTGGACCAGTAATTAAAAATACTTCACTTTCATTCATTAAGACATCATTTGCAACAAATGGTGTGAATTTTTCAACAACGGGATGACGACCTTTTATCACTTCAACTTCTTTTGTTATTGTATTAATAACTGGTCTTTTATAACGATTTTTTTCAGCAGTTATTGCATGACTTAAATATAAATCAATTTGACTAATAACTTGACTTAATTCTTGTAAAGAACTTAAGTATTGTTCAGTTCTAGTTCTAATTTCAACAAATAATTCATATTCTAAATTGATTGCTTTTTCTTTAGCGTTTAAAATTAAGTCTTCTTTTGATTTTAATACTTCTGATGTGTATCTTTCACTATTTGTTAAAGTTTGTTTTCTTTCATATCCATGATTTTCACCAAGCATCATAGATTGAGCTTTACTTATTTCAATAAAGTAACCAAAGACTCGGTTATAACCAACTTTTAAGTTTTTAACACCTAATCGTTCTTTTTCTTGTTCTTCAAATTCATCTAACCATTTTTTACTATTTAAATTAATGTCTCTTAATTCATCTAACTCTTTATTATAGTTATCTTTAATTAAACCGCCTTCTTTAATTAAGATGGGTGCTTCTTCAATTAATGACTCGTCTAATAATTTAAAAAGACTATCATGTTCATCTATTTGATTTGCTAGTTCACTAATTAATTCATCTTCATATTTGTTTAATACATTTTTAAGGGGATTTAATACTTTAAGAGTTAATTTTAATTGAATTAAATCTCTAGGATTTACACTTTTAAAAGATATTTTACCAACAATACGGTTAATGTCATAAACTTGGTTTAAATAATCAATTAATTCATCTCGATATAAAACGTTAGAAAAAGCATCAATTAAATTATAACGGTAATTTAAAATATTACCATTTTTAACCGGATAATTTAACTCGTGTTTTAAAAGTCTAGCACCCATTGGGGTTTTAGTATTATCGATATGATAAAGTAGGGTTGTTTTAGGATTATTAGTGTTTGATTCTAATATTTCTAAATGTCTTTTTACTTGGTAATCAATATTTAAGTAATCTTTATTTTCAACTACTTCGATTGGTCTCAAATGACTAAGGGGTTGCATTTGAGTTGTATTTAAGTAATTTAGTAAATGTCTAGGCCCTATTTTTTGATCATTATTTAAATGGTTACTCCATTTCGTATCATGATTATTATAGTTTTGGTGAATAGTAACATAAATTTGGTTGTTTTTTAAGTCTTCAATTAACAACGGATCTGATTCATTTGCTAAAACAATTTCTCTTATCTTTAAAGATTTAACATGATTTATAGCAACTTTTTTATTTAAATTATCCATTAAAAAAGATTCTCCCGTCGAGATATCGACATATGTTAATAGATAACCTAATTCTTTTAGTATTAAACTTGCAATGTAGTTGTTGTTTTTTGAAACTAACATTTCATCTTCAAATATTGTTCCAGGAGTAATAAGTCTAATTACTTCACGTTCAACAAGACCTTTGCCAGGTTCTGTTACTTGTTCTGCTAAAGCAACTTTATAACCCCTTTCAATTAATTTTTGAATATATGGTTTTGCTGAATGATGTGGAACTCCTGCCATTGGAATTTTATCACCTGCATCACGTGATGTTAATGTAATTTCTAGTTCTTTGGATGCAATAATTGCATCATCAAAAAACATTTCATAAAAATCTCCTAACCTAAAAAAGACTAACGCATCAGCGTAGTCTTCTTTAATTTTTAAATATTGTTGAATCATCGGGGTATAAGCTTTTTCATTTTTAGTAGACATAAAATCCCCCTTTAAATATTATTAATGAAATAAGTTTCTAAAGAAATCAATTATTGTTTTTAAGAATCCTAAATGTTTATCAACAGAAGGAACACCATTTGGTGTAAATAATGCATATAGTATAATTACTATTGCAATAAAGAAAACAAGTGTTAATAATACAAATAATATTCTTAAGAAAATATTCTTTTTAGGTTTTGATATTGTTTCTTCTTTTTGATCTAGTGCTTTAGTAGTTACTTTGTTTTCTTCTAATTCATCGCTGTATTCAGTAATTGGTGCGAATTCTTTAGCTTTTTGTCCGTGATATTCTACAATGTTTAAATCTGTTCTTTCAACTGATGTAATATCAAAAGCTTTTCTTGATACTTGTTTTTCTGTAACAACAATAGTTTTTTCTTCAACTACTGGCTCTTCTTCAACCACTAGTTCTTCTTCAACTATTGGCTCTTCTTCAACTATTGGCTCTTCTTCAACCACTGGTTCTTCAATAACTTCTTCTAC